>Ga0315554_1000397_pt1 | contig 25442 bp, 26 predicted proteins | sample SalMarSW160370MG_FD_202114 | JGI IMG/M metagenome (GOLD analysis project Ga0315554, IMG submission 202114) | Salt marsh sediment microbial communities from the Plum Island Ecosystem LTER, Massachusetts, United States - Salt Marsh Sediment SW1603-70 ...
AACCAAAATCGGCGATTGAAGCGCCTCCATACGCCAGTAAACCGGAGCTTTCCAAAAATCGACCCAGCCCTCTACGACGTTGGCAAAATATAGATCGGGATGGGCGCGGATCAATTCGAGGGAAAGCTTCTGGAGTTCACGGCTCAGATCGTAAAAGCCCAATCCGGACGCTTCGCTCATCGCAGGAATCGCCTCCCAGATCGCGTTGGTCTGCACACCCCTTTCGGCGATCTGGGCATCCCGGAACTTAATATAGGTATCGCGGATCTCCGCCACATCATCCGGAAGCAGCTCGAAATACCCGCCGGTGTGCTGCACCAGGCTGTAGCCGGACATGACGGTCGGCGAGAGCATGTGGTACGTGTTTCGAATCCACAGCAGCCAGCCGCCTTGAATCAACAACGGAGGAAGCGAGTAGATCGCCAGGCGCAGGATTCGCCGGCGCCACCCCCCCTCGCCCATTACCCAAACGAAAGGAAGGAAAAAGAGCGAAACCGGGAAGAAATATGGCCGCACCATCCCGGGGAGCGTCGCCGTTATACCGAGCAGGAAAACTGCCAGGAGTCTCCTTTGAGATGACTTCGCGCCTCCGAAAGCTACAAAGGAGGCAAAACAAAGGACCACAAAGAATGTCGTCAGCGTCTCGCTCAGCAGATTCGATTCGAACAAGAATTGGCCGGGGATCAAATCATACAACCCGCCCACGAACGCGCCCAGCGCGGCGGAATCGGTCGTTTTGTAGGTGATCCAGAACAACAACAACGAAATCATCAGCCCCAAAGCGAGCTGTAAAATCCAGGCATTGTGCTCATTCAATCCTGCGATGGCCAACAAAGCCGGATATCCCGGCACGCGGGTTCCGTCGTATCCTTTCAGCGTTAAAGATGTCAGCGGTTTCGCCAGGCGCAGGTATGCGTTCGTGTCGGAATAGCGGACCGGTTGGTAGACGAGAAGCAAGAGCAAACGTTCCAACAATCCGAACAACAGCAATCCGCCTGCCCATCGATGTACGTTATATGAAGCGAAGCCTCGCAGCCGAACTCCTGGTTCATGAAGCACGCTATACCTCTATTCCAGCGAGCGCGTTCTGGGCTCGTCGACGCCAGGAATATTTACTCGCATCTAGACCTGCTTGTCCGGCGAGCTTTTCCCGGCGGGCCGTGTCCGACACCAACTTTTGTAGTGCGCCGTGCCAGGCCTGCACGTCTTCCGGGGGAACCAGAAGTGCGTTGGACTCGTTCAGCACCTCTCGCAGCACCGGCAGATCACTCGAAATAACCGCCCGCCTGGCAGCGAAGTATTCGAAAACCTTCATCGGACTGGCGAAGCGGGCTGTGTCGCCGCCGCTGCTCACGGTTATCCGCCGGGCATACGGCATGAGAAAGATATCACAGGCAGCATGAACGAGAGGCAAACGATCGTTGGGGACGAAGCCCAGCAGCTGCACGTTTTTGATCTCCGCATCCCGAAGCTTTTTCCGCCAGCGTTCGATTGCCGCCGGTTCTCCACCCGCCCATACGAACGCCAGGTATGGGTTGAGACGGGCGAGTTCGAATAATAACTCGATACCGCGGCCGGGATAAAGGTGCCCTGTATAGCCCACCGTAACCGATTCTCGCAGATTCAGCGCACGGCGCGCCTCTTCGGCGGAGGGTAAATCTTGATAGCGCTCCAAATCCACACCCATCGGAGAGATGATCGAGAAAGGTGCACCCAAGGTCGTGTCGTACTTCTGCGCCAGATAGTTTTCCAGTGCCGCGGTGATGGGCAGCACACGTTGCAGCCCGGATCCGCGCAGAGCGCACCGGAAAAGATACGGCCCCAATCTGCCCTGCGGACGGTCGTGAAGTTCGAGTAGAGATGGGTATCCGAGCGACGAAGCCAAAGCCGCAGCCTGCAGCGGCCAGAGATAGAAGACGTGCGCTTTCCAGCGCCGTGCCGCCTGGACCGCTCGAAGGCAGAAATCGTACTTGCGGCCGCGTCGCAAGGAACGCATCCAGGCCACGTCGAATTGCTCCCGCAACCCATAATGCTGGGACAGCGCTTCCCAGGACAACCTTGGGGTTCGACCCGGCAACCACAAACGAACTTCGTGATCCAGTTGGGTGAAGGCCTGGCAGACCTTCATCACCTGGACAGAATTTGCAGTCCTGGAAGGGACGGTCGAAGTCGCGATACAAGCAATACGCATGATGATCTAGGCTCCCCTCAGCTCAACCGGTCGTAGTTCCGCCTTCTGGAGTTCGCGTAAACTCTTCCCGACGAGAATACCTGTTGTAAGTATAAAGTATCCGCTCAGGAGAAGGGCCATGCCGTTCGCGCCCCAAAACGGCACGAGCAGGAAAGTTCCCAGGATCTTGAGTACCGCTGCTACGAATTGTATCTGCGTCGGAAACTGGGGCATCCCAAGCGGGAGCAGCACCACCTGATTCCAGAACAGTATATTGACCGGAATCACACCCACGAGCAGAATGAGTAAACTCGTGTAGGACGTCGGCAGGAAATCCGTTCCGTAAAGGCCAACGACCCAGCGCCCGAAGAGCAACAGGCCGATACTCGCCGGAACGGTATAGATGGCCGCGAGAATGGTGCCGCTGCGCAGTAAATAACGTACGTTCGCCCAGGCACGATCTGCGATCTCCCGTGCCACTTCGCGATACGTCGTGGTTATCAAGGGCGTAACCGGCATCATCAGGAAATTCGTGATCGCCCGGGCAATCTTGTAGAAACCGACCTGAAGCGGTGTGCTGAAAGCCCCGAGCCACAAAATCTCGCTGTCACGTGTCAGCAATTTCAACGTGCCGGAAAGATTGGTGCTCACGCCAAAGTGTAAGAGTTCCCGGCGAGATTCCTTGAGCAGCGAAAGCGGTGCACGCCACCACCCCGCACCCCACACCTTACGCGCCTGCCACAAGGCGATCAAGGAGATGCTCACAGCAAGTGCGATTTTACCGACCAGATAGGCCGTTACCACAGCTCTTAGCGATTGACTGGTAACAAATGCCAGACCGATCAGGATCAGGGTGAGTGCACTTTGTCCCACTGTAATGAGAGCAATCACCCGAAAACGATTGTAGAACTGCAGCAGTCCCGTTGCACTTTCATACATCAGGTTTGCCAACACCGATAACCCATAGAAGGCAAACAAACCCGCGAGACTCTCATTCTTCGCAAAGATCACGGCGCCTAGCGGAGAGAGCGCAACCACCAGAAAATACGCCAAAGCAGATCCGGCGATTTCGACCAGCGCCGCAGCTTTGAACAGCGCCGCAGCTTGCCGTTCGCTGCCGTTTGCAGTGAATTTACCCAGATAATTCACCACCAATTCCGCCATGCGGGACGAGATCAGGCGGTTGATGTTGCTGGAAAATTGGGTGATGATGCCCACATACCCTGCCCCCTCGACGCCGAGCAGGCGCGCCGTAAAAATCCCCTGGCCGAAACTCATCGCAGCCGAAATCGTCTGCGCGCTGAACAGGTACCCGGTATTGCGGATGACCCGCCGAAACAGCGGGTTATCCAAAAAGCGTGCGGCTAGCGCCGAAATCCAACGAAGTATGGAAGACATGCTTCGGCTTCAATCCGAGGTATCGACTTCGCAGGCCCAAGCACGTTCGGACTGATACCAGGCCAATGCAGCATCCAGGCCCTCATCGAAAGTGATTTCAGGTTCCCACCCCAGAATCCGTTTCGCTTTTTCCACGTCGGCCCAATTTCTCAGCAAATCAGCCGGATGCGCTTCGCGATATTCAACCTTTGCACTCGATCCGATGCGCGCTTCGAGCCCGCGGATCAATTCTTCGAGACTGACCTGCTGGTGGCCTCCCAGATTGAATATCTCGTAGCCGACGGGCTGCAATCCTAAAATCGTGCCCCGCGCGATGTCATCCACGTATGTGAAACCACGCGACTGCTTGCCGTCTCCGTTGACATAGACGGTCCGCCCTTCGCACATCCACTGGATGAAACGAAACATGACCATGTCCGGCCGGCCTGCAGGGCCGTAAACCGTGAAATAGCGAAAGATCGTGACATCCAGGCCGCGCAGTGCGTGATACGCATGACACAGCACTTCGGCGGCCTTCTTGCTGGCTGCGTAGGGCTGCAGCGGTCTGTTCGTATCCGCATCCTCGGGTGTAGGCAGCGGGGCATCGGGCCCGTACACACTGGATGAAGAGGCCAGAATGAACTTGGGGACCTTCCGCCGCCAGGCAAATTCCAACAGGTTCAAGGTGCCGTCGACGTTCGTCCGGAAGTATTCCCAGGGGTTTTCAACGCTGTATCGCACCCCGGCGCGTGCAGCGAGGTTGATCACCGCATCGAACGCTTCACCATCGTCCTCGAAAGCCGCCATGCGGTCGCGGTCCGCAACGTCCAGATGCTGGAAATGAAAATGGGGACGCTTTTCCAGTTTCGCCAGTCGATATTCTTTCATGCACACGTCGTAGGCGTCGTTCATGTTGTCCAGCCCGAGTACCACATGGCCGGCGTCGAGCAGCATGTCCGCCACCCGGGAGGCGATGAAACCCGCCGCGCCCGTGAGAAGATAGCGGCCCATTACAATTTCACCACCTGAGGACCATCCAGGCCCAGCCGGCCGAGTGCGTTGCGGGAATCGAAGATCAACTTTGCGTTCTGCAGGACTGCGGCGTAATCGACATCGCTGTGATCCGTGATGATCACGACGCAGTCCGCCTTTTGGACGGCAGCAATGAGAGCGGTAACCGAAACGAGATCCCAACCTTCGTGTCGTATCGAGGACACGAACGGGTCGTAATACTCCACCTGCGCGCCTTTTTCGCGCAGCAAGCCGATCACGTCGAGTGCTGGTGACTCGCGCATGTCGGAGACGTCGGCCTTGTATGCCACACCCAGCACGAGCAGATTCGATCCGCGGATCGGCTTGGCTTGGTCGTTCAAGGCATTCTGGATGCGTTGGACGACGTACCGGGGCATGTTGGTGTTGATCTCGCTCGCCAGGTCGATGATGCGGGCGTTATATTTAACGCTCTTCAACTTCCACGACAGATACAGCGGGTCGATGGGGATACAATGACCTCCCAATCCCGGGCCCGGCGTGAATTTCATGAACCCGAAGGGCTTCGTCGACGCAGCCTCGATCACCTCCCACACGTCGATTCCCAGGCGGTTACACATGAGCGCCATTTCGTTCACCAGGGCGATGTTCACGGCGCGAAACGTGTTTTCGAGCAGCTTCGTCATCTCCGCCACTTCTGTAGAACTGGCCGGCACGACGTTTTCCATCGCCTGCGAGTACATCGTCGCCGCCACCTGCGTGCAAACCGGCGTAATGCCTCCAATGACCTTGGGTGTGTTAAACGTGGTCCAATCCTCCCGGCCCGGGTCGACGCGTTCGGGGGAAAAAGCCAGAAAAATATGCTCTCCCACGATGAGCCCTTCCTTTTCCAATTCCGGCAGGACCATCTCGCGCGTCGTGCCCGGGTAAGTCGTCGATTCGAGCACGACGACCATCCCTTCATGCAAATAAGGGACCAAAGACTGCGTTGCGGAAACGATGTACGACAGATCGGGATCGCCCGTTTTCCGCAGCGGAGTGGGCACGCAGATACTCACGCCATCGATGTCTGCCAACGCCGCGTACGTCGTGGAGGCAGAGATACGGCCTTCGCGAACCAGGGCTGCAATCTTCTCGCTGGGTACGTCTTCGATGTAGCTTTCTCCCCGTTGGATGTGTGTCACCTTATCGGCGTCCGCGTCGACTCCCGTCACAACGTAACCGGCCTCGGCAAGCACGACCACCAATGGAAGGCCGACGTAGCCCAAACCGATGACACCGAGATGCGCCTCACGTTTCGAAAATCTATCTACCAATTCTTGCGCGGCGACCGGCAAGGACTCTTTATTCTTCGACATATGTCTCATATACTCCCGCGTTGGGTTTTAGAACAAATTGAGCTGTTCCGCATCGACGGGTGGAACGGCGTCGGAAGGCGGTATGCTTTCGCCTTTGGTGATCATTTCGGGCAGGCGGGAAAAATCTTCCTGCACAACCTGCCGCAGGGAAGGCTGATGCAAGGCCGCTGCCGGATGATACATCGGCACAATGAGTCGATGATTCACGACACGCGCCTGACCGTGAATGGTGCTGATGCGTGCTCCCGGAAAATAACGTCCCATCGAGAACCGCCCCAGGGTAACGATCACCTTGGGATTAATGGCCCGGATTTGTCGCTCGAGGTACTTCGAACATTCATCGATCTCGTCAGTCTGGGGATCTCGATTGCCGGGCGGCCTACATTTAACCACATTTGCGATGAAAACGTCCTCGCGCTTCAAACCGATGCTTTCCAGCAATTCTTCGAGAAAGCGTCCTGCCGCGCCCACGAATGGACGACCCTGCTCGTTTTCATGAAAACCCGGGCCTTCTCCGATAAACATCAAATCGGCATCCGCCGGACCTTCTCCGGGCACAGCGTTCTTGCGTGAGTGATGCAACCCACAATCGACACAGACCGACACCTCGGCAGCAACCTGCTTTAGTTCCTCCTCCGGATTCACGTCCCTGAACCTCCTGTCGCAGCTCGAACGCCGTTCAAACGATCCAGCCTCATGAGCCAGGCGTCTTCCCGGTTATCTTGATAGTAGTTCTTCCTTCGTCCAACGACTTCGAAACCGAACTGCTGATACAAATGCATGGCTATCTGATTGGATGTCCTCACTTCCAACGTTGCGATGGCGCCTCCCAGACTCGCGGCCAAGTCAAGCGCATCGGCGAGCAAACAGGCCCCGATGCCCCGGCGCCGATAATGTGGGTGGACCGCCAGGGTGCTGATGTGAACTTCATCGACGACGAACCAGAATCCGATATACCCAACCAGCTCGACTCGATCCGGGTGGATGTATTCCGCCACCAGCAACTGCGCGGCCGAATTGCTCTCCAGTTCGTAGCGGTAGGAACGTTCCGACCAGGAGATGGGAAACGATAGACGGTCGATCTTGAGAACATCTGATATATCCTCAACCGTCATCGGGCGAATGGTCACTGTGGATTTTGCTACGATCATCATTTACTGTCGTTTCCGGAGTCGAGGTACACAGGTCGGACTGCTGCGATGTCGGGAAGCTTTCCCTTATGGATTCTTTCCCAGGCCAATTCCGCAAGTATTCCCGGACGCCGAACGCAGTTTGCGGGAGAGGCCAAACGGACGTTGGATGCTTCCTTTAATTTCTTGCGGGCCGCCGTGCTGATCTCTCCACATACGTAACTCTTCTTTTCAAGCTGCGAGATGACTTCTTCCCAGGAATAATTTCCGGCTTCACCGCGTGCCTTCCATCCACTCCGCCCCCATTTGTACCACATTCCAACGACTCGCTTGCGGCCAGCTTCGATCACCGCCAGCATGGGTTCCGAACGCTTTGGCTGACCTCGAGCCAGCACGTCCAGCGTTGGAATCCCGACCAACGGAAGCTGGTGCGAGAGTGCAAGTCCTTTTGCGTAGGCCATACCGATCCGCAGGCCGGTATACGATCCGGGACCGGACGTAACTGCGACGGCGGTCAACGCGTCTGCTGTACGATTGATTTTACGCAGCATCAACGCCACTTCAGGCGCCAGGAGCACGGTATGACGTCGTCCGCCCAGCCAGAGTGATTCGGCCAGCAGATTCTCGCCATCATGCAAGGCGATCCCGATCATCCGCGTTGCTGTATCCAGGGCAAGTAACACGCTCAACCCCCGAAGGTCGTTTGACGGAAGGCTTGCAGCATCCGTTCGTAGTGCACCCCTCGGGCTTCGAAGTGCAAACCGCGCCGCATCTCGTCCACCCAGCGCAAACTGACCCAGAGTCGATCTTCCGGCAGGCTTTCGGCGATTCTCTCCGGCCACTCGATGATCACCGGCCCTGCACCGTCCAACAGGTCATACCATCCAAGCGCCTCGGCTTCCGCGACGCCGCTCAATCGAAATGCGTCGAAGTGGTACAACGTCGCCGAATCGGCACGATGGTATTCGTTGATGAGAATAAACGTTGGACTGGTGACCGGGTCCAACGAGCCCCAGCCGCGCGCGATTCCTTGCGCCAGGGTCGTTTTACCAGAACCGAGATCGCCCGATAGACAAAGCAAATCCCCGGATTGGATCAATTCGCCCAGCCGCACACCCAATCGCCGAGTCTGTTCGGGACTGTGGCTGAGAAATTCGAGGGCTCGTTCATCAAGAATAGGCATCGACCGCGAGGCATTATACGTCAGCCAGATGGCCATAACAAGCACTCCTCCTGGTGCTTTGTGAGGCGTGTCCCTTCCACTTAATTGCAGCCGCATGCAACCTGGAGAAAAGGGCGAAGCGAATTGCTGTTCCGGTGCACCTCTCACCGTCGCCAGACGCCCGATTTACACCTATTTACCCCCTTTCCTTACCAGCATCTCCGTGCTACTATCTGGTCATGCGCGTACTCGTCATCTCGGATATCCATGCAAATCTAAGCGCGCTCGAAGCGGTTCTCGATGTTGCGGAAGCGTACGAAGCCGTCTGGTGTCTCGGTGATCTTGTCGGTTATGGTCCCGATCCTAACGAATGTGTCGAACTCGTCCGCTCTCTTCCGGATTTGCTCTGTCTCATCGGCAATCACGACCAGGCCGCTATCGGTATGATCCCCCTTTCCCGCTTCAATCGTGAAGCGGGCGCAATTGCAGCCTGGACGCGTCAAAAGCTCTCGGACGAGAACATCGAATATTTGCGCTCGCTTCCCAGCAAGATTACCACCCAGAACTATACGCTGGTCCATGGCAGCCCCAATCAACCCATCTGGGAATACGTGCTGGATCAACATACCGCGGATCGAAGTTTCGATGCGTTAAAAACGGATTATGCCCTCATCGGCCACACCCATCTTCCGGTGATCTATCATCGACCGCCGGGCGATACTTTCTCCAAGACGAGGCGCATAAAATGGGAAGGGGAGATGGCGCTTTCGCCGAAGATGATTCTCAATCCCGGCTCCGTCGGGCAACCGCGCGATCGGGATCCGCGCGCCTCATACGCCATTCTCGACATCGAGGCCAGCACCTGGGAGATGCGCCGGATCGTCTACGACATCGCCCGGGTGCAGACCCGAATCCTCGAAGCCGGCTTACCCGAACGGCAGGCGCAGCGCCTGAATTCCGGTTGGTAACGGGGAACATTCTTCCGCAAGAAAACGTCCTTTCAGCGAACATGATCCTTCATTCACATAGGAGACATTCGCCATGAAGAAAGCCAATATCCTCACTTTGCTCATTATTTTCGGATTCCTGGTCACGGCCTGCGGTGCGGCGATGCGTTCCGCGCCAACCATGTTAGAAGGCGGCCAGGGTGTATCTGTATCTTACGACGTGGCCGGTGAAAGCTATGATTATGAACTCGCGGAATCCGGCTACGCGGCCCCCAGGGATGCACCCGTTTATTCTATGGACAATTCCACGGAAACCTCACTCAACGAACGCATCGTCATCCGCAACGCCAATCTCTCTCTCGTCGTCAACGATCCGACCGAATCCAGCGATCAGATTGCCGCGATGGCCGAAGAGATGGGTGGATTCGTGGTCAACATGAATGTGTACCAAACTACGTTCGACAGCGGCGTTGAAGGCGAACGCGCATCGATAACCATCCGCGTACCGGTAGAGCGCCTGGACGAAGCCCTCGAAACGATCAAAGTCGGTGCCATTGAAGTTCGCAACGAGACGGTTTCCGGCCAGGATGTAACGGAAGAATTTACCGATTTACAATCGCGGCTGCGGCATTTGGAAGCGGTCGAACAGCAACTGCTGGGTTTTCTCGATGAAGCCAGAGACACCGAAGATGCCTTGAGTGTATTCTCACAATTGGAACAGAAACAGGCTGAAATCGAGGTCATCAAGGGACGCATCCAATATCTGGAAAACTCGGCCAGACTCTCGATGATTTCAGTCGAGCTGCAGCCGGATGTCGCCGAACGGCCGCTTCAGATCGGCAACTGGCGTCCTGTGGGAACCGCCAAGTCGGCGATCGAAGCGCTGCTCAACACGCTGCAGTTCCTCGGCGACGTGTTGATCGTACTCGTGCTGTACGTCCTGCCAGTCGCCGTCGTGATCGTGATCATCCTCTGGCCGCTGCGAAAGCTGTACCGCCATTTCCGGCCGAAGAAAGAGAAAGCGCCCGTCAAAGAGGAATAAGCAGATCGCCGATGCAACGGTTCGATACCGGTATCCATTCCGGAACCGGGGCAGAGAAAGTCGAAGAGCGATCCGCAGATCGCTCTTTTTCTCAAAATCTTGTCGGATCAAGAAATTGGATTGAACAGGTCAATCCGGTGCCTGCCCCTCGATGGCGCCGCGCACCTGTGCGACCAACTCCCCAAATACAGGGGTGTGAGCCATCTCAAGACGCCTTGGGCGCGCCAGGGGGATGGTTAAGTCCATTCGCAACCTCGCCGGCCGGTCGCTCAACACGAGGACCCGATCGGCCATGAGCACCGCTTCGGAGATCGAATGCGTCACCATCACGATGGTCACGGTGCGCGCCGACCAGATGCGCATCAATTCCGTTTCCATCCGTTCACGCGTGAGCGCATCCAGAGAGCCAAAAGGCTCATCGAGAAGCAGGATGTCCGGCTGATGGACCATCGCCCGAGCGATGGCGACGCGCTGCGCCATACCGCCGGAAAGATCACGCGGGAGAGATTCTTCAAACCCATTCAATCCGACGAGATCGATCATGGCTTTCGCCCGGCGCTCGCATTCTTGCTGCGAGAGGCTCTGCAGCTCCAAAGGAAGGAAGATGTTGCTGAGTACGCTTCGCCAGGGCATTAGATTCGCATCCTGAAACACAAAGCCGATGCGCCGTCTGGGACGCGAAAGCCGCTCCCCTTCGAAGATCACCTCGCCTCCCGTCGGCAGGAGCAGCCCGGCAAGAAGGCGCAGCAGAGTCGTTTTCCCACAGCCGGACGGACCGACCACGCAGACGAATTCCTGGCGGCGCACCTCGAATTGCACGTGCTGCAAAGTACACAAGCCGCCGTTCCCGTTGGGGAAGGTCATCGATAGATCGTGAGCGGTCAGAATCGATTCTCGCATTGGCTACGGCAAATAATCGTTGGTGTACGCCTGGCTCAAGTCAACCGGCTCCTGGAGGAATTCCAGCTCCAATAGAACCGACTGCATGTTCTCCCAGGCATCCGCCTCCGAATACCCCAATGGATCGGCGATCCAATACTCGATACTCGCCTCGAGAACTTTATACTGGATGGTCTCGTCGGCCTGTGCCAGGCCCTCCACATAATCCTTGGCAATTTCGTAGGCATCACCGGGGTTGACGATCGTTTCCTGGATGCCACGCAGGACGGCCCTAACCATGCGCCGCACGAGATCGGGATTCTCGGCGAGAGTCTTTTCATTGGTGATGAGCCCGTTCGACGGCAGTTTCACATAATCGGCAACGGGCATAACCACAACCGGGAAGCCTTGTGCTTCCAGCTTAACGGGCTCGTTGTTGGCGTAAACGACCGCTGCGTCGACCGTCCCTTGAAACAAGGCTTCCGCCTGGGTGAAGCCGATCGGATCCAGGATGATGTCTGCCTCCTTGATTCCGTTGGCGCCCAGAAGCGCCCGCAGACCGATGTACGAGGCGCCGTATACGCCGGGGAAACCGACGTGTTTGCCAACCAGGTCGGCGGGCACGTTGATACCGCTGTCGGCGGCCGCGGCGACGGCGATGGGATAATCTTGCCACCACGCCATCACGTAAACCACAGGCAGGTCTTGCGCTCGAGCCAGGAGCACCTGTTCGCCGGATACGACCGCAAACTGGATTTCGTCCGCTCCCACGAGCTGTACGGATTCGGACTCGGCGAGATGTTCAAATTGGACCACGATACCGTCGTCCTCGAAATAGCCTCGCGAATCGGCGACGTAGAAAGGCGCAAACTGCACGTCCGGCCGATAACTCATGACGATGCGCAGATGGTCCGCTTCCGCTGTTGCTTGATTATCGATCTTCGATTGGCAAGCCCCGATCGCCAAGGCCACAGCAATAGTGATAAACAGCTTTCCTTTCACCAGGTCATTCCTCCTTTAATTCGATGGTGTTAGATGCCAAGCCAAAACCCGCCGTTCGACGGCGGTCACCAGGCCGTAAAGAACGAGCGCCAGCGTGATCAGCATGATCACCGCCACGAACACCAGGGAAGTATCGAACACGCCGCGCCCCACGTTGATCAAAAAACCCAATCCTTCATCGGATCCGACGAATTCGCCGACCACTGCTCCGATGACCGAGAGAGTCGCGCCCACCTTGAGCCCGCCGAAAAGCACCGGAAGCGCCGCCGGCACTTCGAGTTTGAGAAATATCTGCCAGCGAGTTGCCCGCAACGAGCGCATCAAATCGCGCAGGTCTTCAGGGACGGACCGGACGCCTACGACCGTGTTGACCAGAACCGGGAAAAACACGATCAGGGCGCTGATCATGATTTTTGAAATTTGGCCCGGGCCGAACCAGATGACGAGCAAAGGTGCAATGGCAACGACCGGCACAGATTGAGAGGCGACGATGTACGGAGACAGCAGGCGTTCGATCGTGCGCGATTTTGCAACGGCATAACCGACTAAAGTTGCGGATGACAAGCCCAACACCAATCCACCCAGGACCTCGATCAAGGTCGCGATGGTGTGGTGGAGCAGACTCCCGTCAGATAAGGCTCGGAGGAAACGATCGAACACTGCGCCGGGGGGCGGAAGGATAAACGCAGGCAATCCGCTCAAGCGGCTGACCCCTTCCCAAAGGCAGAATCCAAGTAATACGGCGACGAGAATGCTCCACGTCGGTGATGGAATCTTGACTCGCAGTTTCCTGTTCGCGCTCATCCATGATCCTGTTCGACGAGCCGCACTCGTGCGGCAACGTCAAACGCCCCAAAGGGCATCCTTCGGGGCGCAGGCATACAGCGTGAGAGATTTGCAGCGATACACAAGCCCCGAAGAGGATTCTCTTCGGGGTGCACACCACAACCTCGGCAGCGTCGACCGCTGCTTCGTGTGGAGCCTTCTTCCATCCGGACTGTACCGTCGGCACCGTAATTACAACGGTTCTACGCGGCTGCGTTCGCGGGCTTTACCGCCGATCGGGAATTGGGCATCCCTGCCCTCACCCTGCCCCGAAGGCTTACTTGTTCAAATTTTCGTTATTATACCCCATATCCGGGGTGTGGTTAACCCTCGAACGATCGAGTAGAAGAATACTCCCCAGCATGATCAGTTCGATGAATACCGAAATGAGCCGCATCGAAGCCGCGGCAGCCAGCAGGGATTCGACCGGAAGTAAAGGTCCGAGAACCAGAATGAAACTGCCTTCACGCACGCCGATGCCGCCGGGGACAAATGCAAATATCTGGCCGATCAACCGGCTGAAAGGATACGCCGAAATCACGACGGGAATCAGATCCGGTCGATCTGACCAGGCAGGATAAATTGCTGTGAGGACGAGCATGCCCGCCAGTCCCTGGGCGAGGTTCGCCGCCACGAAGCGTAAAAAAGCACCCGTTCTGCGTGAGGGAGTCAATTCATTACTGGTCGATTCGAGAATGGGCTTATGCAGAAAACGGGATGAGATGCGGAGAATCCAATCCGGCACGATCAAGGTCAGCAGGCAGAAAGCAATTCCTGCGATCGACAGCAGCGTGCGGTACGGGATCACGAACGCCGGCAGTGCCTCTTTGGGATAGGACAGGAAGGCAACCGACGCCAGCAATATCGTGCCACTGGCCAGGTAGATTTGTTCGAAGAGAACGCTGGTAAAACCAATCGCCCGCCGCAACCCTTCTCGTTTCAGCATTTCGATCTTCCCACTGACGTTCCACAACGTTCCTGCAGGAAGGTAGCGGGTGATGAAGGTGACGAAGAATATCCGCAGTAGCATGATCCCTGAAAAATCGGTTCCGTTCGACACGTCTTGGATCCAGCGCAGCAAACGGATCCACGTCAGGCTGTAGATTAGGTAGAAGAGAATCAGCAGACCCGAGGCGCAGAGTATGGGTAAAAAATCGAACGAAAGCCCGACAGCGCTTACCTCGTGCCAGCGGAGAACGATGTAGCGTGTGAGGTAGATAATCAGGGCCAGGCTGAATATTATCTGCAGCGGCCGGGTGAGCGCCTTCAGTAATTTACGTCCCATAGGAAATCGAATAGCAATCCCAGCTTCCATTTTCTCCACAGCAGAAAGAGTAAGTATTTTCGACGGTAGCGCAAATAGCGCATGATTTGGCGGAACAAACCGGCCAGGCGTTGGAGACGCGCCCTCGCGATAAACCCTCGAGGAAGAGCGGGATTCTCCGTCACGAGCTCATACCCCAATACCTGCATCTGCTCATGCGTCAGGGCTTCGATGACTTCGACATCGGCATTCGACAGACGGGTCTTCCATTTGTCGATAAACTGATCGGTAGGTCTGCGGTCCAAGTTGGCGTGGATGTTCTGGTAGAACTCGGAATATTCCTCCGCGGAGGACGGGTCATGTTGAAGGAGCGCCGGATCATAGGCGAGGCCCAAGAAGTCAAGAATCCGTTTTAACACTCTCTGCGGATCACGAACCATGTCTTCATAATGCACCCGAGTGACCTGTTGAGGGTGCTTCTCTTCGAGTTCGAGACCCTTGGAAACGTCCATCCGCCATCTCAAGGAGGCGTGGTACGCGTTGCTGACGTGCACGTCGGAATGAACCAGGGAATTAACCACGGCGCGGGGATCCCGTACGACGTGAATGAACAGCGCCCCGGGGAAATGATGCAGCAGCAACTCTGTTTCACGCACGAACCTCGGCGTCTTCTGCCCCCAACGTTTTTTCCCTCTGGCGCGAAGGTAAATCTGATGGAGTTCGTCGATCACTTCGGAAATCGTACGACATCCCGCAAAGTCATCCGCCTGCGGTTTGATTCCCCATTCCATGATTTCAGGCTCCCGCACGAGCATGGGAAGCAGGTCCGTGAGTTCGTTGCGCGAGGCGGCCTTGAGGTAGTCGATGATGAACAGAGATTCAAGGGGTATGGCGATATCCGCATGGCGATTCAAGATCGTCCGCAGCAGAGTCGTCCCACTGCGGCCGCATCCGACGATGAAAAATGGATTCGATTGCATGAAAGACGTCCGTCAGTCGTATCTATAGGGAGAAACGCACGAGGACCGAAGGCTCACTAGAACAATCCTGCGAAGAACGAAAACAATCCCGGAAACCAATGCTTGAACAGCAGAATCGAGAAATTGATCGTGCGTCCGAATTGAGGCGTCCAATACCAATAAAGGCAGACGAGACTAACGATCAGGAGTAACAGGTACTCGAATCTGCGTAAATCAATTTTCGAGAAGGACATACAACCCTCTTCTGGGAGATGTAAGCAAACCGGCTTCTTCACATCCCTGCAGCTTGCTGCGCACACTGTCGTCTGTCATCGTTTCAGACGTGAACAGCCACGTCGTCCCGGCCGATCGCATCCACTCAGCAACACTCTCGCAGCTGTCGTCCTCCGAAATCGGAACGTAGACGATCCGCTGAGAATAGTCCGCACGGTACAGGGGGTAAATCAAACCATCCAAGAACATGTTATAGCCGAGCAGCTCCGAATTCGAAACCGTATCCAGCGCCTCCTCGTACTCTTCGGGAACGTAGACAGAAAGCTTTGCGGCGTCGCGATCTCCAACAGGCGTGGAGAGCATCCTGGTAAATTGCTCGATCGTGATGCGGTTGTAATTCACCGTCAAGAGCAGGTTTAACGCGAGACAAAACATGAATAGTCCGGCGAAAGCGAAGCGCTCCAATCGATAGGCTTTCGGAAGACTGTCGTACAAGGCGGCAAATCCAAGCGCGAAGATGGCCGGAAACCAGATCACGTAGCGCATGTTGAAGGGGCTGGGCCGTGTCGAGTAGAAAAATGCCAGAAGCGTGATCAAGAATCCCAGCATCAAAATACGCAGATTTTTCCGGCGAACGAACGCCCAGAGAGTGGCCGGGATTCCAAGCACGTACACGAACCAACCCCAACCGGTGGTGTCGCGCAACGCAGGGATGATTTTGTAGAGTTTGTCCCCGAATTTCTGCCTGAAAGAAATGATGTTTTCAGGCAGGCGCTCGAAGCCGAGCGGGAAGGATTTATGCACCGCTTCGAGGATCACGTCATCTCCGAACTTCAACCCAAACGGATAGAAGGGATTGTGAAACAACAGGGTGTTGCGCACGTACCAGAACAAACCGATCAAAACACACGCCGAGAGGATGGCGGCCAACCCCAAACGTGTGCCCGGCCCTTTTTCTCGCCAGGATGTCGAAATGCGCTGCAGCAGGCGCCTCCAGAATCCCTTCTGCCGGATTCGAACCGCTTCGAAAATGCCGATAAAGAGGAACCCGGGAAGCATGTGAAGCAGATAGATTTTCGTCCCAAGCGCGTAGAACACAACGACGATCAGCAAAACAACCTGGCCAGTGAAATTCCGCTCCGGAGTGACGTCTTCCCGCCGGATGCAGTCCGTAAGCAGCAGCACGATGAGCATAAATAGTGCGGCCATCTGCGGATCGTTTTTCGTGCCCGTGGTCACCAGGATCAATGCAGGCGTGGAGATGTATGCCATTGCGGCGATCCAGGATGCCGGAATCGACAATCGATAGCGTCTTCCTAGCGCAAAGACAGACAGGAAGGCGAGGATGTACGCCGGGATCCCTGCCGCTTCCACGAAGACATCGTGGTGCAGGAACACCGTGAACCAGGTCGCCAACACTTCATAGTTCGATGGCAGCGCCACGCGCACGACGGGAGCGTCGACCAAAAACACACGGCCCTTCTGGGTCCACTCTGCGACGTTCGTGAGGTGATAAGTCAGAGAATCCCACACGAACGGAGGGAGAACCCAGATGAGAAACGCGAAACGGATGGCGCTGAGCAGGAAGAAAACTGCCGAAAAGATTTTGAGCCAGCGCGGTAATTTACCCCATTGCCGGCGGCACAGCGCGAGAAATTCTTGAAGTTGGAGTTTGGACGCAAGTATCGTCTTGCGTAATCCGGGTATAGCGAAGACGATCAGGAGGCCAACCAGGCTGGCCACCAGAAGTGCCAGCGGCTCGAGCAGGCCCAAAAAACCCATCAACAGCATGAAAAGCGAGGTGTTGAACATCCATAGAAAGACAAAAGCGCCGAGGTTAATAGTGGTCAGATTCGTGCGGAAGATGGAGTACACGAGGATCGTGCACGCCACGAGAAAAATGAAACAGATGATCCAGGCGAATATGTTCAGAATCACATCGTCTCCGTTCGAGGGGAAGCCGCAGAAGCCCTATGCATCATCGTCTTGAACAGCGTTCCGATTTGAAAAGCGGTCGTAGAGCAAAGTCTTCAGCCCATACACGGCGTCTTCGTTCAACTTGCGATTCTTTGCGCTCAAGTCGGCCAGAAGGCCCAACAAAAGAGTCTGAAAACCCAGGATAAACAAAATTGCGGCGAGAATCAGGGATTGCACGTGCCCGGAACCTTCACCCAACAAATAATAATACAGAAAACGAACACCGATGATCAGTCCCCCGCCAAACAGAACGATCCCGAGAATCGAGAAAATCCGCAGCGCCTCGTACATCAGTAGAATGCGCAGGATCGTTACGGAGGATCGGAGAACATACTGAGGAACATTGCGGATGAGGCGTGATTCGCGCAGCCGTTCGTTCGTGTCGATCTTGACCGATGCGACTGCAATGCCTTTCTTTCCGGCCTGGATGATCGTCTCCAGTGTGTAGCTGTAGCTGGAATAGATCGTCAGCTTCATGGCTGCCGATCGGGAGAAGGCTCGAAATCCACTCGTGGCGTCAGGGATGACCGTTCCGGATGCCCAACGCACGACCCGGCTCCCGAGTCTTTGCAGGAATTTCTTCATGACCGAGAAATGCTTGATGCTCTCGATTTGACGGTCGCCGACGACGAACTCCGCACGCCATTCGCGGATCGGGGCGACGATTTTTTCGACGCAATGTCCACAGTATTGATTGTCGCCGTCCGTGTTGACGATGACATCCGCACCGAGTTTCAACGACTCCTCTAGCCCGACGGAAAATGCGTGGGCGAGACCGCGGTTCGACGGCAAGCGCACCACGTGATCGACGCCGCAATCTCGAGCGACCTGCGAAGTCTCGTCCGTGCTGCCGTCGTCGATCACCAGGATCTCGACCTCATCGAATCCTTCGACCTTCCGCGGCAGGTCCTGAACCGTGCGTGGCAGGGTTTCCGCTTCGTTGAGGCACGGTATTTGGATGATCAGTTTCAAATGGGTTCCCTCTCACTTTCCTGACGATTCCTGGCATCAGGTCGCCGGGTGGTTCATCGACTGGTGGAGACTGCAGTTCCGCGATCTTAAGGATTCAATTCCTGCAAGTCGCCGGTCGTGATGAAAACCACCCGCTCGGCGATGTTGGTCACCCGGTCTCCGATTCGTTCGAGGTTGTGGGCACACCACATCAGGAACGTCGCGCGCTCGACGCTGCCCGGTTTTTCGGCCATGATCTCGACCAATTCGTCGAACACGGCCCGGTAGAGTCTATCCATCTCATCATCGCGATCGGCGATTTCCCTCGCGAGCTTCGCGTCTCGTTTAACGTAGGCGTCCAGGATATCCGCCAGCATTTCTTTCGCCAACCTGGCCATGCGCGGCACGTCGATCAACGGCTTCAGCAGCGGCTCGTCACCCATCAAAATCACGGTCTTGGCGATTCCCGAGGCGTGATCGGCCATGCGCTCCAGATCGACGACGATGCTCATCGTCGCCATCACCGCGCGCAGATCCGAAGCGGCAGGCTGCTGCGTGGCGATCAACGCCAGACATGATTCCTCGATGTGGTAGCGCAGGGCGTTCACGTTATCGTCATCATCGATCACCTGCTGGGCGAGGACTTGATCGCGTTTTTGAAGGCTTTCCAACGCCCTCGAAATCGCCTCATCCACCATCTTGCCCAGGCGCAGGATGTCCTCTTGGACGTTTAAAAATGCACGATCGTATGTAGCACGCAAACCTTGTGGCATGATTCGCCTCCCTCACCACTCCGAGCTACCCAACGCGGCCCGTCACGTAGGCCTCTGTGCGCTCTTCCTGCGGTCGAGTAAAAATCTTTGACGTCTCACCGAACTCCACCAATTCACCCAACCAGAACAATCCGGTTTTATCCGAAACCCGCGCGGCTTGCTGCATGTTGTGCGTCACGATCACGATGGTGTAGCGTTCTTTGAGCTGGCGCACCAGATTCTCGATCTCCAGCGTAGCGATGGGATCGAGCGCCGACGTTGGTTCGTCCATCAAGATGACTTCCGGTTCGACGGCGATCACGCGTGCGATGCAAAGACGCTGCTGTTCCCCCAACGAAAGGTCGAGAGCGCTATCATACAAATCATCTTGAACTACGTCCCAAATCGCGGCGCGCTTCAGCGACGTTTCCACGATCTCTTCCAGTTCTGCGCGCGAAGTGGTCAGTCCCAAAACCCGTGGGCCGAACGCTACGTTGTCGAATATGGATTGTGGGAAGGGATTCGGCTTTTGGAAGACCATGCCGACGCGCTGGCGGAGATCGACCACATCCATATCTTCTTCATAGATGTCTTCCCCGTCCAACAGAATCGTCCCCTCGATCTTCGTGTTGGCGATCGTATCGTTCATTCGATTCAGGCAGCGCAGAAACGTCGACTTGCCGCAGCCGGAGGGGCCGATCAATGCTGTTACTTCTCGTTCAAGGATCTCCATGGAGATTTCGCTCAAGGCTTTGAATTCGCCGTAGTAGAAGTCAACATCGTTAACGGAATATTTATTATTCATCTGCATCTCAGTCATTCATAGCATTGTACACTAAGTCTCCGCTGCCGGGTTTAATTCTTAAGCATATTTAGATGATGATCGTCCCTTCCAACTTCGTGAAGGACAAACTATAATCATGCGGATGATTAACGGGTCGCACATAACGAAGCCGTACATAGTATCCCTATTTTTTGTTCTTCTTTTGCTCATCCCCTCATGTGCAAGACCTGCTGAGAACAGCGGAGCGGTTTCCGGCACCTCGGGCACGATTGAAAACAAAGGTTCAGACACGATCGTCAACCTCGCTCTGGCATGGGCGGAGGCGTACCAGAAGATTCGCCCGGAAGTGCGCATATCGGTCACGGGAGGAGGATCGGGCACGGGAATCGCTTCGCTCATCAACGGCACGGTCGATATCGCCAACGCCTCGCGTAAAATCAAACCCGAAGAAGTGGCGAACGCAGAAGCGAACGGAATCAACCCCGTCGAATTCGTCATCGCCCGTGATGCGATCGCCATCATCGTCAATCTGGAAAATCCGGTCGACCAGCTGAGCATCGACCAACTTTCCGACATCTACAGCGGCAGGATCGGCAACTGGCGCGAAGTGGGCGGTGAGGACCGGCCCATCGTGCGCCTATCGCGGGAGACCAATTCCGGCACCCACGTTTACTTTTTAGAACAAGTCCTGCGCAAGGGCGACAAGAACGACAAGACGCTCTTCTCGGCCGATACGCTGCTGATGCCGTCGTCCGAAGGGATCAGCGCCGAAATCCGCCAGAATCCGAACGCCATCGGCTACGACGGCCTGGGATACGTCACGGATGACTTGAAGGTGATCGCTGTTTCTGCCGGTCCCGACGGACCGTATGTATTGCCATCGGCCGAGAGCGTCGACAATCAGGAATATCCGATCGCACGCGATCTATACATGTACACCGCTGAGGAGCCCACAGGTGCGATCCTGGAATACCTGGATTGGATACGCACGCCGGAGGCACAAGCCATCGTCAAGGAATTGGGCTTCGTCCCCATCGTACAATGAGGTCATGATGCAATCCCGCAACTGGAAAGAATTCCTCATCACCCGCATGATCAAGGTTTCAGGGTATTCGGCGATTATCTTCGTCGTCATGATTTTCATCTTCCTCCTGCGAGAAGGTTCGGCAACGATCATCGAAGTCCCCCTTAAAACCTTGTTCAGCACACGCTGGTATCCCATCGAAGGTTATTTTGGAATTCTTCCGCTCATCTGCGGCTCGATCATCGTCACCATCGGCGCCACGCTGATCGCCGTACCTCTGGGAGTCTGCTGTGCGATCTTCATCGCCGAGATCGCGCCGCGCTGGGTGCGTGAGATTCTAAAACCCCTGGTCGAATTGCTCGCCGGCCTGCCTTCCGTGATGCTCGGATTTCTGGGCATCCTGGTGATCGCTCCAGCCGTGCGTCAGATTCTCAACGTTCCGACAGGTCTGACCGCCTTCACCGGTGCGATTCTGCTCGCCGGAATGGCCATTCCCACGATCGTCAGCGTCGCCGAAGACTCGCTGGATTCGGTGCCGCGCACCTACCGCGACGCAGCCCTGGCCATGGGCGCCACGAAGTGGCAGACGATCTGGCGCGTGACCCTTCCCGCAGCCCGCTCCGGCGTGCTCACGGCCGTGATGCTCGGTGTCGGACGCGCCATCGGCGAGACGATGACCGTGATGATGGTTACCGGCAACGCCCCCGTGATGCCCACGGGACTTGGCTCGCTCTTCCGTCCCGTGCGCACGATGACGGCCACCATCGCAGCCGAAATGGGCGAGGTCGCCAACGGCAGTGTCCACTACCACACTCTGTTCTTCATCGGCATCGTGCTCTTCGTGATATCGCTGCTGATCAACCTGGTCGCAGCGAGAATCGTTTTCCGCCAACAGAAACGTGCCGAAAGGATCTTGTCTTAAAAGGCGATGCGACGAACATGACCGATTCAGCCAGCACACCTTCCAAGGCCAAGCCGCGCAACACCAAACGGCGCAACTTGATTCAACGCCTGGGCTACGCAGGCTTGATCCTCGCCGCCATTATCACCGTCACGCCCATCATCTTGATCGTCGTCTACATTTACAGCCGCGGGCTCCCCGCGATTTCGCTCGAATTCCTCACCGCCATGCCGAAAGACGGCATGCGGGCGGGAGGCATCTTCCCCGCGATCGTGGGTACGTTTTGGTTGACGATCGGCACCGGCGTGATCGCCGTGCCCCTGGGAGTCGGCGCCGCCATCTACCTCTCCGAATACGCGCCGGACAACCGCTGGACGCGCACCATCCGCATCGCCATCATCAACCTGGCGGGCATTCCCTCCGTGGTGTACGGATTGTTCGGATTGGGACTCTTCGTCCTCTTTCTCCATTTCGGTACGAGCATCCTCGCCGGATCACTGACCCTGGCCATCATGACCATCCCGGTGATCATCAGCACATCGGAAGAAGCGCTGCGCGCCGTCCCGAACAGCTTCCGCGTGGTGAGCATCTCCGTCGGAGGCACCCGCTGGCAGACCATCCGGCGCGTGGTGCTGCCGCAAGCGCTGCCCGGTATTCTCACCGGGGTGATCCTGGGACTCGAACGAGCGGCGGGGGAGACGGCGCCCATCTTGTTCACCGTCGCCGCTTTCTTTCTGCCCAGATTGCCGTCGTCGATCTTCGACGCCACGATGGCGCTGCCCTACCACCTCTTCGTGATTTCCACCCAGGTTCCGGGAATGCCGGTGAAAATTCAATACGGCACGGCGGTCGTCCTGCTCACCTTCGTTCTCGGAATGAACAGCGTAGCGACGGTCATCCGCTCACGGGCCAGAGCGAGGCGGCAATGGTGAGCGCAAAAGAAACCCCGACTCTGGTAAACAATGGGATTGAACCGAAACCCAAGATCCTGATCGAGAATCTGACCGTGCGCTACTCGGACGGCACCGAGTCGCTGCGTCAGATCAACCTCGCCATCCCCGAAAATGCCATCACGGTCCTTTTTGGACCCGCCGGCGGCGGTAAATCGACCCTCCTGCGCACCATCAACCGCCTCAACGACCTGGCGGACGTCGTCGAACTCTCCGGACACCTTTACCTCGACGGCCGGGATGTGCTTGCCAAAGATCGCGACGTCATCGCGCTGCGCAGGAACATCGGCATGGTTTTTGCCCGTCCCGTCGTTCTGCCCATGAGTATTCGCCAGAATCTTACCTACGCCTTGGAACTCGCCGGCGTTCGCGATTCGGAACGCCTGAACCAGGCGGTCGAGGAAAGCCTCAAAGCGGCCGCGTTGTGGCAGGAAGTGGAAGATCGTCTCGACGAACCTGCCGTGAGGCTGTCCGGTGGGCAACAGCAGCGGCTCTGCATCGCCCGCGCCCTGGTGCTCAAACCGGAGGTGATTCTCCTCGACGAACCCACCTCGGGCCTGGATCCGATCTCCACCGGAAAGGTCGAGAGTTCCCTCCAGGTCTTGAAGGAAGACTACACCATCGTCCTCGTCCCGCATTCCGTCCAACAAGCGGCGCGAGTAGCCGATTACGCCGCGTTCATGTTGGACGGACGACTGGTCGAATACGCCGAAGGCAAGCTGCTGTTTACCAACCCCAAGGATCAAAGGACAGAAGACTACGTGGAAGGACGATTCGGCTAAAGTACCGGAAGCGCTTCCCCACCCGCACAGAATTCAACAACGATTAAAATATGGACTATGACTCTTGACGTCAGGCAGTATTCGAAATACACTCAATGCAACAGGCGCCCCCGCTGTACCGCGGTTCATCCGTCGGACGGCGGGGTTATTTTTGGGGCCATGTTGGGGGTATTCGCCGGTATGCTGAGTCTCACTGCGTGCCGGCCGGAAACGGTAGACACCACAAACTCGAGCGCGACATCCAGCCCCACTCGCCCATCCCCCGCGATCAGCCCCACGGTGCCAACGCCGACGGTGACGGCCACAGGCAGCCCAACCCCACATCCCTGCACGCAGCAGCCGGGGGAGGTAATCCGCAGCCAGGTCGTCGATCCCAGTTTGCCGCGCCCTTTCCCTTTCCGTATCTACCTTCCTGCTTGCTACGATGAAGGAAGCGGACGAAGATATCCGAGCCTGTACATGCTGCACGGTCTGGCGAAGGACGATTCAGAGTGGGATACGCTGGGCATCGACGAAACCGCCGACCTGCTGATATCGGAGGGCAGCGCGCCGCCGTTCATCATCGTCATGCCCTTCCACGCTACGGGCATCGATCTCGAAACGGCACTCGTCAATGTCCTCGTCCCTTACATCGACGAACAATACCGGACGATGCTCGATCCTGAATTTCGTTCGATCGGTGGGCTCTCCCGAGGCGGAGGACTGGCGCTGCGAATAGGTTTGCAAAACCCGGATCTTTTTCACACCATCGGGATGCACAGCCCGGCCAACGTTTCCAGCCGTGAGTACATCACGCGCTGGATCGATCAAATTCCAGCGGACGTTCAGATGCACCTGTGGATCGATATCGGCGATCACGATCCGCTTCTAGAGTCCACACAACTGCTCATTTCCTGGCTCGAGCAACTCGGTATGGATCCGCTGACTTCTGTAAACACTGGTTTTCACGACAGCAACTACTGGTCCCAACACCTCGAAAGCTACCTCACCTGGTACGTCGGAACCTGGCCGACAGGGAATTGAATGCCGTAAGTATCCCATGCTCCACTTGACGCAGATGCAAAGGTTTTCATTCGACCGTCCGTAAATTCCAACCCTCAATTTTACGGAGGAGTCGAAGCAGATTGCGTACGCCGTAAATTGAAGATTCGCAGAATTCAATCGTAGGGAATAAAAGGGAATTCGTATTTAGCGCAAGACGCGGAGGATTTCTTCTTCGCTGATCGGTCCCGTCCGCAGAATCCGGGGCACGGCACGCGTACAGTCCACAACCGTAGAAGGTTCTCCACCGGGTGTTTTTCCGCCATCCAAAATCAACTCGATGCGACCCTCGAGCGCCGTGAAAACGTCTTCCGCCGTGCAGAGGCTCGGCTCTCCGGAGCGGTTCGCCGAAGTCGCCGCCAGCGGTCCGGCGACGGTCAGCAGTTCCAGCGCAAGACGGTGATCGGGAACCCGAAGGCCTATCGTCTTGTCTGCGCTGAGCGCTTCGGGCAAACCGGGCTTGCGCCAGACGACGATCGTCAACGGCCCCGGCCAGAAGCGGCCCGCAAGCTGTTCTGCATTCGAGGGCAGGTCGAGTGCGATCTTCGAAATCTCATCCGCGCCCGCCAGCAGGACGGGAATCGCTTTCGTTTGCATACGACCCTTGACGCGGAAAATCCGTTGGATCGCCCTGGCGTCGTGCACACGGGCGCCCAGTCCATAAACGGTGTCCGTGGGAAAGGCTACCAAACCGCCCCCCTGTAGGATTTCCAACGCACGGGCGATGGCTTGCGGATCGCTCCCGGGAAGCACCTGCGTCTTTTTGCTCATCGATCCACGACCACCAGGCGAGGTCGACCGGCGTAATCCGCACGAACCTGGACGCGATGCTGCGGTAAGACGTGCGAAACGTACTGCTGCACGGACTGCGCCTGCCCCGCACCGATTTCGATGAGCGCACGCCCTTGCGGTGACAGGATCGACGGCAGTGCATCCACGAG
>Ga0315554_1000401_pt1 | contig 25372 bp, 25 predicted proteins | sample SalMarSW160370MG_FD_202114 | JGI IMG/M metagenome (GOLD analysis project Ga0315554, IMG submission 202114) | Salt marsh sediment microbial communities from the Plum Island Ecosystem LTER, Massachusetts, United States - Salt Marsh Sediment SW1603-70 ...
TGCTTGTGGAGATCAGGGTGCGCCTGGCACGGAACTTGCTTTATAACCATTAAAGGCCGACAACAAAGTACCCAGGAGGAAAAGTATGGAAAAGATCGATGTGCTGGTGAAGGGTGTACCGGTCCCTATCCACAACGTGTTCAAGGGTTTCTGTTCGCTCCGCGGCACGAGCGTGAGCGAAGGGATCATCGACTCGATGATCTCCGCTATCGAACAGTCCGGCGGCGGGGTGAACGAAAACTTGCGTGCGATTTTGGGTGAGCATCAGGTTTCCGCCAAGCAGAAGTGATTCGCTGAAACTCAAGCTACTCGAGGGTCTCGATGTAGCTGCACAGCTCGCCATATCCCCGGGAGATGAAATCCGTCGCGCAGCCGGACCAGATGATATTCATCCCTCGATCGCGCCACAAGGATATCGCCGCTTCCGCGGCGCAGTAGATGCCACAGGACAGCTCCCGGGCCAGGCAGGTGGCCAGTACCCGGTCGACAGATTCAATCAGGCGGGGATGGTCGTATCGGAGTGGGATGCCGAGATCGATTGACAGGTCGGAGGGCCCGACAATGATTCCCGAGATCCCTTCCACGTCCAGGATCTCTTCCAAGTTGTCGATCCCCCGCCGGGATTCGATCTGCAGCAGCACCGCGGTTTGGGAGTTGAACTGTTCGACTCCCCGCCACTCTCTGACCAGGGAAAACCCGCCGAATCCTTTTCGCCCCTGCGGCGGAAAGCGAACACTCTGCATGACGGCCCGGGCCTGATCCGCGGTTTCCACCCGGGGCACGACCACACCCTTGGCCCCGGCATCGAGACAGCCGGAAAGCAGATGATAGAGGCTGTCCGCCGCCCGGGCGATCACCGGCAGCTCGTACGCCCGGGCCGTGCGGATCAAGGTCTCCGCGGCTTCGACGGAAAAGGATCCGTGCTCCAGGTCGAGAATGAGGAAATCCAGAACGTCGTTCTTGAAGATCTCGATGACGCCACTCCACTGAATCGAAACCAGGGTGGTGGCGAAGATCTTCTCCCGGTTTTTCAGTTTCTCGATCAGCGTCCCCATTTTTCCAAGACCTCCACCTGCTCGTTCCAAATATAACTGATACGCAGTACAAAAAAGGCTGTCCCGGATTCTGTTCCCAGGACAGCCCCAAGTTTTCTCGGTAGCTTGCTCTGCGCTAGATGACAGCCTTCTCGGTTTCCAGGTCGAAGAAGTGAATCTTGTCCATTGCGGGTTTCAATGAGACGCTATCACCGACGTGAAAATCGTAATGCGGCGGGGTGCGCACAATAATGCTCGGGTGCTGCGTCGTGCTCACGTACATCAGGATTTCCGCACCCAGCGGTTCCACGACTTCGACCTTGGCGGTGAAGGTTTCTCCTTCAACCGTTTTTTCGGCAACAACCAGGTCTTCCGGGCGGATGCCGAACAGCGTCCCTTTGCCCATGTAGGAGCGAACCGCATCGGCCAGCCTCGCCGACAGGGCAATCTGGAAATCCCCCTCATCGGCCAGCAGCTTGCCCTTATCCTCTTTGATCGTTGCCTGCAGAACGTTCATCGGCGGAGAGCCGATGAATCCGGCTACGAAGCGGTTTACCGGTTTGTTGTACAGCTCCAGGGGAGAACCGATCTGCTGGATGTAACCGTCTTTCAGCACCACGATCCGATCCCCCATGGTCATGGCTTCGACCTGGTCGTGGGTTACGTAGACCATGGTAGCCTGGAGCCGATTGTGCAGGGAGGACAGCTCGGCCCGCATCTGCACGCGCAGCTTGGCATCCAGGTTAGACAGGGGTTCGTCGAAGAGGAAGACCTTGGGCTTGCGTACGATGGCTCGTCCGACCGCCACCCGCTGCCTCTGTCCACCGGACAGAGCCTTTGGCTTGCGGTCCAACAGCTCCTCGATGTCCAGGATCCTCGCCGCCTCTTTTACGCGGTCGCTGATCTCCTTTTTCGGGAATTTGCGGATCTTCAGACCGAAGGCCATGTTCTCATAGACGGTCATGTGCGGATACAGGGCGTAGTTCTGGAACACCATGGCGATGTCCCGATCCTTGGGAGCCACGTCGTTCATCAACTTGCCGTCGATGTACAGCTCGCCGGCGGTAATTTCCTCCAGTCCGGCGATCATCCGCAGCGTGGTGGATTTGCCGCATCCCGAGGGACCGACCAATACGACAAACTCTTTGTCGTTGACCGTGATGTTGGCGTTATCCACCGCCAGCACGCCCCCTTCATAGATCTTTTTGACGTTTTTCAGCTCAACAGTAGCCATAAACGCACCTCCAGTAAAAGGTTTATCTTATTGAGATAAAGATTACCGCATCACTGAGGCGGCTGTCAAGGCCGCACTCCACCATGAGGCGATGAAGGCCTGATTCGACTAGGGTGAGCGGTACCCCATAAGGCGCTGGGACAGCAGTTCTTCATCGGCTCTACCCGTTACGTAGCTGACCAGCCAGGGAATAACGACCTGTTCTTTTCGTTCGCCCCAGTTCACGGGCAGAGCCTTGGAGAAAACGAGCATCTCTTCGGGTGGAATCCGGCCTAACAGCGGCCTGTACACGCGTGGGAACTCCCTCTCATTAACGATCCGCAGGGACGAGAAACCTCCGGCGACGCCGAAGGTATCGAGACGCTTCTCCTGGTTGATCTCGAGCAGCCTTCCTTGAGTTTCCGGCTGGAACACCCAGGTAAGGAAAAGGCGCGCTCCCCTGCGGTTCCGCGATCCTTTGGGGATCCCAAAGAACAGCACTTCTTCCTCTGCGGGGATACGATTTTCGGCCCCCAGCCAGCTAAAATCCACCACTTCCGCCTGATCCTCCAGATTTCGAAACAGCGAGGAGGAGTCTGTCACGTAAAAGAGGATCCGCCCGGAATCGAGGAGTTTCGGCATGGGCTCATACAGATACTTTCGCTGAAACTGGCTGTCCTGTTCGTAGCCCAGATTGGTTTCTGAAATCCAACTCGCACAGAACTCTCTCATGTCCTGCAGGCGTGCCGAGTTCCAATGAACGCTACCTTCAGGGGTTTCACGGAATTGAGCCCCGAAGATCTGCGCAGCGCTGTAGAGAAACTCCGGCTGCCACAGAGGTGAGAAACCTATACGCACAAGTCGATCCCTCACGCTCTGATTGAAGGCAACTCCCTTTTCCCTCATGTACTCCATGGAGACCATTAACTTCGGTGCATCCGCCGCCAATGCTCCGCTCGGGAATACGACCGCCGGCATGTTGAACGAAAAGGGTAACAACTCCTGTCTGCCCTCCCACATCCCCGCGTTCAACAAGCCTGAGTAAAAATTATCCCGGTTCAGGTACTCTCTGTTGAACAGAGACTCCAGGGATTCGAAGTGTCGGCGAGCGGCGCTACCGTTGAGCCAAGGGCCCAAGATCAGGTCGGCATCCCTGCTCCTGAGGATCACGCTTTCGGCAGGATTGGGCTTGTAGCAGAGTATCACCCGGTAATCGGCGGTCAGGGTGTTGAAGTACTCCACATACGCCGCCATCTCCGGTCGATTCGTGCACAAGGTTATCACCCGAGGTTGAAACAGGCTGCAGCCGGAGAACAACAGCAGGAGGGGGAGGAGGAGAGATAGTCCCAATGGGAGGCGGCGAGCCCTGAAATCTTGTTTCACCGATGCCACATTAGGGGAGTGGATACCCTCTTGTCAATCCCGACGACCTGTATATGATTCAAGAAGTGGCGGAAAAAAAGAGACCGTTTCTCAGTTATGCTGCCTATTTGAGACAGAAGTACGATCAAGCTGTGTATCGGGTGTCGGTGGACGCCGGCTTTTCCTGTCCCAACCGCGGCCCGAACAGAAGCGCACCGGGATGCCTGTACTGCGACGAACGGGGTTCCCGCGCCCCCTACCTGGACTACGCAGGTGCATCCTCGGGACAGAGCGCCCCGGGAGAGGGGACAGGCTGGCGGCAGGACCTGCGGAGACAGATCGATGCGGGGCGGAGATTTCTGCGTAGCCGCTACGCAGCCGATCTGTACATCCTCTACTTTCAGGCTTTTTCAGGCACCTACGCCCCGGTCGATACACTCCGCACAATCTACGACTTTGCCCTGGGTTGTGCTCCTTTCCGGGAGCTTGCCGTCTCCACCCGCCCGGATTGTATCGACCCGTCCAAGGCCGAGCTGCTGGCCTCCTACCGGAAGGAGGATTTCGACGTATGGGTGGAACTGGGACTCCAGTCGGGGAACGAGGAGAGCCTGCGCCGGATCAACAGAGGCCACACCGTTGAAGATTTCGACAAAGCCTTTCGAATCTGCAGAGGCTTGGACCTCAAGGTAACGGTGCACCTGATATTCGGGCTTCCCGGTGAGGGGATCGCGGAAATCCGGCGGACAATCGACCACGTCGCCGGCCTGAAGCCCGAGGGCGTGAAAATACACAATCTCCACATCCCAAAAGGCTGTCCCCTGTACGCCGAATATCTCAGCGGGGAGCTGAGCGTTCCCTGCGCAGACCGGCATCTCGAATACATTATTCAGGCCCTGGAACGGTTGCCGCCGGACACGGTGATCATGCGCCTGACCTGTGACACCCCCGAAGAGCTGCTGGCCGCACCCCGGACTTTTCCGGCCAAGGTTCGCTTTCTTTCCCGCTTGCGAAAGGAGATGGACCGCAGGGGCACCTGGCAGGGCCGGCTGAACGCCGATTGGGAACCGAAGCAGGTCAGCGCAACGCGGACGCCGCTGTCATGATTGTCGTGTACAGTTCTTCGAGCTTCTCCTCGTCCACGCTGGAGTACGCCACCCGCAGGTAACGATCCTGGATCGAAATGGTGCCGACGCCCTCTTCCTTGAGCAATTTCTGCCGCAGCCGTTCCGCACTCAACTCCGCTGTATCAAAACAGAGGAAATAGCCCGAGTTGAAGGGAAGAACCCGCAGAGGACCGTTCAGGGAATCGAGGATCTCCCGAGAACGCCGATATCTTTGCCGGAGTATGGCAAACACTCGTTTTTTCTCTTCGGCATAGATCGGGCTCTGCATCGCCCCCAGCAGAAGGCTCTGGCTCAACGTGCTGGAATTGGAAACCGAGCTGCGCACGGTGCCCATCACCTTCTGAGTCAAGGCTTGATAGGCCGCATCTTCGGCCCGCAGACCCGGGGAAGCGAAGGTCAAAAAACCGACGCGAAAGCCCCAAACCAGATTCTCCTTGGTAGCGCCGTCCACCTTCACGGCAAGGATATTCTCGTGAAGGTCCGAGGCCTCGGCAAAGATCGACTGGGGATAGATGTCCGGTTCGTAGAACAGGCCAAAGTAGGCATCGTCACAGATGAGAAGCAGCCGGATTCCGGAGTCCGCCGTCCCCCCCAGCAGGGCGAGCAGCCGTGCCGCTTCCTCCGTGCTCGGAGAGTACCCGGTCGGATTGTTGGGGAAGTTCAGCAGGAGGATAACCTTGCCGTCCCCTTGCCCGCCGGCGGATGATCGCGAGGTGCCGCCGGGGGGAACCAGGGAAGCGAGCAGCTCGGCCAAAGCGCTCAGGTTGAGGGTCCCTGCCTGGCTGAAGAAGGGGAAGGTACGAATCTGAGCCTCCATCCTGTCCGCGAAGATCAGCCGGTAGTTGCCCCAGAACAGGTCGGGGAGTACCACCGTGTCGCCGGGCTCTACAAACAGATCCGCAAGCACCGCCAGTCCGTGGGTCAGACCGCTGACCACGGCGGGGAGAGTGGTTTTCCTGCCCTTCAGGGAGGGATTCTTCTCCATCATCTCCTGCAGCCACATCGCCCTCAGTTCGGGAAGACCGGCAGTGGGGGCGTAGGAGAAGATCTCCGCGGGCTCGAGCCGCGGGATATGGGCTCTTATGGGTGACAGGAACAGCGGCTGCCCGTCTTGAGTGGCGATTCCCGCCGTGGCGTTCAGCCTGTGGGCATCCTTCTTGGCTTCTGCGGATTGAGCCACGATTCCGCGGGGAAAGTACATGCGTCTACCCCTGGCCGAAAGGAGTGCTCCTGCGATCGTGCCCTCCAAAGTCTCGTTCAGTTTTCGGGCAATCTCATTCATGCTCCAGATAGTACGGATCGGGGGCCGCGCCTGTCAATGCCTGAAGCTGCGTGTTCGAAGATAGGGTCTACTCCCGAAAGAAGTGCCGGTAGGAGGCCTCTACCCGCTCCATACAGGCCGACACCCGCTGCAGGAACTGCGGCGCCCCTGCCTCCGGTCCGAGCATCCTCCGGGACAGGGCTTGAAGCTCTTGATCGTCCCTCGGCAGAGTGTGGGTCTGCCTGTCCTCGAAGATCTGCAGGTAGTGCTCTATCCTGCGCAGGAACAGATAGTCCCGTCGCAACGTTTCCGCTTCCAAAGCGGTTAAGATGCCCGACTCTTTCAGGGCCGTGAGCGCCGCCAGGGTATTCCCGCTCAGCAGGTTTGCCCCCTTCCGGATCTCGCTTCCCTTCCCGGCGTGGATGAGTTGAAGTCCCTGCACCAGAAACTCCAGGTCCCGGATACCGCCGCTGCCGAGCTTGATGTTGCGGCCCGATTCGATTCCCTGATTCAACCTTCCCTGGGTCGTCTTTCGCATCTTCTCCAGGGAGGCGACAATATCCTCACGGGCGCGGGGCTCATGGAAGAAGGCTTTGCATTCCGCCAGGAAGGCATCGCCCACCCGTCGGTTCCCGGCAACCGGCCTGGCCTTGAGCAGAGCCTGGAGCTCCCAGACAGCCGCCTGATCGCGGTAGTAGCGGATGAGCCTGGGCACAGAGCTCACCAGCTCTCCGGACCTGCCGAATGGTCTGAGGCGCAGATCAACCCTGTAGGCGGCACCCTCTTCCGTGTGCGCTGAAAGATCCTTCCGCAGACTATCCACGACCCCTTTGAACAGACCCTCACTCTTCTCGTCCAGGGGGTTGCCGCTGATCGCCAGCAGATCGATATCGGAACTGTAGTTCAACTCCCGTCCCCCCAATTTTCCGAAGGCGAGCAGGCAGAACGCATCGCCCTGCTCCTTGGCCCCGAGCATCTCCCACAGCCTCTCCAGCTCGACCTCGAGCAGCGCCTCGGCCAGCATGGACAGCTCCTCCATGATCTCCTCTATGGGTACATCCAGGCAGATATCCCGGATTCCGATGCGGAGGATTTCCCGCCTCTTGAACCGGCGCAGCTGGTTGCGCCATTGGCTCGTGGAAGCCGCTGTCCGAGACAGCGGCCTGTAAACCGCTTCGACCTGATCGCGACGACGAAGCGAGTGCAGATGATCCGGCATGGTCGCCCACTCGAAAAAGTCGGGGTCCCGGATCAGGGAATCAGACAGAAACTGGCTGCCGGCGAAGATCCGCAGCAGTATATCCAGGCGCTTCGGTTGGGACAGAAGCAACCGGAAATGTTCCTCGGGATCCTCCAGCGCCCCCAGGAAACGTTCCCAGTTGTTCAATGCCATGTCCGGATCCGGCTGGTTGCGCAGGAAATCCGTAGCCAGAACGGCAAGACGGGCGAAGGAGACCGGAGAAGCCCCGGCGGCGGCCAGACTGCGGAGATTGACGAGAGCCCGCTCCGGATTTTCAAACCCCGAACGAAGAAGAATCTTTGTGGCTTCCTCCCGGGACAGAGCATCGGAGAGAATCAGGTCGGCGATGTTGCCGACCCCGGGAACCGGCAGAATCTCCCTGCCGAAATGCTCCTCCACGAAAGCCCTCACGAAGGCGGTGTGGGTGTCGAAATCCAGACGGAGCCTCTGGACCGGTGTCAATTCCTCGCCTGCGGCGTAGCCCATCCGGCGGGCCAGATGCAGATACTCATCGGAACCCAAATCCGGCAGGAAAAGATCCAGGGCCGAGCCCCGCAGCATGCGGAGGCTGTTGATCAACCTCCTCAAGAACTCGTAGGCTTCCACGAGTCTGGATGTCTGCTCTTCGGCCAGCAACCCCGCAATCTGCAGATGCTCCAAAGCCTCCCGGATAAATGGTGTGCGCAGCTGCCCTATGTTCGCTCCCGAAGCTACCTGCAGCAGCATGACCGCGTACTCGAGATCGAGGAGGGCCCCGGGGCTGAACTTTGCGTTCAACTCGCCCCGCCGGGTCCGATCGTCGATCTGACGCCGCCGAGCGGCGCGCAGCGCCTTGAGGTCGAGAGGTTGGCCCGTGTACAGCATCTCGTCCCGCAGCCGCTCCACCTGCTTCCCCAGGTCACGGTCGCCCCCGATCGCCCGCAGACGCACCAGGGCCAACCGCTCCAGCGGATGGGCCTCTCCGCCGGGACCGTAGTAGCGACAGAAGCTCTCCAGGCTGCAAGCCATCGGTCCTGAGGCACCGTAGGGCCGCAGCCGGAGATCGACCTCGAAGATCCCCTGCTTCTTGGCGTGGATCGCCGCGCTGGTCTCCCGTACCAGGCGATCGAAAAATTCTGCGTTCGGGATGCCCTCACTTCCTTCGGTCGTTCCATTGTCGCTGTACACAAACAGCAGCTCGATATCGGAGGCGTAGCCCAGGTCCCCTCCGCCCAGCTTTCCCAGCCCCAAGAGGCAGAATCGTGCCGGCAGTCGGCCGATGGTCAGCGGTCTTCCGTAGCGCTGGATCAGCCGCTCGAAGGTGAACTGTACCGCCCTGTCCAAAACGACTTCGGCCAGCCGGGTCAACCCTTCGCTCAAGGTTCGAAAGCTCGCCTCCGAGGCGACGATATGGTCCAGCTCCAGCAGAAAAATCTCGTGATCTTTGAACTCGTTTAGGATCCGCAAGCGTTTCTGGACGGATCTTGCCGAACCCAGCGCTTCATCCAATCGATCGGAGAGCTCTTCGGCAGGAGCGGAAAAACTCTGCCCCAGGAGGTGGGGCTCCAGCATCGGAAGCAGGGTCTCGTACTGCAGGCGGATAAAATCCTCCCAGAGGTAGTCGCTGGCACCCAATAAACGAGCCAAGTCCCGGAGAATCAGGGGATTGGACAGAAGCTCGGCCCACCGTCCCTGCTGGGGAAGCTCGAACACCCTCTCCACGAGCTGCTCGAAGCGGCACAGGGCCGCATAGGGATCCGGTGCACTGGAGAGGAAATAGGTGAATTGTTTCGTCAACAACACGGAGAACTTGACCTGATCGAGCTTGTCGGCATCGGTAATTTTCTTGCCCTGGGCATCGAGAAAAGTAAACTCGTCCTCAATCCTGTTTGTCACCGTGCGGATGTGAATGGACTCGATGTAGATCGAGCGCAGAGCCAGGGCCGTACTCAGCGCGTAGAGAAAAAATGGGGTATCCTGGGCCACGACCGTGACGCTGTATGAATCCGCTGCTGCCGAGCCGACTTCGATCTGGACGGGAAATAGAACCGCCTCAGCCGGCAGATGCACCGAAGCCAGATACTGAGCCACCTGCTCATTTACCCGCTGCCGTGCGAGCTCCAGGGATTCCTCGTCCCCGCGTTCCAGCAGGGCGATCGTCTCCGCCAGATGGTTCTGCAGTTGAATCTCCCACATCTCGGGGGCCAGGCGGCTCGCCACGTTCCCGAAGAAGTGATCGATGATCCTCCGCCTGTGCAGGGGATCGGTCCGGATGGATCTGCTCTTTCTCAAGCGCGAGGCGAAGGTGCTGCGCCTTGCGCCGCCGGCGTCTTCGGTTTCAGAGGTTGGCCGGTATTGGCTGTAGGTGTACACCTCGCCGGAGATGATATTGAATCCCGAAGCGGCCAGGACGCCGGTGATCAGGGAAAACTCGCCGGGATAGTCGAAGGCCAGCACAGTAATTTCCAAGCGGTCCTTCTCCCGGGGTTGCACCAGCGTCTGCACGGGCAGTTCGGAGGACAGGCGCCCGAGCACCCGCAGGTGCTCGGCGACCGTTTCCTCGGAGAAGTACTCGAAATAGCGATCCTCGAGCCGGGCAAGGTGCTCGCGGATCAACTGTTGCTCCGTTTCCGGACACAGAGAACGGAGCCGGGCTAGAGATGGTTTCATCGGCAGGTAAAAAATAAACCTACCGGTTTGTTCCGATAGGTTTGTTTTCCCTCAAGCGGGAAAGCGGATTCTTGTCAATCCTGAGGCTCAAAATCCTCCTTGCCCGCACCGCATACGGGACAGACCCAATCATCCGGCAGGGCTTCGAAAGAGGTCCCGGCGGCAATCCCGCCGTCCGGATCTCCCTCTGCTGGATCGTAGACATAGCCACAGACAGTACAAACGTATTTCTTCATCTTCCCGCCCTCTTTCTTTGAACGTATGGATTCGGCATCATAATATCATACATGTGTTTTTTTTCAAGGGCTACAGTTCTGCGGGAAAAAGGCTGTTCCCGGAAGAGCTCCAGAAACAGCCTCGGTTTCGCAATGATCTTTGATGGACTGCTTGTATGATTGAACCCTGTGGCTGCTACTCCCGCTTGCCCAGTGCATTGTCCAGCATGAACAGTCCGTTGGCGGATTCCTTGATCCTCTTCAACCTTTCGGCGATTTCGCTGGTCGAGGCTTCCTCCTCCACCTGCTCATTGACGAACCAGGCCAGCATCACCTCGGCGGCTTTGTCCTTTTCGCTGCGGGCGATGTCCACCAGGTTGTTGATCATGGCGCTGACCTTCTGCTCGTGCTCGTAGGCGGCCTGAAAAGCAGCCGCCGGACTCTTCCATTCTGCCGGCGGGGCATCGATCGCCTTGAGGGTAACCCTGCCGCCACGGTCATTCACAAAATCGTACAACCGCTTGGCGTGCTCCGTTTCCTCTTTGGCCTGGACTTCCATCCAACCGGCCATGCCTTTGAGGTTCTGAGACTCGAACTCCGCCGCCATGGCGAGGTACAGATACGCGGAGTACAGCTCGGCGTTGATCTGTTCGATCAAAGCATCTTGCATCTTTTTGCTGATCATATTGTTTCCTTTCTGCGCGATAAACCCGGTCAGGATTTGATATTAAGATAGTAACGGAGATACCGGCAGTCAATCTTTTTGCTATTCCGCCTTGGGGAGCCGGCCTTGGGAGTGACGCAGCATGAACGCCTGCTGGACGATCCGGATCAACTGAACCGCAGCCTGAAATACCCGTTTCAGCGACTCGTTGATCCGCTCCTCCTCGGCCTCGTCGATCAGATCGTCTTCCAGAAGGGAGTCGGTGATGGCGATGTTGAGCTTGGCCACTTCATCCACCAGGATCGACATCTGTCGGGACAGGGCTTTGTAGGAGTAGCTGATCTTGGCTTCGGTGAGCTCAGTCAGGGCTTCGATTTGGGCGATGATGTTTTTCAGCACGTGCACCAGTCGGGGATTGGGATTGCGCTCCACCTCCACCTGCCAGTTTTCCAAACGGGTCACCGTCATATCCACCAGGCGCTTGAGCTCGGCGTTGGTGGGCAGCTCCTGGGGTGCCAACCCACCGGACTTGTCTTTCTTCTGTTTTGCCATATCTTACCCGCCCTTCAGGTCCGCCCTTCAGGAATACATCGCCAACAGCTGGTTCACGATCGCCGGTATCTCATCACGGGAGGCCTTGTGTTTCCGCCAAACCGCACAGACGCCGAACACCGCACCTCGGAGGGTCTGGAGGATCATCTCTGGACTGAAACGGGCCGTAAACTCCCCCTTGGCCAGACACAGCTTGATTTCCTCCAGCATCAACACATTGGCTTCCCGGTAGCTGTCCATGTAGCTGTTGATCGCCGTCGATTCTTCCCTGGTTTCGGGATCGATAAATAGAGGGAAAATCCTGGTCAGGATGATCAGCAGTATCTCCAAATTATCATGGTAAAACTCGAGAATTACGCGAATCATCTCCCTGAGCACATCGATATGGGACTTGTTTTCCTTTCGAATCTGGTTGATATGCACCGAGAAGTCGTAGTACTCCTGATCGAGAATGGCATTGAGAATTTCCGGTATACCCTTGTAGTAGTAGTACAGAGAGCTCTTGTCCATATCCAGGGCCTTGGCAATGTCTCCCATCGTGGCATTCTTCCCGTATTTGATGAGGACACTTTCCGCCATTGTCAAAATTGTAGCCCTCTTTTGCTCCAGACGCTTCTGCTTCGTTTGGGACATCTCATTCTCCGTTTTCTAATGGTATTTCAATTTTAATTTCAATTTCAAGTTAAATCTATAGTTTTTATGGTTTTCATCCACCCCTTAGGGCCAATTTTTTTCATGCACAGATCGGCCGGATGGAGCTTGTCAGGAAACGGGGCATTCGCCTATAGTGGAGCTATGGTAAGACACGAATCAGAAAAGAAACCCTACCCGGTGTACGGCGAGGGAGACAAGCAGGTGCTCAAGCAGATCCTGGTGGGACCGAAGGACGGGTTCGAGGGATACCTGCGGGAGTTTACGGTGCAGCCCGGAGCCAACACTCCGTACCACCAGCATGATTGGTACCACGTCGTGTACATCCTGGAGGGAAGCGGTTTCGTGAAAATCGACGGTACCGAGCACCCGGTACTGGCAGGGTCCGCGATCTACGCTCCTGAAGGGGTTACCCATGGATTCTTCAATACCGGGGAAGGACAGATGCGCTTCCTCTGTCTCGTCCCGAAGAAGGGTGACGCCTACACTGAGGCGGACGGCTGAAGCGGCAGTCACCGCATCCATACGTTCAGACGCCTGAGCGCTCCAATGTGCTGCGGCTCAAGGACTTCAAGCGGTCCAGGTCTTCCAAGGTGAAGCCCCGCCACCGCATCGGCAGGATGCTGTTGTTGTGGGTCAGGGGTTCTGCTGCCAGATCAAAGGAGGAGCAGCGTACCGCCTGAGGCCAAAGGAGACTGCCCGGGGTCGGCGAGTATTCGGCAAGCTGAACCCGGATCCCGAATCGGGCTGCGTGACGGACCGTCATCTCCACCTCCCCCGCTTCCTGACCGGGCATCCCGGCAAGCACGTAGGCCGTGATGCGCTGCGGCGAAAATCCCGCTTGCAGCAAATGCCCCAAGCCGTCGGCCAGCATCGGGGTGTCCAGTTTAGTGTCCAGGGTCTCATGAAACTCCGAAAGGGCGCTCTCGAACCCGATGCGCACCTCTGCGAATCCCGCTCGCTTCATCATGGTTGCGCAGTCGGGATCCAGGTGACGCAGGTGCACGGCGTTGGGAAGATAGAAGGTCAAAGGGAGTTCCGACCGGCAGATCTTTTCGAGGAAGGGCAGGAGCCCCTGCTCCTTGTTGCACAACAGCGCGTCGTCGTAGAAGGCGAACGAACGGGTACCGAAACACCTATGCATCTCCCGAACGGTTTTGAATAGCAGATCCGGATCACCGGGGCTGAATCGGGGCTCGATCACCTTGGAGGAACAGTAGGCACAGGCCATCGGGCAGCCCCGATTCAACCGCAGGACCCCCGCTTCCCAATTCGCCTCCGGCAGGAGCAGAAGTTCCTCGGCGGTGGGCGCAGCGGTTGTCGGCAGGAAACGCGTTTCCAGGAAATCTTTCAACTGGGGGAAAGCGGGTCCGGCGATCACCAGATCGGCTTCACTGCACGCCCCGGCGTGCTCAGGACAGAGGGTCGGGTAGATACCCCCCAGAACAATCGGCGCTTTGGGGAACACCCTTCTTACGATCCGGATCGCCTCGAGCACTCCCGGATACCAATAGCTCATACCGGCGGACACGAACACTATGTCAGGCTCTTCGGCTGCGATCCGCTGCTCCAAACTCTCCGCCAATATTCCGTAACGGGCGTAGCTACGCTTTATCCCTGCCACCGCGGTCGGGGTGGGCACGATCTGACGGAAGAACTTCCCCGTACCCCGGGGTTCCCGCTTGGGGCTGCCCAACACGGCGATACTCCGGGGATCCGTATAGTCAAGTGCGTTCACCAGGCGCACGCGATATCCGCAGCCAAACAGCCAGGCAGCGAGCCTGCAGAGGGCGTAGGGTTTGAGAAATAGATCGTAGAGGGCAAAATCGTAAATGGGAGGATAGAGCAGCAGCGCCTTCGGTTGACCGGCATGCTGCCGACTGAGGTGTTGTCGGTTACGGCGCTGCTGGACAAAGGACCCCATTTTTGTTAATTTTATCACTGTTTTCGGGCGCCGTACCCAAGAGGTAAGGGAGAGGTCTGCAAAACCTTTATACACCGGTTCGATTCCGGTCGGCGCCTTTTCCCCCACCTTCCCGATCCAACCGTTGATACCAGTACAGCGCCAGAGCGGTCATGGAATTACAGAATGGCTCTCGGCCAATCTCGGCCGCCACCGTGTCTATCGGCACCAGCAGCGCATCCAGCACTTCCAGCTCGTCCAATCCGCCCTTCCTTTCCGCGGCCCCAGCCGGTGAGCCCTCACCCCTCGTTTCCCGGTGCAGGCCCTCGGCAAGGAAGGTATAGCAACGATTGGTCATAAAGGCTGGATTTGGATATATGGTGCCGATCGGCTTCAGAGCTTCCGGCAGGTATCCTGTTTCCTCAAACAGTTCTCGCTCGGCCGCTGCCGCAGGCGTCTCTCCGATCTCGATCAGACCGGCGGGGAACTCTGTGGTGGTGCGGGAGATTCCCTGTCGGTACTGCCTGACCATCAAGAAGCAGCTTCTGCCCTGCTCATCCCGCAGAACCGGCACCACGTTCACCCAATCCGGAGCCTCGAGCACATGGAAGACTCCCTCTCTGCCGTCTGGAGCTCTCCGCCTCGACTCGTACAGATCGAATATGCCGCAGCGTTTGACCAGCCGCGAATCGATCTTTTTCCAACTCAGATGATCGTCCCTGTCGTTCATTGAAGCTTCCCAACCGTAGCACGAAAGTTTCCGGGCTTTCAATTCCCGATGCACGGTGATAGAATTCCGATCTATGGGCGCGGATAGTTCGATAAACAGCAAAATCGTGGTCCTGCTCAGCGACTTTGGCTGCAGAGACGGCTACGCCGGGATCATGAAAGGGGCGATCCTGTCTCTGGACCCCGGTATTCGAATCGTCGACCTGACCCACGAGATCGAGCCGCAGCATATCCCCTCCGGCGCCTACGTGCTCTATACGGCCTGGAATCACTTTCCCCGGGGGAGCGTTTTCTGCGCCGTGGTCGACCCCGGTGTGGGCAGCCGGCGGGGTGCCCTGTTCGCAGAGATCAGCGAACGATACCTGATCGCGCCGGATAACGGACTGATCAGCCTCCTGGTGCGGATGATTGCCGACTGGCGGGTATACGCCCTGCGGCTCGATTCGATTCTCGAGCTCGAGAAGGATGAGCTCTTTGCACCGGGCCGATTCCCCGACGGCGGATCTACCATAGGCGGCACCTTTCACGGCCGGGACCTGTTTGCCCCGGCCGCGGCCTTGTGCGCAAGCGGTTACGCCGGACGGGTCCGCGGCCAGGCGATCGAACCCGTGCTTCTGCCCGATGTCCTCCCGGAGCACAGTCTCAACAGCGTAACGGGAAGAATCCTGCATGTCGATCGCTTCGGCAATTGTATATCCTCGGTGCACAGCACCGATCTGGCCTGTATCCGGTCACAATATAAGGGCGGGATCAGAGTGCAAGCCGGAGAGTTCTTCGAAAGAAGAATACGGAGCACCTACGCCGATGTACCGGTCGGCGCCCCGCTCTGTTTGATCGGCAGCTCCGGATTTCTGGAGATCGCCGTGCGGGAGGGCAGCGCCGCAAAGCGCCTCGGAATTACCCCCGGGCAGTCGCTCACCGTGACCGCCGCCGAGACTTAAGCGAGGGGGATCTCGATTACTTCGCTTAACATTGACATACTCAATACCGATCCATATACTAGCGGTACATTTTCGCTCCTGGGAGCCACACGATTCGCGTGGCCGGGGGTAGGCGATAGGTCGCGACAATACAGAGGAGCGTTTTCCTGGGAACAGGCATGGCCAATCCTTTACAGCTTTCTATTGTTGCCTTCAAGAAAGGCTCCTACATAATCGTTGAAGGCAAACCCAACGCCTCCAACTTCTTTATAATTCGCGGCGGAAAAGTGGGGTTGAGCAAGGAAGTATCGATCGTCGAAGAGGAAGGGGGAAACGTCCTCGGTCCCGGCGACTTCTTCGGTGTCATCTCCACAATGTCCGCCCACAGCCATATCGAAACCGCCCAAGCCCTGACCGACGTTTCTCTGATCTCCGTGCTCCGGGATCAGTACGATATGCTGATCGAGAAAAATGCCCCGGTGGCCATGAAAATCATCCAAGGATTCTCCCGGCGCATGCGCTACCTGGACGAGGCGGTCACCCGGCTGACCCTGAAGAGCTCGGGCACCGAGCATCCCAGCCACTTGTTCAAGGTGGGGGAATACTACGCCCGCCAGAGTCAGTACAACCAGGCCTACTACGCCTACTACCGCTATCTCCAACACTGCCCGGACGGTGAGCACGTAGCTACGGCCAAGGAGCGGATGTCCAGAATACACCCGTATGCCAAAGCCGTGTATCTGGAGAAGAAAGAGGGCGAGTTTAACCGCTTCTACCCCAAGGCGACCATGATCTGCAGCGAGTCCGAGCCGGGGGATGAGCTGTACATCATCAAAAAAGGCTCGATCAAGGTCAGCAAGATCGTGGACGACAAAGAGGTGCTGCTGGCCCTGCTCAAAGCCGGGGATATCTTCGGGGAAATGGCCCTGCTGGAGAACAAACCCCGTTCCGCCTCGGGGATCGCCTACGAAGACACGACTGTCATGGTTGTCAATCGAGCCAACTTCCAACGCATGGTGCAGACCCAGCCCCAACTGATCACCCGCCTGACCCAACTGCTGGCCGAACGGATCTGGGTCGTCTATCGGCAACTGGCCAACACGATCATGTCCAACCCGTTGGGCAGGCTCTACGATAGGCTATTGCTGGAGATGGAGAAAAACCGGGTCCAACCCGGACCGGGAGAGCCCTACACCTTCGACTTCGGACCCAAAGAGCTGATCAACATGGTGGGCATGTCCATGGAGGAAGGCAAGAGCGTTCTGCAACGGCTGTTCGATAATAAAAAGATCAAAGTGGTCGACAACCACATCTTCACCTCGGACAGTGAAGACATCTACAAGCAAACCGAGTACTTCAAGAAGATGGAGAAGATCCAGAAATCCCGGCAAGAGGGATCCTTCAAAGCGCAGCGCTGAACTCGATGAACCTTTCAGGACAGGTTACGATTCTACGCTGCCGGTAATCGAAAAAGGCGATCCCCGTTTTGATCCGGGCGATCTCCCGCTCGCCGCACTCGAGCAGGTAGTACAGGTCGAAACCCCGGCTCCCGATATCGTCGATATACAGGGTGATCTCGATTTCATCACCCAGATTTCCTTCCGCCCTGTAGAGTATAATGGCATCGGTCATGATGATCGCCTTCCCAAAAAGGTTCATCTCGCTCTGCCCGATATCTGCGAAGAAGCGGATGCGGGCTTCGTGGCAGAGTGTCAGCACCGAATCATTTCCCAGGTGTCCCCCGTAATTGACATCATCCACCCGCACCCGCAGCCTGGTCCTGAAGACTTCCCGGCCCTGAACTTCGAATCGTACTCTGGCCATCTCTATCCCCGGTTTCAGACCATCCTAAGCCTTGTTAGGGGCCCTCACGGCCCGATGCCGCGGCTCAGCGCCTGTCCTCATTGAATCCCGCCGAACCGTCCGGCCCATTCGGCGGCCCGCTCCAGCTCACCCTGCTTCAGCGGACCCTCTGTTCCTGTAACGGCGAATCCCTCGGGAGGCGCGACCGGCCGCCCCCCCGCCCTCTGGAGCCGCTTGGCTATGGACGGTGCCGCATAGCCGCCCTTTTTGACGAGGAATCGCAGAATCGGAGACTTGATGTCCTCCATGTCGATGCGGGTATCGAAGGCGGCTACTTTCACACCGTTGAGCCGCCCTTCGGGGAGGCGTTTCAGGAATTGGGTTATTCCCTCTGTCGGCCGAAACCCCCGTGTGGGGGAACCCACCACCAGTAACTCCAAGCCCGATAATTGATCCATGTCGACTTCCGTTACCCGGGGTGTTTGCACGTTCCCGCCGGCCTCCAGGGCTTTGCCGATCTCCCTGGCAACCTGTTCGGTGTTTCCGAAAACCGAGTCATACACAACCAATGCTTTCATCCCGACATCCTCCTTCGCCTGTTCATGTAACACGCCCCGCCCCCTTGTCGCGTTTCTGCTCCATTACCTTGATGATCTGCAAGACCGTGCGGTTCACCGGAGTGAATACCCCGTGCTCGGCTCCCAGCTCGCAGATTTTCCCACCGAATATCTCCACTTCGGTTTTTCTGCCGGCCTCGATATCCTGCAGCATCGAGGATTTCCCCTCCGGGGAAAGCTGCATGAGAAAGCCGTACCATTTCCCCAGATCCTGTTCAACCAAATTAACCCCGACAACGCCCGCCAATTCGATTACCTCTCTCATCAGTGCTTCCATGAGGTTTCGGGCATCCCGGGAAACCTGGAACACGCCGTAGGGAGCCCGCAGAACCGCGGAGGCCTGGTTGATGCCGGCATTGATCATCAGCTTCCACCACAGCATCCGCTTCATGTCCTCGGGCACCTCGCAGGGGACGCCTGCTTCGGCAAATGCCTCCCGTACCCTGAGCACCTTCCGGGATGGTTCCGCATTGCTGAGCTCACCGAAGTAGAGAATCCCCGGTTTGGTATAGGTAATCCGGTTTCCATCCCTGACGGCATCGATACCTACTGATATGGTGTAGAGCATTTTTTCCACACCGTAAACAGCTCCGATGATCCGTTCGCTCTCCAGGCCGTTCATCACGGAAATGATCGTAGTCCCGCTGCCCGCCCTGTTCTTCAAAGCCTCGATCCCATCCTCCAGCTGGTGGTGCTTGAGGGCGACGATGATCAGGTCCGCAGCCGGCCCGGAATCATCCGGGTGTACTACGGCAGGTCGATACTCCTTTCCGTTCACGACCAACCCGTCGCGGGTCAATCGTTCGTAATAACGGCCCCCTGCGATCAGCTCGGTCGAGAAATCGGGGGCATCACAAAACCGGGAGGCAAGGAATCCGCCCATCGCCCCTGCGCCCAGAACAGCGACTCTCCGTATCCTCTCCATACTCCCCAATAATGCACACCTTCGCATCTAATGCAAGGTTTGGAATCCGGGTAACGGTTGGATTGGTTTTCCGTGTTATAATAGCAGCGGTAATCCAAAAAAAACGTGACAAGGATTGAGAAAGGTAATTGTATCTGCCATGGAACCGCAACACAGAAAGAAACTCAACCGTGAAATTATCGGGGTGATACGACAGGCCCTGCGCATATCCCTGTACAATCCCCCGCTGTCCTGGTTCTTCCTGAAGACCCTCCTCCGGCAGCGGAGAGCCGCGGTCAAACGGGAACTCTGGGAGCAGGAGGGAATCCACGTGCCGCCTTTCATGATCGCAAGCATCACCAGGCGCTGCAACCTGAACTGTGCGGGGTGTTACGCGCGGGCACTTCAGAGATCCGACCGTCCGGAGCTTAGCGTGAGCCGATTGAGCGAGCTGATGGATGAGGCCCGGGAGCTCGGCTTTGCCTTTGCCCTGCTGGCCGGAGGAGAGCCCCTCACCCGTCCGGAGATCCTCGACGTCACGGAGGCGCATCCGGAGATTATCTTCCCGCTGTTTACCAACGGCACGCTCCTAATGGGGCCGATTTTGGAGCGCATCGCCGGGCAGAAGAACCTGATTCCCGTGCTCAGTCTGGAAGGATTGGAGGAGGAGACCGACAGTCGCCGAGGTACCGGTGTGTACGAACATCTCCTGCGGGCCGTGAGCGAGCTGAAGCAAAAACGCGTTTTCTTCGGCATCTCTCTCACCGTTACCCGCAAGAACATCGATTTGGTGACCTCCGAGTCCTTCGTTCGCCAATTGGCCCATCAGGGTTGCCGACTGTTCTTCTACGTCGAATACATCCCCGTGAAAGAGAGAACCGAAAAGCTGGTGGTATCCGCCGCCCAGCGGGAAGAGCTGGGACGAAAGATGGGTGAGCTTCGGCGGCGTTTCGCCCGGCTGTTCATCTCCTTTCCCGGAGATGAGCAAAGCTACGGCGGCTGTCTTGCCGCCGGACGGGGTTTCGTGCATATCAGCCCCGAGGGAGGACTGGAGCCCTGTCCCTTTGCACCCTACTCCGACGTCAATCTACGGGTCACCTCACTCAAGCAGGGCCTGTCCTCTGTTTTCCTGAACCGGATCCGGCAGAGCGACGAGCATCTGAACGAAACCGAAGGGGGCTGCGCCCTGTGGAATAAACGAGAGTGGGTCCGGTCTCTGCTCGTGAACACCAGCGCCAGGAGCTCCTGAGGTCTAATAGATCCCCAGCACTTCCAAGTCCGACCAGTAGGCGTTGTAGCTGACCAGCGCGCCGGCGGCCTCTTCGTGAATCGTCTGCAGGGAGGGAATATCGGTCCTCATAACGATCCTGCTTTGCGGATCCAGCGGGTGCAGCTCGATCAGGCCCTTGGACAGGGCAAGGTGGTTGAAATCCAGATTTCCGAAGTAGTAGGTGTAGGGATCGACCTCAGGGGGTATGTTTACCCGGATCTTTCCCTCCCCTAGAATCGGATCGACCGGAATCCAGCCCAGCGTTTCAATATAGAACTCCGCCCAGTAGTGTCGGGTGGCCTGCAGATCCCGGTCGATCAGATAGCCCGCGACCGGACGCGCCGGAATCTCCTGACTGCGAGCGAGCGCACAGAACAGAACGGCATAGATGTAGGGATCTCCCTTCCTCTCTTCCACGGCTTTGAGAATATCCCGTTCCGTGTACTCCAGGTCCACCTGCATTTGCGTCAGAACGTAGCGGTAGATCTCCCGAGCCTTTCGGTAGGGGTTGCGCTCCCGCCCCACGATCCGCGATCCGAGCTTGACGATGTTCTCATCGGCGGCGGGCACTATCAAATCGGCGGTGGTGTACCGTTTGTACAGCCTCCTGGAGGTGTTGTAGGCGGTCGGCACCTTGGCGATATTTACCCGACTCTCCACGGAATACCTGTCTACCATGAAGCTCTGAAAAATCGTATAGCTCTTGTCCGGCTCGAGGTTCTCGAGGTTGAAAAGCTTGACCCCGCTGACGTTGTCGAACAGCGGCTCGGGCTCCTGGCTCACCAACTGGATCTCCCGCTGCTCCGGGGCTTGAACCAGCTGGGGTACCCAGAGATTGAGGTTGTTTTCTCCCTCCGCGGAAACCGATCCCACCTCCAGCGAATACTGCACGGAGTAGGTTCGCTTCTCAGGGAACAGTTTGGTACCGGCTGCACTTTCTATCTCGACGAATACGGCGTTGCTCTTGCCCTTGTCGGTCACCACCATCATTTGGCCGGAAGAGGCTCCGTCAGGCACCCAGACCTGGATCTCCCGATCGTTCCACAGTTCGTAATCCAGATCGTAGTCAACCGCCGGAATCAACGATGCATCCTCGGCTTCCGCGAATCCCTGTGCCGGGTCGCCGGAGATCCAGGTAAATTGGACTTGGGAGCCGCCCCGCTGCAGGCCGAAGTTCATACCGCTGATGGTCAGAAGCGTGCCCACCGATCCGGTCTCCGGATCCAGTGCGCTGATGTAGGGTTGGCCCGGTTTGCCCGGCCCGGAAAGTACGACCGGAATCTGCCGTTTATTGGTAAACAACAGGCCTTTGCTCTTTCCGTTTTTTGTGATCACCCGCACCATGCCGGAATTGACTTCCTCTGGAATACGGAGGCTGATCTGCGTATCCGACCAGTCCAGATAACCCGACGACACGGGCGCATAACCCCCGATGACCACTTCCCCGCCGTCGCGCACATCCCCGAAGTACTTCCCCGTGATGACCATTACATCCTGGGGGAATCCGATTTTGGGTGTGATCGAATCGACCTGGGGCGGCCGTCCGGTCATACGGGAGCTTAGCAACAGCACGACCAGGACAGCCAGCAAAATGGCGGTGAACATGACCTCTCTGCGTTTAAGAAACGGTTTGGGGATTTGTTTTTTTTCGTCCATGTCTAGTTGGCTTCAGGTGCGCGGAACAGATCCCTGTAGGGATAGATCTCCACTTCTAGTTGTATGTTGAAGGTCGAGGTTTTGGATAATTCACTGGAAAAGCCAAGGGGAAAGAACAGGACCTTTTCACCCCAAGAGACGGGGATGCTCTGTATCGTAGTCAGATAGGTAGTCTTGGCATTGGGGGCTTCGGAGAACCACACCTGGCCCTGGGCGACGAGCAGCAGGTTTCCGCCCTCCTCCTGATACGGTGTGAATACAACATCGATTCGAATGTTGTCTCCGACCAAACGCACGGCAACGCTTCGTCCGGGTATGGTCACCTTCTTGCTCTGTGAGTTCCACACGGGTTGCTGGTCGGGAGGAAGCACCTTGGCCGTGATTTGCAGCTGCAGGGCCTCATCGATCAAGGATTCGAGATCTTCATCCTCGAAAAAACGTTCCAGACCGTTGTCCTGGGCTGCTACCGAAACGAGACCAAGCGCAAACAGGATGACTACCAGGACGCGCCGGATCATCGCAGCCTCCTGCTGTAGTCATCGGCCCGCAGCATCCTGGGCTCACCGAACTGCAGGAACTCCGTGTCCGCCGGGAGGGTGATGATGATCTGTTGATTCACCGGTTCTTGATCCAGCGACTTGAGCAGTTGCTCCAGATCTTCGATCGGAGCCGCTACCTGTACTTCGGTTACACCGGAGGGCTGCCTCTTGATGCTCATGAAGGGGAAATTGGGCCGAGTGCCGAGAAATATCAGCAGACCCCCCATGCCCAGGAATACCAGGCACATCGCCGCGATCGCCGGGACGGGCACGCTGATCCGCGTTCGCCACAGCGGGCGCCTGAGCCGTAACCGAGGTGAACGGCGGCTGAGCAACCGCTCCCGGGTTCGCTGCAACGGGCCTTCCACCGGTGGCTCTTCGTCCGCAAGCAGTACCTCACGGACGAATCCGAGCCTCGCCATGAGTTCCCGGCATCGTGTACAGGAATCGACATGTTCCTGTATTCTTTCCACCCAGGGGGATTCTACTTCCCCGTCGAAAAAGGCGCTTAAAAGGTCAGGGTTGGGACAGTTCATATCCCTCTTTTCATTCACCGATCTCGCCGTCGAGCAGCTGAGCCAGACGCTCACGCGCTCGGAATGCCCTTACTTTTACGTTCCCCTCACTAATTCCCAAAATACCGGCAATTTCTTTGTAATTCAGGTCCCCATACTCCCTAAGGACCAGGACCATCCGCATCTTTGCAGGAAGTCGGTTCAAGGCCGCCTGAACGATACTGCGGGTCTGCTCCCTGAAAAACTCCTGATCCGTGGATTTGGAATATTGGGGTGTACTTTTTTGTAATCGACCGTAAGCCCGCTGCTCCCTTGATCTCTTCTTCTCATAGTTCAAAGAGATGTTCTTCAGAACGCGTATCAACCAGTACTTGGTCTGATCGAGGTCAGGAAGAGGTTCCTCCCGCTGCCAGTACTTGATGAACGCCTCGTGACAGAGATCCTCCGCCTTCGTACTACTGCCCGCAATGCGGTAAGCAATCCGGAACAGAACCGGGTAGAGAGACTCGTATACTTTGTCGAATAGATCCTCACGCACCATTGTAAACAACAATCCCAGGCATTTCGTTACAGAATCTGCTCAAAGTTTTTCTTTTTTCCAGCGCGGACCGGAGGGGGTGTCCTCCAGAATGACTTGCTTCTGGCGCAGCTGCTTCCGGATCTCGTCCGCGCGAACGTAGTCCTTGTCGCTACGAGCCTTCTCCCGCTCATCGACAAGCGCCTGCACCTCTGCCTCGAACTCCGGGTCCAACTCCTCCGCCTCTATAGAGGCGATCCCCAGACCCAAAACACGATCCATCTCCAGCAACGCCCCCAACTTCTGCTGCGCCGCGACCTGCTCGTCTTTGATCAGCTCCCAAAAGGACCCTAGGGCCTTCGGGGCGTTCAGGTCGTTTGCCATATCTCCCCGGAAGCTCCGCAGAAGCGCTTCAGCCTTCCCGCGCAGCGCCGTCGCGGGCTCCACTGCCGGGGCGTCCTCCTTCAACCGTAGAATGCGCTCGACCAGATTCAGCCGACCGCTCCTGGCAGCATCCAGAGCTTCGAAGCTGAATTGAAGGGGTGAGCGGTAGTGAGCCCCCAGGCAGAAGTAGCGGTAGTCCAGGGGATCGTAGCCCCCCTCGCGGAGGCTGCTCAGGGTCAGGAAGTTGCCTGCGGATTTGGCCATCTTCTCCTTGGCCAGAACGAGGAACTCCCCATGCAGCCAGTACTTCACCCAGGGCTTCTTGTTCGTGGCGGCCTCGCTCTGGGCGATCTCATTGGTGTGATGAACGGGGATATGATCGATCCCTCCGCAGTGGATATCGAACTGCTCGCCCAGATACTTCATGCTCATGGCGCTGCACTCGATGTGCCAGCCCGGATAGCCCCTCCCCCAGGGAGAATCCCAGAGCATGGATTGATGCTCGAACTTCGAGCGCGTAAACCAGAGCACGAAATCGTGGGGATTCCTCTTGTTCGGATCCACGGCAATTCGAGCCCCGGCCTTCAGATCCTCCCGGCTCTGATGGGTGAGCCTGCCGTAGTCCGGCGCCTTGGCCACGTCGAAGTAGAGATTGCCCCCCGCCTGATAGGTAAAACCCGCCGTTTCGATACGGCGGATCAGCTCGATCATATCCTGGATATGCTCGGTGGCCCGGCAGGTGATGTCCGGCATGGTTATATTGAGGGCTTCCAGGTCGTTGAAAAAAGCCTCTTTGTACAGCTCGGCAATTTCCCAGACGCTCTTGCGCTGCTCCCGGGCTCCCTTGAGCATCTTGTCCTCCCCCTCATCGGCATCGTCGGTCAGGTGGCCCACATCGGTGATGTTCATCACATGCCTGACCTGGTAGCCGAAGAACCGCAGGGTGCGCACCAGAAGATCCTCGAAGATGTAGGTGCGCAGATTGCCGATGTGGGCGTACTGGTACACGGTAGGCCCGCAGGTGTACAGCCTTACCTTGCCTTCCTCTATGGGTTCGAGGTCTCTTTTTTCTCGGCTCAAGCTGTCGAACAGCTGAAGTGGGAGCGGCAAGCAATCCTCCTTTCTCGGGACGAGAACGCTGTAGATTATTTCATGGTTTGTATATAGACTCTGCCTGTGAGAAACGTAGGGAAAATCCGGAAAAAAATCAACCTACCCTGCCCCGTTTCCTACGATGAGCCGATGAGCCGACACACCAGTTTCCGCATCGGCGGCCCTGCAGGCCTGTACGTCAAACCGCAAAGTGAGGAGCAGGCGGCTCAGGTCTTCGAGCTGCTCGGCAATCAGAATATTCCTACGTTTATCCTGGGGGCGGGGGCTAATATATTGGTTTCGGATCTGGGAATCCGGGCAGCGGTGATCGATATGCGCGGCGTGCAGGGGTGCACCGTGTCCCGGGGGGATCGGGGGACTGTTTTGGAGGCGCTGGCAGGCACTCCGATCAGTGATGCCAGCGCCCTGGCTCTGGAGCACGGTCTTTCGGGTCTGGAGTTCATCTATTCCATGCCGGGCAGCGTAGGCGGCTCGGTGTGGATGAACGCACGCTGCTACGGCCGTTCGATCTCGGATGTGCTCCTGCGGGTGCGCTAC
>Ga0315554_1000402_pt1 | contig 25367 bp, 24 predicted proteins | sample SalMarSW160370MG_FD_202114 | JGI IMG/M metagenome (GOLD analysis project Ga0315554, IMG submission 202114) | Salt marsh sediment microbial communities from the Plum Island Ecosystem LTER, Massachusetts, United States - Salt Marsh Sediment SW1603-70 ...
TGGAAAGTGTATTTCTGATTCAGATTCCGAAGTCACAACTATAAAATATATAGTCAATCAGAATCGATAACCGATACTTCGGCTAGAAAACCAAAAGGTGAACTTTCAGTTGGAGCTTGCGATGGAGAAAACAGATGATTTGATAAAGATTTACGACGAAAAGAATGAGTCATGGAAATTCGTCAAAAGGGACAAAAGTTACAGCAAGCAACTATCAACAATTGAGGAGACTTTGTCAAGGTTCGGACTGCTAAAGAACGAGATTAAGGTGTACCTATATCTCGCAAGAACTGGGGAAAAGAAAGCAGGCGAAATAGCTGAAGCGATCTCTCTTCATAGAACTGAAACATATCGAATACTGCGTGATTTGGAAAAAAAAGGCATACTTTTCTCAGTTTTTGAAAAACCTTTAAAATTCACAGCTGTACCGCTGGACAAAGCCATAGATCTGCTCGTAGGCGCCCAGAAAATGAAGATCAAGCTTCTGGAGAAAGAAAAAGCAGGTCTTGTGGAACTCTGGTTGTCACTGCCTCAGCCCAAGATTGAAAAGCCAAAGAAAGAGCTTTTTCAAATGTTGCAAGGTGAACAACAGGTAGCTCTCAAGGCTGATGAACTGCTCAAAAAGACAGAAAAAGAAATTCAGATTTTCGCCCCAGATGACTACTTGGCCCAACTATACTACAGCGACTTCACCGACAAGCTGAAAAAGAAACTGGGCAAACTTGATATCACATTACTCATTGATAACTCGCCGAAAAGTGTTTTCTTCATGGAACAAATACAGTGGCCAAAACACAAATACCGCATGGTGAAAACACAGAATCTGCCATGCTTCATGATTTCAGATAGAAAAGAGTTGCTAATAGCCTTCCAAGAAGGCAATAGTTCAAAACACGTTAGTGACAAAAAGAAAGATAGAACTGCGGCGATTTGGACAAACTACAACGCATTTGTTTGGACCTTGCAGATGCTATTCTCCAAGCTTCTGGAAACAGGAAAGACAACGCACGAAGCATATACCCGTGTTCAAAGCCAATAGGTGTCCGCTTCAAAGCTACGTTTCGCGTATTTTTCGCTTAGCAGTAACAGATAGAAATGAGGCAAATATGCCATAAACAAGAAATGCAGGTTCATTTGAGATTTTATTGATCCCTCAAACTACGTACTGAACGGTTTTTTTCTGCGGGTCGTTCTCGCGGTCTCTGGTGTGCTTCAGTAGCCAATTGGAAAGCTTCTTACACTTGTTGGGGTCGCAGTAAAACCTCTTTTTTTCTTTATCCCACAACAGACATGTGGAACAAGGAATGCCCGCATTGCTTTTCATTTTTCATCATCACTATGTCAAGTTCCGAAGTTGATTTATGACTTGTGAATTATCACTCATGGCTAACCATAATGATTACAGATACAAGCACATGTAATTGGCAATCGGATGTTTTCCAAATAGCCAGATCGACGGAAACATTCAGGCTACACTTGGGTGCATGTTGCGTTTGCCTTAATGAATATGTAACGTAGGTCGTGACAGTGCACTGAAACCAACAGAGTGTCATCTGGATTTGTGGTTTCAGCTGTGAACGATATGAGGTACGTGCCATTTCCGTAATCAGTGATGCTTGGCGACGCGACTTGAATCCATTCTTCGGGAGAAAGCGATCCGTCTTGTTCGTAGTAGACTGTGAAGTTTTGTGCCAGAGCAGGCTTGTCTTCGTTAAGAACAGTGCAAGTCACATTAGCTTGCTTCAGCGACCCAGTTAACAGCGTATAGTCCCCGCTTACATCAATCTCCGAAGTTATGTTTACAGCATATTCAGAATAGTAGGTTGCCGAAGTTCCAGAAGAATTTAAGATGAAGTTGACGTAGGCGCTTGTGACTCCTTTCCCGCTGGAGCCCCAGTCTATCCAAACACCATCTTGATAAGGCGTCATGTTGAAAGGAGTGAACTCCATTTTGAAAATTGTGTTAAACGAGTAATTGTCAACCACAGATTTGAATTGGTTCAAATCTGCGACCAAAATATCTATGGATCCACCGTTCGAGATGTTGGACAGTGCGCTTATGATTGTATGCATTGTACCCACTCTGTATGCTGAGAAAGCTGGCTCTACTTCCGACTCGTACACTGCAACGTCCTTTTCGGTTTCGGCAACATAGAGGGCTGTGGAAAGTAGTAACATAGTTACTATCAGAGAGACAATAATGAGTACTTGACCGGAATTGCCGCGTCTAAAATTGCGAGTTTTCATGCTAATCCACCAATGCAAGTTGTAGCCTAATTATGTAGATTACGTAGCTGCTGCTTGTGCCTGCACACACATAGTCCACCGACACAATTCTGTCGCTGACGGCGCTCCCACTACATATCGGGATGTCGTTAATACTTCTCATGTTTTCATCGAAAACAGTTAGGTTAAACCACACCATAGGGGAGAGCGAAGATTGAATGGAACTCTTGAGGTTTATCCAGCTTTGGTTACTTACCAGACTTGCCAAGTATCCGTTGCTGTCCAGGCTCATAAGAACGTTATGCGCTGTCGAAGCAAGAATCTTAGTCGAGTCGTTTGAATTGTTTTGTGTTGCCGGAATCAAAGTGAGAGATGAAAGCAGCAAGATTGCAGCGAAGAATGCTTCGATTGTGCGTATTTGTCCCCTGTTGTCTTTCAGTAGTCTCACTTAATCACATCTCCAAAGCTCAGAGTCAGTTTGTAAAGTGTCTCTTTGATGATTATTGTGTAGACAAACACGTTTTCTTCCGAGTTTTCAAAGTTTGACCCAAAGTCTAGTGGGATGTTAGGATACGAGGTACATTCTATGAAAGAGGTGGTACCGTTGAGGCCGGAAATGACAAGGACTGTAGGGCTTTTGTCCACGAACGCTGGTATGGCATAAGTGGTGGCTGTAGTCAATGTAAGGTTTGACTGGTAAGCGTAAGAGAAAGCATAGCCGTGCTCAATGGTTATGTCAGGGAAATTCGGGTTCAAATTTAGCGTGTAATTCAGCGGGCTTAGTCCTAGAAAGGTATGGTTGGGTGACGGTTCATGGGACAAATGAGCAAAAGAATAGGCTTCATAGGAAGTTATTCTATCGTCAAATGAGGCGCGAGCGAAAACGATGAGGAGAGCAGGTCCATTAGAGGAGTTCGGTATTTGAACACTTATGTAGCCAATGCCAGCGTTCGATGTGGTATTGGATACATCGCTCAAAAAATCCCTTGCGACAACGTAACACTGCAGACTTGCACTAGTTGGTCCTGAGGCTTGACTAACTGAAATCATGAATGTGTATGTTGTTGTGTCTCCTGAAGTGGTATTGGCGGAAAGCATAACGGTTATTGACAGCATCTGAGAGATTGATATTCCCAAAGCGATGTTATTCAGTCTTGCCGCCTTGGATACCTGAACGTAGGAGAGAGAACAGTTATTTTGGCTGTTCAGCCGGCTGATTTTGTCAATGTCAAGTTCGTACAAGTGTGAAGAATCGCTATCCGATAGACCGAAGGTGGTGGGAACCGTGTTGCTTGAGCCCCAATCTACAGGCGTTCCATAACTTGACACTATGTGCTCAGCTATTGTTCTCAGATAGTCATCCTTATTCAGGTCTTGCAGGCTGTTTATCTTGGTCTGCATCGTTCCAGCTAAAGAGGCTGTTGCCAATAAGGCAACGGAGACTATGAGTGAGCACGCGAAAAAAGTGTCGATGGAAACTGTGGGCATTCTATTTCCTCCAAATCAAGCTACCGTTGATATACCGAACATGCCTGAAAGGAACTGTTGGGACAGAATCAACGACAGATACGCGGTTGCAGCCAACATTGCTGAATACTGGAAGCCAGCGCCGAAGTTGCCTTCACTTATCTTCCCAATGAAGAACCCTGAAATCCAACATTGGAGAATTATTCCCACCGAAAACATCCGCATTTGATCCTGCATGGCCATAAAAGCAACGGTCGAAAGGCTAGAGCTAACGACGGTGGTCATCATGTAAGTCGTTAAGGCCACAATTGTGGTTGTCACTGCAATCAATATGCTCCAGATGAAAGCGAGAATGATGTAAGGTTTCAGCATGGCACGCCTGTTAATTTGTAACTCGCGTTCTTTCTCGCTGTATTCGGAAAGTATTTCCAGTGACTGAGTTGAACTTCCGCCGATCTCGATTGTTTCAATCATCATCGCAAAGTGTACGGTGACAAACCAGCTTCTTATCTCCTGACGCAGGTTGCTGAATGTTTTCCTTAAAGGAACGCCCCACTCTATTTGGTTACGCATCAGTTCCAGAAACTTTGAGAATGAACCATAATCTTTGCGTTTTGTAGCCTGTATTATGCTTTTCTCAGGAGAAAGTCCTATTTTATGTGACTCAGTCACGTCTCTGATGAAGCGGGGAATCGAATCTTCAGCGTTGTAGTTTATTTTAGCAATTCTCCAGTATTGAATAGCAGGCAGCAACGAGGCAACTACTAAACCGATCGTGACAATTTCCGGCAAACCCACTGGCTTCATAGACTCGGAAAGTGATGGAACTAGAACGAAAACTAACAATGCTATTCCAACTGCCACAATAATAATTGCTGCCTTCTTGTACAAGTCCTTTAAATCTTCAAAAGCGCTTTTCTGCATGTTGTGAGCAACCATTATGAAAATTAATGATAGCACGGGCATTAAAAGAAACGCTGTGAGATAAGACATAATTGGCGAAATAGCCAATGAGGTGTTCGACAATAATTCTAACGTGTTTGTCGATGAGAAAACAACGAAAAGAATGTACGTGCACAACACAACGATCAACATCACGGTGTAAGCTTCAACTAAAGTTGCTATTTTCTCAACAGAACGGGTCAGCGCGTTGTGTCTAAGCTCGAAAATTGCTTTCAGTTCGCTTTTCATATAGTCAACTGTTTTTCCGCCGCTTCTCACGGACGCAACAAAGCCTCCTAAGAAATTCCTGTAAAGTTTTGAGCCTGTCTTTTCGGATCGCTGATACATAACGGTCAGCAGGTCTTTTCCTAAGACCTCTACTTGCCGCACTACCTCGTCTGCTTCTTTTTTAAAAGTAGGTAGGAAGGACAGCTTTCGCATTTTCTTCCAGCTGTCGTAGGGTAATACTCCACTCGCCGCCATCAGAGTAAATATCATCACCACGAAAGGCAACTCATGCTCAACCTTTTCTTTCTCTTCGCTAGTAGCTTTTGTCAATAGACTGAACATTCTGCCAACAAAACCGCTTGGGGCTTTCATTTGTCACTGCTCCTTTCCAAGCTCTTTATCTGCCAAATCTGACTCGTTAATTGAGCTGCTCAGAGCTCTGTGTACACTCCTGAAGTCACGGAGGTTCTTTTCAATCATCTTCAACAGAATTTGTTTTCGGCGCTCAAGCTCTTGAATGACCACGCTGAGAGGAACGTCAAGACTCTTGGCTATTTTATTTAGTAAGTAACTCTGGTCGAGGTCTTGTTGGAAAGCATCCACCGACGGATTCCATAAAAACACATCATGAATGGCCCCGCTGGGATTTATTTCTGCGACTCTTACGATTTTCCGACTTGAAACCTTCCTGTTTAAGGATACAAAACTTGGTGTCTTCACTTGCTTGACAACTATTACGCAATTCATTAATGATATTATTCCCTGAGGAATGTTCATGGGGGGCTGGGTCAGACGCGTAATTGCTGTTTCAACATCTTCGGCGTGCATTGTGCAGAGTCCGCCGTGTCCAGTGGCTAAGGCTTGGAAGAGAACGTAAGCCTCTTCGCCTCTAACCTCTCCCACAAGAATAAGGGCTGGACGATGTCTCACAGCTGATTTGATGAGGTCATAGAGAGTAACTTCTCCTTCGCTGTCACCTCCGAAACCTGGCCGGGCAATTGTTGATACCCAGTTTTCTTGAGGAAGGTTAATTTCAGCAACCTCTTCAACCGAAATAATCTTAAAGTCAGGTGTCACAAGACACGCAATAGCATTCAACGTCGTTGTCTTTCCAGCACCTGTCGGACCAACTATCATCACCGACATTTTGTTTTCCATCAGCATCCACAGATAAGCGCCAATTACCTCATCAATGGTTTCGTTCATTATCAAGTCTACAATAGTAATGGGGTCTTCTCTGAACTTCCTAATCGTGAAACTTGTTCCCGCAGGGGTTGTTTCTTTTCCGAATGACACAGCAAGCCTGTGTTTTCCTGGAAGGGTTAAATCTACGATAGGATGGGCTATACTGACGTGTTTACCCTGCCTGTGCACTATCCTTGTTATGGAATCGTCTAATTCTTCTTCGTCGCTGAAAACAATGTTTGTTCGCGTGTTTTCATATTTTCTATGCCACAGATAGACTGGTTTGTTGATCCCTAAGCAACTAATGTCTTCAATGAAGGGGTCACATATCAGAGGGTCAATTTTTCCGTAACCAACCAGATCTCTTTCGAGATAGTAGAGAATTTTTCTTAAACCGATTTGGTCAATTCCTTCAAAAGCCGTTGGATGATCATCAATTATGCTAGGCAATTGCCTACGAAATGACTCCTCAAGGGTCTCGTCTGATCTGGGGGCTTTCAACTCGTATTCTAGGATGTTCTTCAGCCGCTTGTATGATTCTCTTTCCTCTCTTGCCATCGTAAGTTCATCGACGACGTAGAAGTAACTACCTTCGGATTCGTCCTGAAATATCCAAGCGTAGGAAAAAGGGGGTTTAAGAGGATAACTTTCAATCTGCACATAGCCTTCAGGCACACGACAACCCTGAATGCCTAGATACCCAATCAGGTCCTCTTCGGAAATCTTTTCTTTTTCTTCTTTTTCTTCAGTTTTTTTCTTTCCGAACGGCATCTCAGCTACCTCCAGAAAGAGTTAGATGAACGCCTGAGCTGTCCGAGTAACATTCTAGGATGGCTGCGCCTGAACCGCTTGTGTACGTGCCTGAGGTAGAGGCTTCCGAGGGTATGTATGTGCGATGTTCGCTTGATTGGGCAGTTGTTCCAAAGCCGACTTCAACCCAAGCCCTAAATGAGTCGTTTGCGATTTGAATCCAGTATCTTTTGTCTCCAATTAACGAAGGAACATTCAGACGTAGAGTTGAGGTCAAGTTGTCTGTTGCCGCGTGCGAGATGAGTTCCAAGCTTTTTGTTGAAACGTATTCTGCCACGTTTAATAGTTGCTGTTTTTCGGCTTCGTTTCTCACATTGAGTGTTGAAAGACTGCACGCGCAGATAACTAGGGCGCCTACGATAATCGAGGCGAATAAAGTGTAAATATAGCTTGGGATTATCGACGGCAAGTTTTACCTCACCCACCTCTGGATTGTGATGTTGCAGAGAACAATTTCGACGTTGATGATGGCGCCGCTAGTGGTACTTGAAACTGGAATGGAAACCTGCCCGCTGGCTCCGTCTAGAATTGAAGTTACCAGTAAAGTTTCTGGTTCGTATGAAAGGTCGTAGGTTGTGGTTGTTATTTGTGTGGTAACGCATGATATTTTCAATGGAACCTTTCCGAACAGCGCGATTGTTTCTGAGGAGTTCAGGTTGACGACGTAAATGCGCACGTTATTGACCGTCTTATCGTTTTCTACGCCAGCGGTCGTATACGATGCGGTTGGGCGATAGCGTAACAGGATTTCAGGATGTTCAGCGCCACTTCTAATGGACAGTTGAGTTATGACTGAACCGCTTTGGTTAGTTATTGTGCGGCTGTCTCCTTTCAAAAAAAGCCCCGTATCGGACGTTTCTGAGTATGGGAGCTCATACATAACCTGCCCAATGGTTTCATTGAAAATAGTGGCGGCAACGTCGCTGTTGTCGGTGACATTTATAATTAAGGAATTGTCGGAAGGCTGAACATTTACTTCTCCGCCCGAATCGCTGAATTCAAATGTGCGTGCTGAACCTGGCTGCCATAGAACGGGGAGTAAAGTTTCGTCGAAAGACAGCATATCCTGTTTTGCTGTTGCAATCTTGAGCGATGTACTTCGAGTGTTTACTTTCTCTATTGCGAAGTAATACGTTATGGAGATTATGCTCAACATTGATATGAAAAGTATTAGGAAAGTGGCTGGGATAGCAATTGCTTTTCTCGATCGCCACAATTTTGCGAATCCATGTTTGTTCAGAACAGTTATCAATTTTTTAGTCTCTTCCATAAGCCAATGACTTAAAGAAAGTTGGTAAGAATGAATTAAGTTGTTTGTGTGTAGCAACAAGGTACGTATTACGCTAAAAAACACAACGCGTAACCAGTTTGTCTCTATCAGCATTCTTGGCAAGACTCCTTTTTGTTGGGAAACCCAATAATTATTTCAAAACTTGGGAGTTTCTATAAAAAAGAAAGAAAAAGAGGGATGGATCTCTTATTGTACTTGCTTTTACATCGCTGCTTCGACGTTGGTCTCTTTGTAGTGTATTGCCTGCGAAGTGAACACTGTAATAGCAACAGTCAAGCCTATGTCGTTGACGTTAATGCTGTCGGGAGAGTTGATGTATATGGCCATTGTTGAGCCTGAAGTTAGCACTATGGCACTGCCTGTTGGTGCAACAGATACTGCGGCGATGCCTCCGAAATAATCACCTGCAACTATCGTGCCAGATGTATAGTTCAGATCCACAGTGAGGTCGTCCCCACTTGCAGCGGTGGCATAGAATACCACAGTTGCCATGTCAGCTGCTTGCCCTCGGCAAGCGATTTTGCTCAAGACAACATCTCTTCCGCCAGTGTTTGTTACCATTATGGCCGCTACTGCTGTCCCGTCTTCTGTTACCCAGACATGTTGCTTTGACAATGACAAGTTTTCTTCCTGCACTCTGGTGCTAGTTACGTTGATGGCGAAGTAGGTTACGACTCCGGCTAAGAGCACTGAAACCACTAGAATTATCAGCGTTGTTACGACTGTGCTTAGAGCCAAACGATTTTTCAGTATGTTTTTCATTTTTTATCTCCTGAAAAAAAGAAAGCCAGATTTGGATAATTGAATTTGTGCGTAGAACAAAGCTACACATAATTTAGAGAAAAAAATTAAGCGCGTAAATTAAGGAAAATAAACGGCGGTATTACATTGTAACTGCTTCGACATTAGCTTCTCGGTAGTACATTGCCTGAGCGGTGTAGACTCCGATGCTTACGGTTAAGCCTACGTCATTTACCGAAATGCTGTCCGGATTAACTATGTAGATTAGCAGTGTGTAGCCCGATTTTAGAACTATGTCATTTGAGGCAACGCTGAAACTGTACGCCGTTGAGTCTAAGGTAACTGTGTTTGTGCCAGTAACATTGAAATTATAAACATAAGACATGTCGCCTGAGATGGGATCGGTAGTTGTGCAGTAGAGTACACATTTTGGCGTCGCTGTGTCGTTCCAGTAACATTCTTGACCTCTCACAGCCAATTTGTCAATTACAACATCTCTGCCGCCAGTATTAATCACCATTAATGAAGCTTGAGAATAGCTAACTGTTCCAGCGGTTGCAGTTGCGTTATTCCATATGTGATGTTTTGTCAGGTGTAAGTTCTCTTCCTGAACTCTTGTGCTAACCACGTTGGTGGCAAAGTATACAACTACGGTTGCCAACAGTACTGATACTACTAGAATGATAAGCGTGGTCACGACCGTGCTTAGAGCGAGGCGGTTCCTTAACAGCTTGATCATTATTTCATTTCACCTTTGATGTAGTAGCAAAATGCAATTTGTTATAAATGTCTTCTGTCACACGATTCAAGATTATGTTTCAAGTTTACCTCTTAAAACCCTCACTTCATCTCATCCATCTGAATCCACACTAAATTCTAACTCAGAATATTATGAACTCACACATACCCTGATAAAATAGCCTCACTGAGACGTAATCTTAAACCTACCAAAAATCAAGCATGAGTTCTACGTTGAAGTTCAATCTATTTATAAGGGAGGGGGTAGGTCTCTCCGAGAGCGTTTATGGTGCGGTCGCCGGGATTTGAACCCGGGTCGTCAGCGTGGGAGGCTGATGTCCTAGCCAAACTAGACTACGACCGCCACGATTTTCCAAATTAGAGCTTGATTGTGGTGCTTTTAGGTCACCAGAGCCATCAGTTAGATTTTTAGTCTGTGTGCTTTGAGATAAATCTTTTTCATTCCTTTTAGATAAGGACCTAAAAACAATTGTGTAAGAAAGGAAAGGTTAGTTTTGTATTTATTGCTCCAGAGGCAGAGTTATTTAAGATGACTCAGCTTGGTTGCGAAAGAAAATAGAAAAACTTAAGCTTTCTATGGAGTTATGTTGGCATAGACGAGAGTTGTTAAATATGGACAATAAAGGCAATAGTGCCATTGTCTTGGTTATAGCGTTAATTTTCATATTGGCAGGTATTTTTGTAGCAGTTTTAACCTTGAGCGGAACATTTGAAAAAGCTGGTTTCGAGTTTCTTTCAGCATTCAACATATATATTTTCGGAATAATAATTGCTATTGTCTTAGTAGTTATTGGCTTCTTGCTTCTCTATTTCGGGATGCAAGGTAGCTAAAAGAGTAAAAAATCATTGATGCGTCCTTGTGCTAGGTCAATCCGCTTTGAGAGCAAACCCAATTCTCTCATCCATAAACGGCACAGCTTACAGCAAAATTGTTATCTCTTACCAACCCAAAAAAGAGAATAACCAAACAGGAGAAAACAAGCCTCATGCCCAAAAACTTCACCTACGCCGACGCAGGCGTGAACCGCGAACAACGTGCAGAATCCAAAAAAGCACTAAAAAAACTACAGGAAACCTACAAGCACAGCCATTATGGCCCAGTAATGCGTTTGCCGTATGGAAACATCTTCCCAATCAACCAAAACATCTATTTGGACCTAGTCATCGAAGGCGTAGGCACCAAAGTCCTAGTGGCACAATTAGCAGAGAAATACGATACCATAGGCGTCGACGCCGTAGCCATGGCCGTCAACGACGTCATACGCTCAGGCGCTACACCACTTGCCATAGCGGATAACATCCACGCCCAAACCTCCGCTCCTGCCCTTGTAAAAGATTGGCTTGAAGGGATTGCCAGAGGCGCCGCGCAAGCAGGATGCCCCGTTACAAGCGGGGAGATAGGTGACGTAGCAGAAATAATACAAGGCTTCGCACAAGGCAAAGGCTTTGACATGATCGTCGCAGCCATAGGCCAAGTCACCAAACAAGAAATAATTACAGGAGAAAACATCAAACCCGACGACCCGATAATAGGTCTCCGCAGTAGCGGCCTTCACAGCAACGGCATAAGCCTCGCAAGAAAAATCCTCCTCAACCATTGGGGCGGAAAATACAAGCCAGACGCTATCCCAGATGAACTCGACAGGGAAATAGCCCACGAAGTTCTCGAACCCACCAAAATCTACGTGAAACCCCTCCTCAAAACAGCCCAAGCCGTAAGAGTAAAAGCAGCTGTGCACATAACAGGAGACGCGTACTTGAAATTCAACAACCTCGCCCGCTTTTCGCCCGGCATAGGCTTCAAATTCAACAACTTCAAACCCCAACCTATCTTCGGGTTAATACAAAAAACCGCGCTGGAACTCGGCTACAGCATAACGGATGAGGAGATGTTTAAAACGTTCAACATGGGATGGGGCTTCGCCGTAATCGTGGACAAAACAGACAAAGAAAACGCGATAAGCGCTTTAGAAAAGTCTGGAGCGCAACCCGAGTTGATAGGAAAAGTGACAAACAAACAAGAAATAGAGATACACCACAAAAACAAGAAAATGATTCTAGCATAGCACTTTGCATAGTTGATGATGAAAGCGTTTAAATCCCTTACGCTCGACATTTAGCCCATGAAATACGTTGCAAAAATCGAAGTCAGCCTAAAACCGGGCCACAGCGACCCCGAAGGCGAAACCACAGCAAACTTACTAAAAGGACTCGGCTATGCGGTTAATGCCGTGAACGTGAGCAAAGTATACAACATCCTTCTTGAAGCCCAAACGCCAAGAGAAGCCAAAGCGAAAGCTGAAGAAATGTGCAAAAAACTTCTGGCAAACCCAACCAAAGACAACTACACAATCACCATCGAGGAGCAAAAATGAACGCGAGTCTCTACGTCCGCGGGAAAACCGCCTTCACGCTGTATGAAATAGCCTTATCTGAAGCCTCAGAGGCGCAGCTTTCAGAGATAAGCCGCGAGCTCGGTTTAGGTTTAAACCTGCAAGAAATACAGGCTATCCGAGTTTATTTCGAGAAAAAGGGAAGAAACCCTACGGACGTGGAGCTCCAAACCATAGCTCAAACGTGGTCCGAGCACTGCTACCACAAAACCTTCAAAGGCAAAATACGCGTAGGCAACATGGAAATTAACAGCCTCTTCAAAACGTACATCGCAAAAGCCACAGAAGAAATCAACCCTCGCTGGTGCTTCAGCGTCTTCGAAGACAACGCAGGTATAATCCGCTTCGACCGAGGCTACGGAATAGCAGCTAAAGTTGAAACACATAATCATCCCTCAGCTGTGGAACCCTTCGGCGGCGCAGCCACAGGCGTAGGCGGAGTAATCCGCGATGTTCTCGGCGTGTGGGCAGACCCAATCGCGTGCACCGACGTTTTAGGCTTCGGACCCTTAAACTACGATTACAACAAGCTCCCAGCAGGCGTGAAACACCCAAAATACGTTTACATGGGCGTCACCGCAGGCATAGGCGCTTACGGAAACAACATGGGCATCCCCACCGTGAACGGCGCCATATACTTTGACGACAGTTACACTGGAAACGTCACAGTCTACTGCGGATGCATCGGGCTACTGCCGCTTAAAAAGTTCCGAAGAAACGCCAAACCAGACCACATAATCCTGTTGGCAGGCGGAAAAACAGGCCGCGACGGTATCCACGGCGTAACCTTTGCTTCCGCCGAGCTAACGGAAAAATCAGAAGAAGTGTCCAGACCAGCCGTGCAGATAGCAGACCCAATTGAAGAGGAAAAACTGAAACGTGCCATAATTGAAATCCGAGACCGAGAACTTGCCTCAGCAATAACGGACTTGGGCGGTGGAGGATTATCCTCAGCTGTCGGCGAAACCGCCAAACGGTTCGGTTGCGGCGCAACGGTGGAACTGGAAACGGTGCCCCTGAAATATCACGGCTTGGCGCCTTGGGAAATCTACATTTCAGAATCTCAAGAAAGGATGCTTCTAACCGTTCCGCCTGAAAACCTTGGAAGAGTCTTAGAAGTTTTCGAAAAGGAAGACGTGGAAGCCACAGCCATAGGAAAACTCACAAGAGAGCAACGCTTACAGCTCAGTTATCAAGGCAAAAAAGTAGCAGACATGGACATGTTCTTTCTTTTTGAACCGCCAGAAAGCATGAAAACCGCAACATACGAAAACGTAGAGTTTGAAGAGCCAGCGTTTCCAAAACCAGAAGACCTTACGGAAACACTTTTGCAGCTGCTGTCCGCGCCCAACATCACCAGCAAAGAAAGCGTAGTGCGCACTTACGACCACGAAGTAAAAGGAAACACCGCGTTGAAACCCCTGCAAGGCGAGTATGGCGGGCCGAATGATGCAGCAGTGATAAAGCCTCTCGAAAGCTCTTGGAAGGGCATAGTAATTTCATGCGGGATGAATCCGAACTACGGGAAAATTGATGCTTATTGGATGGCCGCCTCAGCCATAGACGAAGCAGTAAGGAATAACATTGCGGTTGGAGGCCGCCGAATAGCGCTTCTCGACAATTTCACGTGGGGCAACCCTGAAAAACCAGAAAGGTTAGGCTCCCTCGTGAGAGCGTGCCAAGCGTGCTATGACTTCGCCACCGCCTTAAAAACACCCTTCATTTCGGGAAAGGACAGCCTTTACAACGAGTCACCTCTTGGTCCAGTTACGCCGACCCTCCTAATCACAGCGTTGGGCGTCATTCCCGACATTCGCCTAACCACTTCCATGGACGTTAAGGCACCAAGCAATCCGCTATATATTGTTGGTCAAACCTTTAAGGAGCTGGGCGGCTCAGAATACTACAAGCTCAAAGGGCATATGGGAAAAACTGTTCCGAAAGTGCGCGCAGCACAGGCTAAAAGAAACTTCAGAGCCGTTACTAAAGCCATTGACTTAGGCTTTGTCAAAGCGTGCCATGACCTCTCAGAAGGCGGGTTGGCAGTGACGGCGGCGGAGATGGCTCTGGCAGGAGGTTATGGCATGGAATTGAACCTGAAAAAAGTGCCCAGCAAAGCGCTGAACCGCAACGACTTCCTGCTGTTTTCTGAGTCAAACAGCCGCTTCCTCATTGAGGTTCCTGAAAAAGCCAAAAATGACTTTGAAGCTGTGATGAAAGGTAAAGTTTGCGCTGAAATAGGCTGGGTCACCAAAAATCCTAAATTAACTGTCCATGGATTGGGCGGCGCAGTTGTTGTGGATGCTTCGCTCACGGCTTTGCGTCGAAGCTGGAAGGAGACATTAAGCAGCGGGGTGTAACGGGTGAAGCGGGAAGAAATAAAGGTCTGTGTTATGCGCGTGGGCGGAACGAATTGCGATTTGGAAACGCAGCGTGCCTTTCAAGAGTTGGGCGTTCAGGCTGAAACATTGCACTTGAACGAGCTTGTCAAACGCAGAAACCTCTTGGATTACCAAGTGCTTGTTTTTCCAGGCGGTTTCTCGTTTGGGGATTACGTGCGTGCTGGAGTAATATTGGCAAGATGGCTGTCAGCCAAGTTGGGTAAAGAACTTAAAGCTTTTGTTGAAGAGAACAGGCTGATTCTCGGCGTATGCAACGGTTTTCAAGTTCTGGTTGAGTACGGCTTGCTTCCAGGCTTTGACGGTGTAAGCGCTTATCCTGAAGCCGCCCTCGCCACGAATATTCCACAGGGCTATAACTGCCGCTGGGTCTACCTCAAACAAGAAAACAAGGGAAAATGCATATTCACAAACAAAATTCCCAAAGGAAAAGTGCTTAAAATACCCGTTGCTCATTCAGAAGGAAGGTTCCTCTTTCCAAGAGAAAGACAGCAAAAGCTCCTCGAAAAACTGTACGAGAATGATTTGCTAGTTTTCCGATATTGCAGCGAGAACGGCGATTACGCAGAAGGCAGGTATCCAACAAACCCGAATGGCTCTTTCCACGATATTGCTGGAATCTGCAACAGGGATGGGACTATTTTCGGTTTGATGCCGCATCCTGAAAGAGCGCTTTACTGGTGGCAACAACCAGACTGGACGCGGCAAACGCAGATGTCGCAGTACGGCGACGGGAAACTGATTTTCGAAAGCCTCATCGACCATTTAACTAAGAAGTTCTAAGTCCTTGGTAAAGGGAAGCCCAGCCCTCGCGCCCATTTTCATGACGCATTTTGAAGCCACAAAATTGCCCAGCCTACCGCACTCGAAAAGGCTTTTACCATTAACTAAGCCGTAAAGGAAACCAGCACAAAAAGCATCCCCAGCACCAGTCGTATCGACGACTTTCACTTTGAAGGCTTTTATCAAATGCCGTTCGCGACCATCAGTAACGTAGCACCCGTCACCGCCGAGTTTAACAGCGACTATCTCGGCGCCCTTTCCGACCATGAAATCGGCGCCTTCGCAATAGTCAGTTTTTCCCGTCAAGAGTTCAAGTTCGATGGCGTTTGGCATCAAAACGTAAGTCTTCTTTAAAATCGGCTCTAGATTAGCATAGCCTTTTCTTGCGTACAACGCGCCGGGATCGAAGCTAACTTTGACGCTGTTTGGGAGAGCGCTCAAGAGCTTTTTCTGTGTTTGGAAAGATTTTTCGCCGACGAAGGAAGTTAAATGCAAAAACTGCGCTTGCGAAGCGTATTCAACGTTTATCTCGTCAAACTCTATCGTGTCGTTAACGCCTGAATCGATGTACAACGCCCGTGCGCCTTTCTTGTCCACGAAACCCAAGACTGAGCCGCTTTTGCCTTGCCCAGCGCGGATTGTGCCGTCGGTATCGACTCCTTCCGCACGGAAATCTTTGAGGAGCAAGTCGCCTTCTCTGTCACAGCCCACTTTGCCGATGAAGCCCACTTTGCAGCCGAGCCTTGCGAGTCCGACTGCGGTGTTTGCGGCTGAGCCTCCGCAGGCTTCGGCGTAGTCCTCTATGAAGCTTTCCTCTTCTGCCTTGGCGAGCCTGTTTACTTTGAAGAGCTTGTCCACGTTTAGCGCGCCAAAACCGACAGCGTCAAAATGGCTCATGAGAACAACTCTCGCAAGTGAATTTTAAACTCGCCCAGTTTCCCGCCGTAATTGCCAGCGGAAACTCGCACGACGCCGTCAACGTTCAGGACAGCGCCGATTCCAGCTTTCATAGCTTCTTTAACGGGCTCCATTGAGACGCCGTTGATCACTATTTCTGGGATGTAGCGTACGCCTTCGGGAACCATAGAGTTCTTGTCCAATCCTGGTTTAAGCGACGGGCAATACGGATGATTAGTTGTAGGACCTATCGATGGAAAACGCGTTTCAGGCTTGGAACCCGCAGAGCAAACATCAAAAGGAGTGATTACGCCAGCGACTTTGTGTATGGCTTCTAAGGCTTTCTCGCCTGCTTTTTTCATGGCTTCTTTTGTTTTACACATCACCCAGAAGTTTGCGCCCATGACGCCGCGGGCATAACCCAAATACCGTTCAATGATGAAGTCTGGAACCATCAGGGGAACCACAATAACCTCTCTGCCATAGCGCTTTTCACCCCACTCGTAACCATCACCGCAATGCCCAATCCGCGTCATCATATCCAATTTTCCCTCAGCATTGGACAAAGCGTCAAAAACCGCTGTGAACGGCTTGACAAGTATGTCTTGGCGGATTCTGTAAGAAAGTTCGGTTTCAAACTTCTTCAACGAATCAGCGAATGGCATTTTGCGGCTTATTTCTCCCCAGAACTGCAGGATCGCGCCTTTGCGTTGGTCCGGGGTTTCGTTTTCGCTCAGCCATTTTTCGACGCCGCCTTCCACTCTGCCAATCACCACTGAAGGTGTGGCGGTTGAGTCTTCAGCCGCACTGCGCAATGTGCGCTCTTCATCAGCCGTGACGATTACGCGACAAAAGATTCCAGCAAAGGCTTCGGCATAGGTATCTTCAATTTCCGCTTTAGCTACCATCTACCCGAGCCTCCCGATGCTTTCGCCTCTGACTTTCTTTCTAAATTCGCTGCTTTCTTTCGCTAGCATTTCCATATTTTCCGCTGTTACTATTTGAACCTTAGGCAAGGTTTGAGGATGAAGTGAAAAAAGGCGGTCAAGAAGTGAGAGATTTACCACTTGATTACGTTCAAGAGATTCCAAGTTCCAGTTTTCCACCAAATTCAAGGCGGCTTGTTTTCCTTGCCTGCAAAAGACATCGGCAATTATCGCTGTGACTACGTTGTTTTCTGACAAAACTGCGATTTCAGCGTTCCTTACCGCGTAGTTGTTGCCATTGAAGGAAACGGTTAATCCGCCATTTTCTCTTACAAGCTGAAAAGCCTCTACATCGGTTATGCTGTCGCCCACGTACATCACGTCTTCCAGCGGCACATGTAACTTTGCCACTGCATCCTCTATGGCAGCGGCTTTTTGGCTCCCACCAACAGTAGTCACTTCAGAGAAAATTCTACCTAAACTCATGCCTGCGATTTCGCTCCAGAAAATCGTGTCAAGCCGCCTGATTGTTTCTTGGTCAGCAGTCGAAAAGTCTTCTATCGATTTTGCCGCTGGAGGAATAGCTATCATCGGCATCTGCACGATTTCTTTTGCGATTTCTTTCAGCCGCATCTTTTCTTTTTCGGTGACGGCGTATTTGTCGATGCTTAGCTTTGTGCAGTAAGTGTTTGCGTATGGAAAATCTAAAGCTTTGCAGAGCGCCTTTATGTAATGCTCGTAGCTTGTGCTTACAATGAAGGCGCTGGCTACTGCTCTCACATGCTGCAAGGTGTCTTTGCTGTTTGCGATCAGGATTAGGTTCTGAGCGGAGAATTCTTCCATCTGCCTGTCCGTAACGTCATACGCCTTTAGAAAAGGCAAAATCAGCTTCAGTGTGCTGCCAGCGGAGTAACCAGGCTTTTTCAAAACGTCAGCAAGCACATCATCATACTTGCTTATGAGAGCGAAAAGTTTGTCTCCGTTTGGAACAAAACGCGCTGTGACTTCGAAGGCGTTGTCGTTTTTGCTTATGGGTCCCTCGCAGTCTGATATGAAAACGCGCTTCACGGCTTACGCCTCAACCGTTCCATGTGGCTTGCGCTCTGTGCTATGTGCTGCTTTGACGCTATATCCGTCCTGTTCCAGAGAGCACCGTCTTTAATCGCTTTGGCGCCTTCCAGAGAGATCTGGCGCGCTTCTTCAATGTTTTCGCCGACGCCTAAGACGCCAACCGCACGAGACTTCAGGGCGTAAACTTGGCTGTCTCTGACTTCCATGGCTGCGGGATACACGCGAATTCGGTCGCCGTACTTGCTGGCTAGCGCATAAGCTTTTGACAGGTCGACTGGCGTGTTAACCGCCGCTTTATCCACTAGACTTGAAAAAACGTCAGCGTAGCCTCCGTAAGTGGGCGGAACCTTGTAGGTCAGCACGGTCGCCGCTTTCTCCAATTCAACGCGCCTCAAAGTGCCATCCAAAATCTGGAAGCATACATCAACGAAATCGTCCTTCAAAACTGGGAGAATGTTGATGATTTCGGGGTCGCCTGGGCGACTGTTGTTCTCAAGAACCTTAAGCCCAACTCCAGTGTGCATGAAAGCCAAGTACAAGGGCACGCCTCTCAGTGCTGTGTCGTCTTCTATTTTCGTTTTCCATTTTTCAAAGATCTTCGTGGCGAGGGCGAGTTCACAGTCTCGTTCAGCCGCAGTCAGGAAAGGCAGCGCGTCGCCTGAGTCTTTGTAGGAGCCCATTCCGCCAGTGTTTGGTCCTTTGTCCCCGTCAAAAGCGCGCTTATAGTCACGCACATTAGGCAATGGGATAAAGTGTTTTCCATCGCATAACGCTTGGAAACTGGATTCTTCGCCGTCTACTTTCTCTTCTATTATAACAGAGCCATACTGGAAGTTCGACATGAAATGTTCGAAAAGCTGTTCCCGCGTGGTGAAGTGGTCGCCCCAGACGCCTACGCCTTTTCCCGCCGCGGGCTTGTCAGGCTTCACTACGGCTTTATTCTCAAGCTGGTCGAGCCAATTATATACAGCGGTCTTAACATCTCCCGTTCCCTCGTATTCCTTGGGGTCGAAAATCTTGAAGCGCGGGTTTGCTTCTGGCGCTATTTCTTGGAATAATAGGCGTTGTTGAACTTTGCTGGCTTCTATGGCGTATTCTTGCGTTGGGCAGATGACTGGTATGGCTGTCCGCTGTTCCACGAGGTCGCGTACGCCCTCGATTATCGGTTTTTCTGGGCCAACTATCGCGAAGTCGATTTTGTCTTTGTTGGCTTCGGCGAACTTGCAGATTTTTTCGATATTTAAGTCTGGGATGACAACGTGTTTGGCGGCTTTTTTTATGTTAAAAGGGTTGTGCTGTTTGTCTGCGATGTAGAGTTCCACTTGGTGGTTTGGGCTTCTGGCGAAAGCGTCAACCATCGCGGTTTCTCTTGCCCCGTATGAAACGACGAGTACGCCTACTTTCTCCATGAGAGACACCTTTGTTTGTTAGAGAATAAACTGGAACGCTTAATTTGTTTTATCACTAAGCTTGCGGTGCGGTTTCACATGTCTCGTAGATTCTTCCTTTTTCCTCGTAGCCATTGAAGAATTTCTCTTTCATTTCATCAGCCATTTTTTGGGCTAACGGCGTGGGATACTTACCCGTAATGCACGCAAGACATAATTGGTCGCGACTTTGGCCTGTGGCACGCACTAATCCTTCGATTGATTGGTAACACACAGCGTCTGCACCTATGATTTTCGCAATTTCCTCCGCGCTGTGTCTCGAGCCGATTAGTTGCCCGTAAGTTGCCATGTCTATGCCGTAAAAGCATGGTCCGATTATGCGCGGGAAAGTTACGAACATGTAGACTTTTTTGGCGCCCGCTCTGCGCAGTTTTTCTATTGTGACTTTTGTGGTGTCACCGCGGACTATGCTGTCTTCCGTGACTAGTAGGCGTTTTCCGTCAACCTTTGAGTATAGTATGTTTATTTTTCGGTCTATGGTGGAATAGCGTTCTTTGTTTAATAGTATGAAAGCTCTTTCGGTGACGTAGCGGTGCCTGCGGGATGCTCGTTCCCATCTCAGTCCAGACTCTTCGTGAACGCCCATGGCGGGGTCGTCGCCAGTTTCAGGCACTGAGAGTATGACATCCGCGTCTTTTGCGATTTCTGGGTACTCGCGTACGATGTTTCTTCCGAATTCTTCGCGAATTTCATAAACGTATTTGCCGTCGAACCGCGAGTCGGGTCTCGCGAAGTAGGCATATTCAAAAGCGCAGAAAGCTTTGCGTGGATTCTTGACAATCTGCTCTCGTTCAAACCCGTCCTTCGAAACCTTCACAAGCTCGCCTGGTTTCAGTTCAAAATCTCTTAAAAACCCGTTCATGTCTAAACTCACGGTTTCTGAAGAAAAAGCGTAAGTTGCCCCGTCTGGGCTGTGCCCAGCGCACAGCGGCTTTATACCATGCGGGTCTTTAAAAGCAAAGAAGTCGCCGTTTCCGGTTATGCCGGCCACGGAGAATGCTCCGTCGAGGCTTTGCATGCACGCGTCAACTGCGGATGTTAAGTCCTTGCCCTGTTTCAGTTCGAGCAGCAGCTTTTGACAGACCAAGTCTGAATCGCAACTGTACGTGAAATCGGGGAAGTTTTTTTTCATTTCCTTTTTTAGTTGGAGAGTGTTGACGATGTTGCCGTTGAATGAGAGCGCGAGTTTTAGCCCGTTTATTGAAGCTGTAACTGGCTGAGTGCCTTGCATCAATGATGTGTCGTCGCATTTTCCCGAAGTGGTATATCGCACGTTGCCTAATCCTATGCATCCTGGCAGGTGCCCGACCCATTCTTGTATGCCGCTGGCTCGTAATTTTGGTACTAAATCAAGTTTTTTGTGAACGTAAAATTGTCCTTCGTTGTATGTGAGGAAGCCGTGGGATTGGTGGCCTCGGTGGTTTTGGGCGCGGAGCCCCCAGTAAATGTATGGAAATACGGGTTGCTTTTTGAAGTTTATTGCGCCGAAGACACCGCAGCCTATTTTAGGTCCCTTCTTCCGATGTTGAAGTAGAGAAAAAAGGGGTTTATCAGCTTTTAGTACATCTTTGACTAAAATTGATGGAAAAGGTGATTTCTCCCAAGCAATTTCTCCTTTTTTATTGTCTTGTTTTTGCTATTATTTTGAAAATGGTGAAGCAGTTTAACCAACATAAGAACTGCTACATTTTATTTCGTGAACTTTCGAGTTACAAAAATTGTTAAAGAAAGGGTGAAATGCGAATAAATGCTTAACCCTTGTTGGCGGATTTCAGCGCTTTCCTAAGTTCTTCTGCTTTGTCAGTTCTTTCCCAGGTGAAGTCTGGATCACCCCGTCCAAAATGTCCAAACACAGCGGTTTTCCTGTATATTGGTCTGAGCAGACGCAAGTGATCTATAATTGCTTTAGGTCTCATGTCAAAGTGTTTCTTCACCAATTTCAGAATCTCCTCATCGGGTAACTTTCCAGTGCCAAACGTATTCACGAACACAGATATTGGATGCGCTACGCCAATGGCATACGATATTTGAATTTCGCATTCATCCGCTAAACCCGCGGCAACAATGTTTTTGGCAATATACCTCGCCATGTAGCAGCCTGACCTGTCAACTTTTGATGGGTCTTTTCCCGAAAAGCATCCTCCGCCATGGCTTCCAAAGCCTCCGTATGTGTCAACGATGATTTTTCGCCCTGTTAAACCTGAATCAGCCAAGGTTCCTCCAATCACGAATCTTCCAGTCCCATTAACAATGTACTTTGTTTCCGCGTCTAGCAGATCTGAAGGTATGACGTTCTTTATTACCTGATTTATCACGTCTTCCCTAACTCTTTCACTCTTAATTTTGTTAGTGTGCTGAGCAGCGATTACGACGGTAGTCACTCTCTTTGGTTTTCCATCTGAATACTCCACTGTGACTTGGGACTTGCAGTCTGGTCTCAAATATGGCAATATTCCTTTTTTCCTGCACTCAGACAGTCTTTTGACAAGTTTATGCGCAAGCATTATTGGCAGAGGCATCAACTCCTCAGTCTCAGTTGTGGCGTAGCCAAACATCATTCCTTGATCTCCAGCGCCCTGCTCGTGAGTTTCGGTTTCATTCACTCCCATCGCAATATCTGGAGACTGCTCCGTCAAAGAAACCAAAATGCCACAGGTTTCCCAATCCAGCCCATCCTTAGCATTATCAAACCCGATTTCCTTCAGCGTTTTCCTAACAACTTTAGGTATCGACACGTAGCAAAAGGTTGTGATTTGACCAGTGACTATTACATTTCCCTGCATCACTAATGTTTCGCAGTCAACTCTTGCTTTAGGGTCTTTGGCTATGATGGCGTCCAAAACGCTGTCTGACACTTGGTCTGCGACTTTGTCTGGATGCCCCTCTCCCACCGATTCTGAAGTAAACAAGTATTTTCCATTTCTTTTCATAGGAACCCCTCGATTAAACTTGTAACGAGAGTTTTAATAACTCGTCATTTTTCTTAAAAGGCTTTCTACATGATTGGAACACATCCAACAATGGAGTGAAGTATTATCTGAAAGCTTGGCATAAAACGCTTAAATGTTTGGTGTTCAACCTTAAAGCGTAGTGTGAAGAAGCATGACTGAACCGACGGAAAAAACGGACGAGAAACTACCAATATCCGAAATATACAAAGTTGTCGACTACGTCACGATTTTTAAGAGTTCAAAATGGTGGGAAGCCATTGTGGTCTCTGAGGCTTATGGAAAACGTTCAATTGGAGTTTATCTTTGGGTGAAAAGGAACGATGTTTGGAAGAGGAAACACAAGTTCAGCGTGAGAAATCTCGATGAATGGAACAAAGTCAAAGACGCCGTGGACCAGCTTGCCCCGAAACTTGCTTCAAAATAAAGGGCTTCACATTCCAAACTAATCGAATACGGTACAAAGAATAGGAATCCAACCGCCCTGCCTTCTCCGCAATTTTTCAGCAATAAATTATAATAATTAGCCACTTTAAATACAATGTGTGGCACTAATTATGCCTTTCCACTTCAAAAAATTTATTGAAAGCCTTGCTAGCCCAAAAGGTCCAGGACCATCAACTACATTTTCCTTGTTCCACATTTTCTATGCCTTGGAGTTTATGGCTGAGAAACCAATTGGGCGCACCAAGTTGGCTGAGAAATTAAACGTCGGAGAAGGTGCCATCCGCACAATAATAAGCCGCCTTAAGGATGCTGGCTTAATTGTAACTTCAAAAGAAGGCTGCAACCTCACAGATAAAGGGTTAAGCGTCTGGAAAAGGTTTGAGGAAGTTTTCCCGAAAAGGATTAAAATCGAAAAAACGCCGTTAACAACTTCGGAATACAATTATGCTTTTTTAGTTAAGAATAGGGGACACAAGGTCAAATCCGGCATAGAACAACGGGACGCAGCTATAATGGGTGGTGCGCGACGCGCTCTTGTAATAGTGTCCAAGCATGGTCATTTAGTCATCGAATCGGTAAGCAACAGCATAGAGAAAGATTTTCCAGAAGCCGCAAACAAGATTCTTAAAGACCTCAAACCCGAAAACAATGACGTCATAATAATCGCTGGCGCGGATAATCCGCTAAAAGCGAAACGTGGAGCTTTCGCCGCAAGCTGGGTACTATTAGGCAGCGATAAGAAAACGTAAGGGTGCTTGCGCGCGTTGGCATTAGTATGTGTATTTTTCTCCTCCGGTTAGAATTCGCTCCAGAGCGGTGTTAAAGTTTGTCAATCCTTGGTTTGTTTTGGCTGATACGGGAATCAGCATGAATTTTATGCCGAGCTGGTTAATGGCTTGCATCATGTTTCTGCTAAACAAGCGTTTTATGCCTTCTAGTTTCTGCTCGATTGAATCCTCTAAGGCTCTTGGATCAGCAGCCCAGTCAGTGATTGTTTCAATTTCTTTTTCTGGAATCAAATCGCATTTTGAAAGCAGGTGCATTTGAGGTTGAAAAAACCGATTATAGACGGCTGCTGAGAGAAACATGTTAGAAACATAATTAAGCGGGTTAATAGAGAAAACGGCGTCGAACAGGTAAACTACGGCTTTAGGTTCTCTTGTAAGCTCGTTCACGATGTAAGGGCCGCTTGCTCTGAACGCAAACAACTCCATTTGTCCTGGCGTATCCACCAAAACAACGTCGGCGTTTGCGGCTTCGATGTCCTTTGTTATGTTTTCTATTTCGTCTGCTATGAGATCGGCAGCCATTATTAAGGCTCCGTTGGGTCCTAAACCGTATTTTTCCATTAAATTGCCGACATCCACGTAGTTTCGCACATCCACATCCGGCGAATACGGCAGTTTTAACGCGCCAGGATCCAAGTTCACGACGGCTACGTCTTGTTTTGACATTTTCAGCCATTCACTGAAAGCTGCTGTGAACAGGGACTTGCCTGAACCAGCGGTTCCTATAATAAACGCGACAGGCATTGTTTGTTTCTCCTTTTCTGTGCGGTTTGTGTTGGCTTGAGTGTAATAACTTTTCTGTTGCTGATGTGTTGCCATACATTATACGTGTGAAAGCCTAGACTGTGCTCTCGGAGACTTATCTCCTCCCTTATTTATAGATTGACCCTTTGCTTGATTTTGTGCTTGCTTTTGAGTGAAAAATCTGCAATGCATGGTTTAGGTCAGGTTTCTTAGTCCTGCTTTCTCGGCTAATTGAACAGCTTTTTTTATCTCATCTTTGTTAAGTCGTCTGCGCAGTTCTGGGATTTCGTTTGTGCGCCACTCGGGCCTATATTGGAACATGAGGTTAACCCTTGTTTCACTGCCTAGGTTTTCAGCTATCCAGTTTAGGGTCGGTTTCGTGCAGCACTCCAGATGGTTTGGCAGAACTAGCACTCGTATTATCAGTTCGCCTTGTTTCTCGGCTTCCAGATGGTTATACGTGCAAACTCTCCAATAGTCAGGTGCGCCCGAAATTCTTTCAGCACAATCTTCTGGCCCGTATTTGAAGTCTAACAGATAAACGTCAGAGAACCCTGCTAGGAGACGGGCTGTTTCTGGGCTGTAATAGGCATTGGAGTTCCAGACAACGGGCACATTAACGCCTACGTACTTGAAGGTCTCTAGCCACTGCTGAAGCCACGGCGTAGGTTCTCCGCCCACAAGATTTGCGTTTCTGCAGCCACTCAAGCGTAAGTGTTCAACTTCCCTAGCCATTTCTCTGGGCTTGTACTCGGTTCCTGGCTCCATCCACTGGGAAATTGTCCAGTTTTGGCAGTGGAGACAGCGCATTGTGCAACCCATGGTGAATATGGTTCCTGATGGCACAAGTTCTGGTTCTTCACCTACGTGCTCA
>Ga0315554_1000404_pt1 | contig 25309 bp, 20 predicted proteins | sample SalMarSW160370MG_FD_202114 | JGI IMG/M metagenome (GOLD analysis project Ga0315554, IMG submission 202114) | Salt marsh sediment microbial communities from the Plum Island Ecosystem LTER, Massachusetts, United States - Salt Marsh Sediment SW1603-70 ...
GCCACGGCCTCCGCCGCCACCGGCTGCCACCTGCAGCGTCCCGACAAGCACACGCACCGGCGCACCGATCCGTTAGCGTTGCCCGCCGTGGGCCTCCTCCTCACCATCGCCGTCTGTGGATACCTCGCCGTCGGTATCGGGAGCGGCGCCACAGCCATCGCCTGGCCCTCCATAGCCGAGACGTTCGCCCGCCCCATCTCGGACCTCGGCATCCTCGTGGCAGGCGCCATGGCCGGCTACGCCGGCGCCAGCCTCCTCTGCGGCAAGCTGTGGCGTCGTTTCGGCGCCGGGCCCCTGCTCGTCGCCGGCACCGTGTGCATATTGCTCGGACTCGCCGCTTACGCCACTGCGGAGCAGTGGCTACTTCTCGTCAGCGGAGCCTTTGTCGGGGGCGCCGGTGGCGCCATCATCGGCAACACCTTCAACGTGCACATGGCCCTCACCGGCAACCAGCGCGGCATGAACCTGACGCACGCCGGCTTCGGCATCGGCGCCACCCTCGCGCCTCAGCTGATCACCGCGGCACTCAACACCGTAGGGTCGTGGCGTTTCGGCTACGCGGTGTTGCTGGTGCTGCAGACCTGCATGCTGCTCACCTACTTGGCCACGGTGAGACTCTGGGTCGAGCCGCCGTCCCCAGCGCCCGCACCGAATCCCACAAGGCGCCCGTCCGCGTCTTGGACCGCCTTCGTGGCGCCGGTGGCGCTGTTCGCCCTGTACACCGGCTTCGAGCAGGCAACCGGCTATTGGTCCTATACCTTGTTCACCGAGGCCCGCGGCATGAGCGGCATCACGGCCGGGCTCCTGGTCAGCGCGTTCTGGGCCAGCCTGGCGACCGGCCGTGTCCTCATCGGCGTCTTGGGGCGCCAGCTCCATCCGGCGCGGGCGCTGGGGGGAGGGACCACGCTGGCCCTCCTGGGAACATGGCTGCTCTGGTGGGCACCGGCCACCTGGACCACAGGTATCGCACTCGTCATCATGGGCGCCGGCCTCTCCCCGGTGTTCCCGGCGATGATGTCCCTCACCCCTGGCCGGGTCGGCGCCGACCGTGTCGCCACCGCCATCGGCCTGCAATCGACTTCGGGGGCGTTGGGAGTGCTGCTGCTTCCCGCCGGCATGAAGCTTCTCGTCGACGCCTTCGATATCACCGTCGTGGGCCCGGCGCTGTTTGCCGCGGCCGTCGCTCTGATGCTGGCGGTGGGAGCCGTGTATCCACGCCGGCGCAGGGGCACCGGGCCCTCAGACTGAGGAGGGGCCCCGCAGGGGCCGCTCCGTGGAGGTGCGGGGAGTCGAACCCCGGTCCTCTGAGGCTTCAGCGTCGGCATCTCCGAGCGCAGCCGATAGCGAGTGTTCGGGCGGGCGGGACGCTATCGGCGCGTATCCCGCCGCCCTATCCGGCAAGAGCCCAGCCTGCCGGCTCTCCACATACGTACGCGTGACAGAACAGGGAGACAGCGGGATTCCCACAAGCCGACAGCCCCCCATTGAGCGGCACCCGAAACCCGTCCCCAGCTACCACGGCCAGCATCTCCCATGTCAAATGAGGAGCGGCCCCCGCAGGGGCCGCTCCGTGGAGGTGCGGGGAGTCGAACCCCGGTCCTCTGAGGCTTCAGCGTCGGCATCTCCGAGCGCAGCCGATAGCGAGTGTTCGGGCGGGCGGGACGCTATCGGCGCGTATCCCGCCGCCCTATCCGGTGAGTGCTTGACCTGCCGGTCCCGGAGCCCCGGCAGGGGCATCCCTCATTGTGACGCCCGGTCCCGACGAGGAGGGCACCCCTCGGGTGGACGGGCTGCTTGGTTAGGCAGCCAGTGCCAAGTTGTCGTCGGCACTTGCATGTGTTCCGGCTGATTAGCGAGGATCCGGAGACCTCGGCTCGCTTCCGGCGCCTCAACCCTCAGAGTCGAAACCATGTCACCCCCGTGGGCGCGAAGCGCTATTTCACTGTACAACTATCGGAAGCAAAGAGGCATTCCGGAAGGAAAGAGTTCGGAATCCAGAGTTCAGAATCGAAGGTCCACCTCCCTCGCGACTCTGAGCTCTGAAGTCTGAATTCTGCATTGATTGGCCCAAGGTCAATCAATGCTTCTATGGCGCATCGCCCGCTCCATCTCGCGGTCGGCCTGCCGGCGCCGCAGCTTCTCCCGCTTGTCGTAGCGCGCCCTGCCCTTGGCCAAACCCAGCTCCACCTTGGCCGTGCCTTCCTTGAAGTAGAGGCGCAGCGGCACCAGCGTGAGTCCGCGCTCGGCCACCTTGCCGGCGATGCGGTCGATCTCGTGCCGATGCAGCAGCAGCTTGCGCGTGCGTTCCGGGTCATGGCCGCCCTCGCGGGAGAACACATACGGAGCCACGTAGGCTCCCACCAGCCAGATCTCACCTCGCTGCACCACGGCGTAGGAGTCCTTGAGGTCCGCCCTTCCCTGACGCAAGCTCTTCACCTCAGAGCCGCGTAGAACCAGGCCGGCCTCGTAAGTCTCGACCACCTCGTAGTCACGTGCGGCCCTGCGGTTGGTGACAATCGTCTTCGTCGCCATCACAGATAGGGAACCGGGTCGACGGGATCCCCAAACAGACGAACCTCGAAATGCACATGGCAACCGGTGGAAACGCCGGTGGAACCGACGTAGCCGATGACTTGACCCACGGCCACCTCCTGACCGTAGCCGACGGCCACCGCGCTCATATGACCGTATAGGGTGGACATGCCCCCACCATGATCGATCATCACGGTGAGGCCGTAGCCGCCCTTCCAGTCGGCCAAGAAGACCCTACCCCCCGAGGCGGCAATGATGGGCACACCACAGGCGGCATCGATGTCGACGCCGGTATGCATCCGCACATCGCCGTATATCGGGTGCACCCGGTAGCCGAAGGGGGACACGATCGGGCCCGAAACCGGCCAGGCCAGGATGCCCGGTGCATCTCCGCCGCCGCTCTGCTCCAGGACAATGAGCACCCTGAGGTTCTCTCCCTCCGCCTCTAGAGCAACGAGCTCGTTCTCGAAGTAGGCAATCTCCGAGTCGAGCTGATCGAGGAGGGCCCGCTGCGTGGCCAGCTCGGCCTCGACCTCGTCGCTCCTCGCCTCGAGGGCTTCCGCTTCCTGCTCCTGCTCGGCGCGCTGCTGCCCGAGACGTGCCACCTGCTCGGCGAGCTGGGTACGGGCCTGCTCGATGACGGCGACACGCCGCTGCTCCTCGGCGCGCAGCCGCTCCAAGGTGCGCACGTCACGAAGAGCCGCCTCCTGCACCCTCTCGGTGTACTCCTGGCTGATGAGGATCGCCTCGGCGTCTTTCGCGGCCAGAAGGGACAGCGAAGGGCCCCGCTCCGCCGACATGTAGATCTCGACGGCCTGGTGTCGTGCTGAAGCCTCGACTCCCGCGATCTCGGCCCTCATGTCGGCCAGATTCGCCTCTCCAACCTCGATGACCTCGGCCAGAGCGGCGTTTTCGGTCTCGGCCGCGGCGATGGCGGCCCGGGTCTCCTCGATGCGGCGATGTGCACCGTCGAGCTCGCCCACCAGCTCCTCCAGCCGGGCCGCGGCGTCGAGCACGTCGTTGACGAGGTCGGTCCGCTGATCCCGGGCCGTCGACACTCGGCTGCGGATACCGTCGATCCGATCGGAGACTTCGGCCAGCTCGCTGGAAAGATCGGCGCCGGCGCGGGGAGCCGCGGCCAGCACCAAGACGGTGCATAAGGCGGCGGCTGCACCGACACGCCGCACGTCTAGTCCCTCAGCAGGCCCACCATGCCGAAGGCGGCACCTGCTACACCGGCGGCCGCCCCAAAAAAGAGCACGGCGAGTGACCGAGTCCAAAGAAACACACCGCCCAGCTCGACCGCTTCCGAGTCGAGGCTCGTCTGAAGGAGCTCGATGATGCCCTGGTGGGCCACGATGATGACACCGATGGCCAGCGCCGCCCCCACCAGGCCTTCGAAGAAGCCTTCGAGAAGGAAGGGCAGGCGCACATACCAGTTGCCGGCGCCGACGAGCTTCATGATGGCCAGCTCCTCGCGGCGGGCCCAAACCGCCATACGGATGGTGTTGGCGATGAGCACCACGGCGGCCGCCCCGATGACAAAGCCGATCCACATCGCGAACAAGCTCCACTGCTGGGATCGTTTCACCAACTTGTCGATCGCCTCTTCCGCCACCCTGACCTTGGCCACCCCGGGCATCACAAGGATTCGATCCCTGATCTCCTTGTAGTCGGCCGCTTCGGTGGGCTTGATGCGCAGCGAGGTGGGGAGGATCGAGGGATCCTCCTCGATGATGGCTAGGGCGTCCGGATGGTCGCTAGCCAAAAACTCGCGGGCCTCTTCGAGAGCCTCCGACTTCGAAAAGAAGATGACCTCCTCGACCCCCTCCCAAGATGCGATCTGGTTTTGCAGCGATGTGACCTCGTCGCCCTCCAGCTCGTCGCTGAGATAAGCGATCACGCGCACGCCTTGGGTCCAGACCGTCAGATCCTCGTTGATGGACCAACGAACGAGAATGGCCCCGAAGACGAGGGACAGCATGACGAAGACGACGAGCACGGCGCTGGCCACTACCAGCGGATTGCGCCTGATGCCCTGCGTGGTGTTGGTGAGGATGTATTGGAAACGCACGGCTACTCCCCGGACTCGTCCTCGGCGGGCGAAGCAACCGGTGCTGCACTCTCCTGGTAGACGCCGCCGCGCTCGTCCCGCACCACGGCGCCCCGTTGCAGCGCCACGACACGCCGGCGCATAGCATCCACGATGGCATGATCGTGGGTGGCCATCACCACGGTCGTTCCCGTTCGATTGATTCGGTCGAGCAAGCGCATGATGCCCACCGAGGTACCCGGATCCAGGTTCCCCGTGGGCTCGTCGGCGAACAAGATGAGGGGACGATTCACGAACGCCCTGGCGATGGAGACACGCTGCTGTTCACCGCCGGAGAGCTGTTGCGGCATGCGGTCGGCCTTGGTGGCAAGGTCGACGAGACGCAGCACCTGGGGCACCTGAGCCTGGATCACGTGCTTGGGCCGCCCAATCACCTCGAGTGCAAACGCGACGTTCTCGTAGACGGTCTTGTTCGGAAGCAGCTTGAAGTCCTGGAAGACCGTGCCCATCGATCGCCGCAGCAGGGGCACCTTCCAGCTCGGAAGCTTGTTGAGGTGTTTGCCCGCCACCCAGATTTCACCCTCGGTGGGAGGCTCCTGCCGGAGAAGGAGCCGGATGATCGTGGATTTGCCCGAGCCCGAGGGCCCTACCAGGAAGACAAACTCCCCCTTCGCGATGTCCAAGGTCACGTTCTTGACGGCGACGGTGACGTCGTCGTAGACCTTGGTGACACCCTCAAGCTTGATCATGAGAGGCCCTTCCTGCGGCGCTGAAGCCCGCGATCGACTGCATTCGATTCCATAGCGGGCGCCCCAGGGAGGTTAGTAACGCAAGGGTGAAATGCAGACGATTGCCCAGATCGGCGCGGCTAAAGAGGCCAGACCCAAGCACAAAGCCCACTGGACGACCATCGGCAGATCGACATGGCCGGCTCGGAGGCTGCACCGGCCCGCGGCCTGGCCATGCCTCTAGGAATGCTCCCCCTGCTCAGAAGCCGCCGTTTCCGCATGCTGGCCCTTCTTCCGCGGCCCCGTCAAGGCACGCACGAGAGCCAACAGCCACACAACGAGTGTCAACAGAGAAGCGCCGTACAGAAGGGCCGGGACGATTCCCAGCATCATTTCCGCGTCACCCGAGCCGGCACCCACGACCAGCACCAGGCCGAAGCACAAGACACCGACGGCTGGAATCCAGCAATGGCCACGGTATCCCCTGGCCCACGCAGCCAGTGACAGAGGGACAAAGATCAGCAGAAGCAGAACAGCAATACCAGTCAGAAACCACATTCGCTCTCTCTACACCGCGCCCCACATGCCCTGAGTCACCAAGCTCCATGCGGTACCCGCTTCATCCAACCCTGCCGGCTACGGCGGTGGCGGAGGTGGTGGTGGCGGAGGTGGTGGTGGTGGAGCCCGGCGCGTCGAGCGGCGGCGCCGCTCTACGGGCAGAGCGGCTTCCCCACGCTTTCTTGGCGGCCGCAAGACCACGACGAGCAGAACAGCGAGCCATCCCGACAGCGTCACCGGAACTACCACAAAGAGAAACACGATCCCGGCTCCGAGCAGCGCGTAGCCAGATGTCTCTCCTGCGACACCGGCGAACAGCGCCACGGAGACGAGAACACCCACCACCGGGATCCAGAAATGAGCACGGCGACCCCTGCTCAGGGACACAAACGCCAACACGAAATCGGCCACCAGGACTGCAATCCCCAGACCTGCTAGTGCGGCCCATCCCAAGCTCATGTTCCCCCCCTTGATGACACTCCCAAGCTACCAGCAACTTTCCCGCGCGGCAATCGGCAATCACCCTGAATCAGACCCGGAGGGCTAGCGCTCCTGCTGCGCCCTCCGCCAGTGCAGGTACGCCTCGACGAAGGGACTGAGATCCCCATCCAGCACCCCCTGCACATTGCCCACCTCGACGTCGGTACGCAGATCCTTCACCTGCTGATAGGGCTGGAGCACGTAGCTGCGGATCTGCCGGCCCCAGGCGGCTTCGCCCTGCTCGCCCCTGATCTCGTCGACCTCGGCGTCGCGCTCCTGACGGGCCAGCTCGGCGAGCCGGGCCGCCAGCAGCGCCATGGCCCGGTGCCTGTTCTGCAGCTGGGAACGCTCCGCCTGGCAGGTCACCACGACACCGGTGGGCATGTGGGTGATACGAACCGCCGAGTCGGTCACGTTCACGTGCTGGCCGCCGGCCCCCTGCGAGCGGAAAGTCTCGATGCGCAGGTCGTCGGGGTCGATCTCCACCTCGGCTACCTCGACCTCCGGAATGACGTCGACACCGGCAAACGAAGTATGCCGACGCGAGGCGGCGTCGAAAGGACTGATACGCACCAGCCGGTGCACTCCACGCTCCGATTCCAAATCGCCGTACGGATGGTCGCCGCGCACGGTCAGCGTGGCCGAGCGGATACCCGCCTCCTCGGCCTCGAGGACTTCGTCGACCTCGACGTCGAAGCCGTGCTGCTCCAGGTGGCGCAGGTACATGCGAAGAAGCATCTCGGCCCAATCCGCGGCATCGACGCCCCCGGCCCCGGCGTGGATACTGAGAATGGCCGGACGGTAGTCGTATTCGCCGAAGTAGAGGCTCTCCCGTTCCAGCGCCGCCAGCTCGCGCTCGACGGCCCCCAAGTCCCGCTCCACGGCGGCGGCGGTCTCGGAGTCGTTCTCCTCGGCGGCCAAGTCGAGCAAGACCTCGGCGTCGTCGAGCGCGGCGCTGAGGCGCGCCACCTGGCCGACCACGGCCTCGAAACGCGACAGGCGTCTGGTGAGTGCGAGAGCCCGCTCCTGATCGTCCCAGAGGTCCCGAGCCGAGGCCTGCTCCCTCAGATGATCGAGCTCGGCGGCCTTCGTGTCGACGTCAAAGGAACCTCCGGGCGTCGTCGAGACGGGCACGAAGCTCGGCAATCAGGGAGCGGGGGTCGCGGTCAATGGTGCTGGACATGTGATAGGTGCATTGTGGTCGCAGAATTCAGAATTCAGAATTCAGAGTCGGTATGGCGCGTTCTGAAATCTGAACTCTGAGGTCTGGACTCTCTCTATCCCCCACTTGCCTCCGCCACCGCGCCGTGGCACCTCTTGTACTTCTTCCCGCTGCCGCACGGGCAGGGATCGTTGCGCCCTATCTTGTCCTTGGCCTTGGCCTGGCGCTTGAGAGCGGCCCCTCCGGTTCCCTGCAACCGCACGACCGGATCGGGCCTGGCCTGCTGCTCCACGACCTGGGCGTGGAACAGGTATCGAACCGTGTCTTCCTTGATGCTCGCCGCCATCTCGGCAAACATGTCGTACCCCTCACGCTGGTACTCGACCAGGGGATCGCGCTGGCCCATGGCCCGCAGGCCGATGCCCGCACGCAGGTAATCCATCTCGGCCAGATGCTCCCGCCATTTACTGTCGATGATGGAGAGCACCACCGTCCGCTCCAGCCGGCGCAGCAGGCTTGCGCCGATCTCCTCGGTGCGCCGCGAGTACGCCTGCTGCGCATCCTCGACGAAACGCCCGGCAACCTCGGCCGCATCCACTCCGGCGGTGATCACGTCGGCCTTGCTCAGCCCCGGCTCGTAGAAGCGCAACAGCCGCTTCTGCAGCTCATCCCAATCCCAGTCCTCCGGCGCCAGCTCGTCGCTGATCACCATCGACACCTCGTCGGCGATGATCGCGGCGATCCACTCTCGTACCAGCTCCTCGGTGTCTTCTCCCCGGAGCACTCCGCTGCGCCACTCGTAGATGACCTCGCGCTGGCGGTTCATCACCTCGTCGTATTGGAGGACGTTCTTGCGGATCTCGAAGTTCTGCGATTCGACCTGGTGCTGCGCCCGCTCGATCGATTTGGTCACCATGTTGTGCTCGATGGGAATCTCCTCGGGGATACGCAGCCGCCTCATGAGCCCCTGCACCCGCTCTCCGGAGAATCGCCGCATGAGATCGTCCTCCAGCGACAGAAAGAAGCGGGATTCACCGGGATCCCCCTGCCGGCCTGAGCGGCCCCGAAGCTGGTTGTCGATACGGCGGGACTCGTGGCGCTCCGTGCCGAGAACGTAGAGGCCGCCGAGCTCCACAATTTTCTCCCGCTCCGCCGCGGTCTCCGCCTTGAAGCGCTCGAAGACCTCCCGGTACTCCGTCTCGTATTCGGCGGCGTCCTCTTCGATGCCGAGCTTGCGCAGCTCGAGCTTGGCCAGCTCCTCGGGATTCCCGCCGAGACGGATGTCCACGCCGCGGCCGGCCATGTTGGTCGCCACCGTCAGGCTCTTCAGACGGCCGGCCTGGGCGATGATCGCCGCCTCCCGCTCGTGGTACTTGGCGTTCAGCACCTCATGGGGCACGCCCCGGTTCTTCAGCATCGAAGAGAGCAGCTCCGACTTCTCGATGGAGATCGTGCCGATGAGCACAGGCTGGCCCGCCTCGTAGCGCTCGAGGAGATCCTCCACCACGGCGTTGAACTTGGCTCGCTCCGTCATGTACACCACATCGGGCTGGTCCGCCCGGATCACCGGCTCGTTCGTGGGCACCTCGAGGACGGTGAGACCGTAGATCTCATAGAACTCCCCAGCCTCGGTGAGAGCGGTCCCGGTCATGCCGGCGAGCTTCTCGTACATGCGGAAGTAGTTCTGCAGGGTGATGGTGGCGAGAGTCTGGTTCTCCTCCTTGATGCGCACGCCTTCCTTTGCCTCGATGGCCTGGTGCAGGCCCTCGGAATAGCGGCGTCCCTCAAGGATGCGGCCGGTGAACTCGTCGACGATCTTCACCTCGCCGTTGGCGACGACGTAGTCGACGTCGTGCCCGTACAGCTCCTTTGCCCGCAGCGCGACGTCGAGGTGGTGCACCAGGTCGACGTTGGTGTGGTCGTACATGTTGTCCACACCGAGGATCTGCTCGACCCGAGCCACGCCCTCCTCCGTTGAGAGCACCTGCCGCTTCGCCTCGTCCACCTCGTAGTGCACGTCGCGCCGCAGCCGCTGCACGATGCGGGCGAAGTCGCGGTACCACTTGGCCAGATCGGAGACCCGGCCGCTAATGATCAGCGGCGTCCGGGCCTCGTCGATCAGGATCGAGTCCACCTCATCGACGATGGCGTAGTGGTGGCCCCTCTGCACCATGTTCTCGGCCCGCATCGCCATGTTGTCGCGCAGGTAGTCGAAGCCGAACTCGTTGTTGGTGCCGTAGGTGATATCGGCCCGGTAGGCCGGGCGCCGCTCGTCGGGCAGCATGTCGGCCTGGATCAACCCGACGGTGAGCCCGAGGAACCGGTGGATCCCGCCCATCCACTCGGCGTCGCGCTTAGCCAGGTAGTCGTTGACCGTGACGACATGCACCCCTTTTCCCTCGAGCGCGTTGAGATACACCGGCATCGTGGAGACCAGCGTCTTGCCCTCACCCGTTCTCATCTCGGCGATCATCCGGCGGTCGAGAGCCCCGGCACCGACGACTTGCACATCGAAGTGGCGCTGGCCGAGCACCCGGCGAGCCGCTTCCCTCACCACGGCGTACGCCTCGGCCTCGATGTCTTCGAGGCTCTCCCCATCGCCTAGACGAGCCTTGAACTCGTCCGTCTTGGCGCGCAGCTCGGCGTCGCTCAGAACCTGGGTTGCGGGTTCCAGGGAATTCACCCGCTCGGTGAGCGCCACCAGCTTCTTCATGGCCCGGCCCTCGCCGGCGCGCAGGAGTTTCTTCAGCAGCGGCATGGCGATGACATCATATCGGGAGAGGCGGGCTCAGAAAGTGAGCCGTCAGCCCTCGGCCGGACGTCCTCCGAGTACCTCGAGCAGGGACGCCGGATCGACCCCGGCCTCCTCGGCGAGAAGCTGTGCGGTCACGGTGCGGCCATCCAAGGAGATCGGCTGCGGGTCCTGCAGCGGGGTGCCCGCCGTGTCCCGCACGATGAAGGCGTCACGCCGCCCTTCCTCTCCGGCGGCGACCATGACCACCTCTCCGGTGTCCAGCCGGAGCAGCGAGCCCGGCGGGTAGACGCCCATCATGGCGATGAAGGCCCGCACCAAATCCCCATCGAAGATGCTGCCGGCTCCGTCGAGCAGAATGCTCAGGGCCTCGTTCGGCGTGCGCGCCGGCCTGTAGGGCCGGTGGCTGGTGATGGCGTCATAGGCATCGACGACAGAGACGACGCGGCTGTAGAAGTGCGGCTCCCGCCCTCCGAGATCCGGGTAGCCGCCTCCGTCGATGCGGGCGTGATGCTCGAGCGCCACCACCGCGGCCGTCTCCTGGCCGGGACCGGTGGCGGCGAGAATGGCCTGGGCTCCCTCCTGCGGATGAAGCCGCACAACGGCCCAGTCCTCATTGGACAGCCGGCCATGCATATGAAGCGAGGGGTCGTCAAGCAGCACCCGCCCAATATCGTGGAGCAGGGCCCCCACACCCAGGTTGCGCAACCTGTCGCCGTCGAGGCCGATGGCGCGTCCCAGAGCCAGGGCGAGAAGACACACGTTGACCGAGTGGTAGAAGGTGGTCTCGTCGTGGTTGCGCACCGTAGCCAGCATCAGCGACGGGCCGGGCTCTGCGGCTCCGCCGCTGAGCAGCCCGTCGACGGCGTTCACGGCACGATCGAACTCGAGAGCCTGCCCCCCGGACGCAGAGCGAAGCGCATCCAGAGAGCTGGCATAGGTGCGGCGCAGGCCTGAGATGGGCTGCCTTTCCAGCTCAACCGCCGGAATGGGTCGCTCGTTGAGACGCACCGTGCCCCCAGCCGGCACATCGGGGGAGGTGCCGCAGACGAGGGCGGCCAGATCGGCCAGGTCCTGCCGATCGGTACCGGGCAGGATGGTGATGGAATCGACGTTGCGGCTCTGCATGTCGCGCAGCATGCCGTTGAACTCGATCGAGGCATGGGGCAGCATGGCCTTGCCCAGGTAGAAGGCGTCGTCGCCCACCGTGAGCGTCACCTCGTCGGCGCCCGACGTGAGCATCTCCGCGGCCCGCTCCAGCGCAGTGAGGGCGTCGTTGAACGACGCATCATCCGTACCCGTGCGCAAGATGCGCTGGCCAACGTGGAACAAGGCTCGCAGGAAAGAGCGACCGGAGAGCTCGTTCATCATCGCATGGCCTCCAATGCCGCCTTCGCCTCCCTGGCCTCAAGAGCCTCACGGGCGGCGTCCCGCACGATCCGGGTCGTACCCATGGCAAACCGCCGCCCGGCCAGGCTCTGCAGAACAGCGGGAACCGACGGATCGTTGCGCTCGGCGATAACCTCGACGAGGCGCTCCGCCTCGTCGACGCTCACCGCGTTGGAGCTCAGCACCTCGACCAGCAGCGGGATGACCCGCGGGCTCGGCGAGGCACGGAGCAGCGAGACCGCCGCGTTGCGGACGCGGCCGGAGGCATCGCCCAGCGCCGCCACCAGGCTCGGCAAAGACTCGTCCCGGCGCAAGGCCGTCATGCCCCTCAGGGCCTCGACCCGAACCCGGTCGTCCGGATGGTCGAGGAGAACTTCGAGTGCCGCCGACGCCTGCGGGCGGGCGGTCTTGCCCAATGCGATGGCAAGGTTGCGCGCGATGTACCAGCGGGGGTCGGCGACCATCGCTGCCAGGAGCCGAACGTCTTCGCGGCCCAGCCAGCCGAGGGCCTCCACCAGGTAGCGTCGATTCACCGGGGGCACTTCGCGGGCCATGGCATCGATCAGGTATCGCGCCATGCGCTCACCCCAAGCCGCCACGAGACCCGCCCCGGCGCCCGGTTCGGAATCCGATGCAAGCCTCACCATGAGGTCGTCGAGCACCTGACGCCGGGAGATCTCATCCAGAGTCTGCTCGACGATATCGGAGAACTCGGCCGGGTAGGTGGGCTGCTTGACGAGAGCCCGCATCCAGGCCTCGGCTTGATCCAGATCACCGGACCTGATCGCCGCGGTCAGCTTGCCGGCCCAAACCCTGAGCAGACGCCGGAAACGGGCCCGTCGGCCCTCTATGCGCAGCAGGTCGCGGAAGACGGGTATGCCCGATTGGTCGGCGTCGTTGTCGCCGGGGAACTGGGCCCGGAGACGATCGATGAGATCAGCGTCGAGGGTCCCGGCACCTTCCAGAGCGCTCCTCACCTTGGCCAGGTGCTCGTCGGCCCAGACGACACCAAGGCTCTCGGCGAGTTCGGCCGGCCCGTTTCCTTTCATGGTCACAACTCAATAAGGCTCTCTCGAACGGCGTAGAGCACCGCTTCGTTCCGCGAGTGCAAGCCGAGCTTGTCCAGGATGTTCCGGATGTGGTTCTTGACGGTGTTCTCCGAGATGTACAGATCGTGGCCGATCTGCTTCGAGGTCATGCCCCGCGACACGTACTGGAGCACCTCAATCTCCCTGCCGGTGAGCGCAGGCCTTCGTGAAACGGCGAAGTCCTGGTGACGTAGCAGCTGGCGCAGCACATCGAGCAACTTGCCGCCCATCTTCGCCGAGATGGCGGCGCCGCCGTCGACCACGTCGCGAATGGCATAGGCGAGCTGCTCGAACGGCGTGTCCTTCACCATGTAGCCCCTGGCGCCGGTCTTGATGCACTCGAGAAGATCCTCAGGCGACTCAGATGCGGTGAGCATGAGCACCTTTGACTGTGGGGACACGGCGAGGATCTTCTCGACTACCTCGAGGCCGGACAATCCCGGCATGAGGATGTCCAGCACGACGACATCGGGTAGCAGCGTCTCGGCGCTGCTCACTGCCTCTTCGGCGTCGCGCGCCTCGCCGCACACCTCGAATCCGTCCGCGGCGAGTGCAGCGCGCAGGCCCTTGCGAAACAGGTCGACGTCGTCAACGACGAGTACACGTGTCACTGGGGCTCAATCAGCCCCAGCGAACCTCCTCGACGCCGGTAGACCACGCTGTAGCGCTCAGTCTCCGCGTTCAAGAACAGGTAGAAACTGTGCCCGAGCAGTTCCATCTGAAGGGCTGCCTCCTCTGGCGTCATTGGCTTCACGACGAACTGCTTCACGCGTTCGATATGCAGCCCGTCCGAGGTTTCTTCGACGCCCCCGGAGACGTGATTGAGACCTTTCTCCCCGCCACGGCGGTGACGGGTGATCAGACGCTCCTTCAGACGGCGCACCATACGTTCGTACTTGTCCACCGCCACCTCGAGCGCAGTGCGAGGCTCGAACTCCGCCGCCTCGACGCGAACCACCTGTCCCCCGACCTTGGCAGTGATCTCCACCCGGTACTTGCCGCCCGTGATACGCGGGTTCTGCTCCTCGGCAAACTCGACGTCGGCATAGGCGACATCGTCGAACGCGCGGGCCGCATGCGTGACCTTCTCCTCGGCGAGAGCACGCAGGTCTTCGTCAACGCTCATGTGGGTGCCGTGGATGCGAACCTCCACTGGTTACTCCTTCTTTCCGGACGCGCGCGCAGGCGCGCCGAGACCAGGGACGAATCAGGCAGCGAGAGCAGGTACTCCGGGTATGCGGTCCTACCGACCACAAACGCTCCCGTGCTAGCCGAAGGGCTGCCGATCACTATACCGATACATCTTCGGTAGCGTCCTGCCGATGGCCGGCGCTGCGGTCGCGGTGACGGCGAGCCGAGCCCCGGGCAGAGCCTCCGACGCCGCAAGCAGTGTTGCACCCGTCGTGACCACGTCGTCCACGAGCACGAGTCCCGCACCGGCCCCGACCAGCGGCCTGAACCGCGGCCGGCCGCGCCGCGCCCCGGGACCGCCGGCCCGACGCCGATGCCACCAACCCGGAGCCAGCGCGCCGACCACCGGCAGTCTCAGCAATCTGCCCAGCGCACGCGCCAGCTCGTCGGCCGGGTCGACCCCGTAGCGCCAGTGGCGCAGCCTGGCGCGGGGCACCGGCACCAATCCGCGAGCGCCATCACCGACCAGCTCCTTCATGCCTGCGGCGAGCGGCAGCGCCGCCGCGGGCATGGCCCCGTACTTGAGCCGGTGCACCAGAGCCCGCGCCGGGCCGCTGTGAACGTAGGCCGAGCGCACTAGCACGCCGCCGGGCAGGCGGCGCTCGCCGCCGGAGGCGAGGTCGCGACTGCACGACCGGCACAGGCTGCCCGGACCCGCCCTTCCACAGACGAGGCACATCACGGTCGACACGGTATCGACGAGGTGCGACGGCTTGAGTCCGTATCGACTCCGGATACTCTCCTCCGCCGTGAGGCTCGCCATCTTCAGCGCCAAGGCCTACGACCGCCGCAGTTTCGATGCGGCCAACGTCTACGCGCACGACCTCGTCTACCTGGAGGAGCGGCTCCATGCCGGCACCGCGGCCCTGGCGGACGGCTTCGAGGCCATCTGCGTGTTTGCCATCGACGTTGTCGACCGGCCCACACTGACCAAGCTGGCGAGAGGCGGGACGCGCCTGGTAGCGCTGCGCTGCTCCGGCTACAACAACGTCGATGTCGAGGCCGCCGAGGAACTCGGCGTCACCGTGACTCGCGTCCCGTCGTATTCCCCGGAGGCCATCGCCGAGCACACGATCGGCCTGGCTCTCGCGCTCGAACGGAAGATCCATCGCGCCCACGCCCGTGTCCGCGAGGGCAACTTCTCGCTGGAGGGCCTGCTGGGCCACAACATCCATAGACGTACCGTCGGCGTTGTCGGGACCGGGCGCATAGGCGCCTTGGTGGCTCGCATCTTCGGCGGCTTCGGCTGCAATCTGGTGGCCCACGATGTCCGGGTGGACGACGACCTCGTCGCAAGCGGCCTGCGCTACCTGCCCCTTGCCGATCTCTTCAGCACTTCTGACATCATCACCCTGCACTGCCCGCTGACTCCAGAGACCCGCCACATGATCGATGCCGACGCGCTGGCGACGATGCGCGACGGGGTCATGATCATCAACACGAATCGCGGCGCTCTCGTGGACACCGCCGCCGTCATCGAGGCGCTCAAGTACGGCAAGCTGGGCAGCCTCGGCCTCGACGTCTACGAAGAAGAGGACGATCTCTTCTTCCGGGATCTTTCCGATCAGGTGATCCAGGACGACGTCTTCAGCCGGCTCCTCACCCTGCTCAACGTCATAGTGACCGGACATCAGGCCTTCTTCACCGAGGAGGCCCTGCACGCCATAGCCACGACCACCCTCGCGAACGTCACCGCCTTCGCCGCCGGCCGCGCCACCGGCAACGAGATAGCCGCCTGACTAGTCCGCACCCGGACCGCAAATGGCTCCCATCCGAGCCTTCCCCAGTTTCCTCTGCCACTCTCAGTGGTTACAGTGACGTAGAGCAGCCGTTCCGTGGAGTGGGCCGATGCCAGTGGACGTTCAGGTCAACCGAGAACGCCAGCGCCGCAAACGCCTGCGCCGAGTGGCCATCGTCTTGTCACCTCTCGTCGTATGGCTGTGGCTCCGCATCCTTTCCGGCAACCCGGTGTCTCCCGGCTGGCCCGACCTGCCCCCGGAGGCGGTCTACTGGCTTCCCGGGATCGTCATCGTTCTCCTGCTCGCCATCGTGCTCATCGGGCCCATGCTCGGCACCGGCCGCTCCCCCGAAGTCATCTTCCTGCCCGAGCAGATCGATGTCACGTTCGACGATGTGAAAGGTCTCGGGCCGGTGCTCGCAGAGGTGCGCCACACACTGGACGTGTTCCTGAACCATCAGCAGTTCCGCGACCAGATGGGCGGCCAGCCGCGGCGCGGCATCCTGTTCGAAGGGCCGCCCGGCACGGGGAAGACGTACACGGCCAAGGCGCTGGCCAAGGAGGCGGGCGTCCCCTTCCTCTTCGTGTCCTCAACCGCGTTTCAGAGCATGTGGTACGGCGCCACCGCCCGCAAGATCCGCTCCTACTTCCGCAGGCTGCGCAAGGTGGCTCGCGAAGAAGGCGGCGCCATTGGGTTCATCGAGGAGTTCGACGCCATCGGGGCCAAACGCGGAGGGCTCAGCCGCGCCGTCACCCTGGAACGGGCAACCGAACGCGCAGCCATATCCGAAGGCGTCGGAGGAGTGGTCAACGAGCTCCTCGTCCAGATGCAGTCGTTCGACGACCCGCCCCGCTGGCTGAAGTTCCGCAACTGGCAGAAGCGGTTGGCCAACAAGTTCCTGCCGCCGAATCACCAGCTGAAGACGGCGAGGCCATCCTTCGCCAACGTTCTCCTCATCGGCGCCACCAACCGGGCCGATCAGCTCGACCCGGCGCTGCTGCGTCCCGGGCGCTTCGACCGTGTGCTCCATTTCACCGTCCCGGCCCGGAAGCAGCGCCGCGAGCTCATCGACTACTTCCTGGAGAGCAAGGCGCACGACGAGACCCTCGACGACACCGCACGCGACGACCTGGCCGCCTGCACCATGGGCTACACCCCTGCAAGCCTGGAGCGCCTTTTCGACGAGGCTCTGCTCTTCGCCCTGCGCGACGAGCGCCCCAGCCTCTCGGTCGACGATCTTCGCCGAGCCCGCATGGACGTGGAGATCGGATTGGCGGAGCCCACCGAATACACCGCCGAAGAACGGGAGACCATTGCCACCCATGAGTCGGGGCACGCCGTCGTGGCGTACATAGTGGGAAAGGGCCGCAAGCTTGAGCTCCTCTCCATCGTGAAGCGCAAGGAGGCCCTGGGCTTGCTCGCCCACAGCGAGGCAGAAGAGCGCTACACGAAGCGGCAGAGCGAGACTCTGGCGCTCATACAGATTGCCTTCGGCGGCATGGTGGCCGAGGAGCTGTTCTACGGTGAATCGGGCACCGGACCTGCAGCCGACCTGGCCGCCGCCACCAACATCGCCGTCGAGATGGTCGGCTCGATGGGCCTGGGGGGCTCGCTGATCTCATTCCGCTCACTCGACGGAGGCCCCTTCGCCGGCAACCTCGTCGCCAAGGTCCTCTCCGATCCAAAGGCCCGCGACGCCGTGGACGACCTCCTTGCGGAGCAGAAGGCGGTGGTCGTCGGACTGCTGTCCGAGAACCGGCATCTGATCCTGGCGCTGCGCAACGCTCTGCTCGAGAACAACGAGCTGGTGGGGCGGGAGATAATCGACACGATCGAAGAGGCGCAGCGCCAGCACGGTCTGGTCTTCGACCTCCGCGAGCCGGTCAACTAGGGGCCCGTCCCGGCGGCTACGTTCCCATCTGCCACGACCGCAGGTATTCCTCCTGCTCCGGTGTCAAGGTCTCGAGGCCTCCCCCCAAGCTCTCCAGCTTGATGCGAGCGACCTCCGCGTCCAGGTACTCCGGCAGCCGGTAGACCCTGGGCTCCAGCTTGCCGGCGTTGGCCTTCAGCCACTCGGCCGCCAGCGCCTGGTCGGCAAACGACATGTCCATGACGTCAGCGGGGTGCCCCTCGGCTGCGACCAGGTTCACCAGCCGGCCCGCCGCAGCCAGGTAGAGCCTGCGTCCGTCGGCGAGTTTGCACTCGTCGAGCTCGTGCCGCATTCGGCGCCGCGCCGTGATCCTCTCGTCGAGGTCACCCAGATCGATCTCTACGTCGAAGTGCCCGGCGTTGGCGAGCACGGCCCCGTCCTTCATGGCATCAAAATGCTCGCCACGCAGCACACCTCGATTTCCGGTCACGGTGATGAAGACATCCCCGATGAGGGCGGCGTCGGAAGCGGTCATGACCTGGTAGCCCTCCATCGCCGCCGAGAGCGCCCTCACCGCGTCGACCTCGACCACGACCACCTTGGCGCCGAGACCCTTGGCCCTGGCGGCCACTCCGATGCCACAGTCCCCGTAACCCACCACCACGACGGTGCGCCCGGCCAACAGCATGTTCGTGGCCCGGAAGATGCCGTCGAGCGCCGACTGCCCGGTGCCGTGGCGGTTGTCGAAGAGGTGTTTGGTCGCCGAGTCGTTCACCGCCACGACGGGGAAGCGCAACACGCCATCGTCCTCCATCGCCCGCAGACGGATCACGCCGGTAGTGGTCTCCTCCGTGGAGCCCAGCGGCGTCTGCTGGGGCCGCTCCTTCAACAGAGTGGTCACCAGATCGGCCCCGTCGTCCATGGTCACGTCGGGCTCCGTGTCGAGCACTTCGCGGATGTGCCGGTAGTAACGATCGGAGTCCTCGCCACGCACGGCGAACACCGGCACGCCGTCGGCGATCATGGCGGCAGCGACGTCGTCCTGTGTGCTCAGCGGATTGGAGGCGCAGAGGCTCACCTCGGCCCCGCCGGTGCGCAGGGCCAGCATCAGGTTGGCCGTCTCGGCGGTCACATGCAGGCAGGCGCCCACACGCAGGCCGGCCAGCGGCGACTCGGCGCGGAAACGTTCCGTGATGGCGGCAAGCACCGACATGCGCTGCCCGGCCCACTCGATACGACGCGCCCCCTCTTCGGCAAGCGACGGATCGGCGATGTCGTGTCTCATGGTTCCTCCTGGGCCAGACGGTCTTTGAGTTCGGCGATCGTGTTCACCGGCATGGCATCGATGCCGGCCTGCTCGGCCAGGGCCACGGAGACCAGATCGCCTACGAGGATGAGGCTGAAGAGGCGGGCCAGTGCTCCTTCACCCTGGGCGTGGACCTCACCGGCGATGCCTACGCGGTCCTCGAGGATCTCGCCGGTGACCTGCGCCCTGTGAGTGACTCGCGGGTCGTCGGTCGGGTCGTGAAGAAAGACGATGCCGACGTGGTCACGGGCCAGCGCAGGGGAGCCGGTCCAGCCTTCGACTTCGTTGTGATCGAGCTCCGGGAGCTGCGACCAGAACGCCATCGACTTCCCGTTCTCGTTGATCTGAGTCTTCCAGCGCCTGGCTGCCACCGCGCCCAAGCCCGCCCCACCGTAGACGACGGCGATGCGTCCCTGAAGCGCCTCGGCCAGGTCCGACGCCAGAGCCACCGCGGGGCCGGAGCCGTCACCGAGAAGCCGCTCGACCACTTCCGCCGCTTCTTCGAGGTCCTCGGCCATCGGCGGCACCATCCCGGCCCCCTCGAGAACCCGGAGCACGGCGCCGGCGAGCGACCCCACCGCGGCCCGGGGCTGGGGAGCAGGAGGCGGCTGCACCAACGCGCAGCCCTCCGTCTCGGCCAACTCCACGAGGCGGCCTCCGGTGGCCACGACCACACGGTCCAGGCCGCTTTCGCCAGCGGCGCCGAAGGACGAGAGGGTCTCCTCGGTATCGCCGCTGTGGGACACGGCGACAACGAGCGCTCCCGACGACGACGCCCATGAGGGCAGACCGTAGGACCTGTGCACGTAGACTCGGCGACCCGATTGGGCCGCGACGACTGCGGCTATGTTCCCGGCAATCGCCGACCCGCCCATTCCACTCACCACGGCCTCGGGGGCCGCGGGGATCCGGGGAACCTTCAAACGAGCGGCCCAGCGCAACTGGGCGGGCAGCTCCGCTATTGCCGTCTGCATGTCGCTCATTTCGCCTTCTTGGTGCCGGCGTCCTCCTCGGGGCGGAAGGCCTCCTCCGCAAGCATGAACGGGATGCCATCGCGCACCGGGTAGTGAAGCCCGCACCCTTTGCACACCAGCGTATCGCCGCGCTCGGAGAGCGACCCCCGGCATTGGGGACACGCCATGACGGCGAGCAGCTCTTCAGGAACCGACACCGGGTACCTCCTCGATGATCTCCTCGACCTGCCGCACCAGAGCAGCCACACCGGCGGCATCCGGCGCCTCCACGTTGAGCCGCAGCACCGGCTCGGTATTGGAGGGACGAAGGTTGAACCACCTGTCGCTCCACGACACGGTGAGGCCGTCCAGCCGGTCCTGATCGCCGCCGGCAAACGCCGCGGCCACGGCTTCGGTGGCCGCCGACTGGTCGGCGACCTCCAGGTTGATCTCACCGGACTGGGCGTATGGCTCGAACTCGGCACGGATCTCCGAGAGCGGCCGGCCCGCCTCGGACACAACCTGCATGAGGACGAGCATGGCCAGGATGCCCGAGTCGGCCCGGAAATTGTCCCGAAAGTAATAGTGGCCGCTGTGCTCCCCACCGAAGATGGCGCCGCTCTCCTTCATGACCGCCTTGATGAACGAGTGGCCCACGCGGGTGCGGATCGGCGTCCCTCCCGCCAGACGCACCGTCTCCGGCACGGCACGGCTGCATATGAGATTGTGCACCACGGCCGATCCCGGCTCCCGAGCCAGGAACCACCCGGCGATGATGGCGGTCACGGTGCTTCCCGGCAGCGGCTCGAGCTCACCGTCGACGAAGAAGGCGCGGTCGGCATCGCCGTCGAAGGCAACGCCGAGGTCGGGCCGCTCCCGGCGCATCAGCTCCTCCAGATCCCGGAGGTTCTCGGGCCGAAGCGGGTCGGGGTGATGATTGGGAAACGTGCCGTCGGGTTCGAGGTAGAGACCGATCAGATCGGCCGGGAGCCGCTCGAACACGGCGGGCACCGCTACTCCCGCCACGCCGTTCCCGCCGTCCACCGCGACGCGGATGGCGGCAAAACGCGAAACGTCGACGATGGAAAGCAGGTGATCCAGATAGCCGCCGAGCACATCGCGACGCCGCACTCGGCCTGCCTCCACCTGTGGACGTGGGCGCCCGGCAAGGCGCCGCACCTCGTCGAGCCCGCTCTCGGCGCCGACGGGAGCGGCGCCAGCCAGGCACAGCTTGATGCCGTTCCACTCTCCGGGATTGTGTGATGCGGTGATCATGGCGCCCGGCTCGTCGAAGGCCCCGGAAGCGAAGTAGACCATGTCGGTGGTGACTATGCCCAAGTCGTCGACGTCCACCCCTTGCGACGCGGCTCCTGCGATAAACGCGGCGGCGAGCCCGGGCGACGAGGTGCGGCAATCCTGCCCCACGGCGATCCGATCTGCACCGGCAAAGGCGGCGAACGCCGACCCTATGGCACCCGCCGTCTCCTCATCGAGCTGCTCGGGAACCAGCCCACGGATGTCGTAGGCCTTGAAGATCGAATCCAGCTCCATGGCGCCGCATTGTACGGGCCGATGGCTTGCCCGCCCGACCTAGACTCGCCTGCCAGCCGCGGCACGTAGGAGGAACAGCCGCTCGCAGGTCGCTTCAAGAACAAGTCCCGGAGGGTCGCAACGGGCAACGCAGAAGCCGATCGCCTAGTCACCAGGCGCAGCTTCTTGAAGTTGGTCTCTGTCGCGGCAGGAGCAGTCGCCATCGGCGGCTGCGCATCAGAGTCCGCGGCAACGTCCGCAGCGGCAACTGCCGCCGCTTCGGAAACGTCATCCTCGACGACGCCGGCATCGAGGACGACTCTCGAACCGGAGCCCACGACCACCGAGGCTGGGACAACGATCCCTCCGCTGGTGGAGTACCTGCCGGCGGCGGTCCCGGGCGGCGAGCCTTTGGCACTCCCCGAGCCGGCAATGGGGGGAGGCATGCCGTTGGTGGAAGCTTCGTGGAACCGCAGGACCATCCGCGACTACAAGACCGACGAGATACCCGTGCACCTTCTGTCCCGCCTGCTCTGGGCCGGCTTCGGCGTCAACCGACCAGAGACCGGCCAGCGCACCGCTCCGTCCGCCCACAACAGCCAGGATATCTCCACATACGTCGCCACCGAGAAAGGCCTGTTCCGCTACGACGCCGGGGCGCACTCGCTGGAGCCGGTCCTCTCCGACGACGTTCGATCCCCCACCGTGCTCAACCAGCCTGAGGCGGCCGAGGCCCCGATCCAGCTGATCTACGTCTCCGACTACGGCCGCCTGGGGGCAAACCAGGACCAGAACGTGCGGTGGTCGTGGGCGCACACCGGGCTCATCGCTCAGAACGTGTACCTGTACTGCGCGTCGGAGGGGCTGGCCACGGTGGTCCGATCGAGCTTCACACTGGAAATGCTGGAGGACAGCATGCCCCTGGGCTTCAGCGATCACATCACCCTGGTGCAGGCCGTCGGCTACCCGCAGGACACCTAGGCTCGGCGGCGGCCCGCTCGACGGCAACCGATCCCGTGAGGCCCCGGCGGCCCCCGGCCGCTGCGGCCCGGCGGCTCGTCACGGCTCCGGCCCTAGACTCGCCGGCTGATGGCTGGTTCTCCCACGCTGAGCGTGGTCATCCCGATCCACAACGAGGCCGCATACCTTCACGACGCGCTTGAGCGGCTCCACGCAGAGCTCGACGACCTCGGTGAGAGCTACGAACTGATCCTCGCCGAGAACGGATCGACCGACGGAACCGCAGAGATGGCCGCGGCCATCGCCGAACAGCGTATCGACACGCGCCTCGTCACCCTTCCCTACGCTGACTATGGCGCGGCCATGCGCAGGGCTTTCCGGGAAGCGGCCGGGGACTGGGTGGTCAACTTCGACATCGACTACTTCTCCAGCGCCTTCCTGGAGGCCGCCCTCGATCATGCCCAGACGGCGGATATTGTGCTCGCCTCCAAGCGGGCACCCGGAGCCGACGACCGCCGCGGCCTTCTGCGACGGACGGGAACGCTCGTGTTCAACCTGATCCTGCGCGTACTCTTCGGATCCCGGGTGAGCGACACACACGGCATGAAGATGGTCCGCCGGGAGGTCGTCGAGGCCATCGTGCCGTTTGTTGCCTCCACCAAGGATCTCTTCGACACCGAGCTGGTCATCCGCGCCGAGCGCGCCGGCTACAGGATCGCCGAAGTCCCCGCCCTGGTGGAAGAGCAGCGCGACACCCGCTCCCCGTTCCTCTCCCGAGTGCCTCGTACGCTGCTCGGCCTAGCCCGCATCCGCTGGCGACTCTGGCAGCGGCGCTAATCGGCCGGCGTCCCGGCGGCGGCGCCTCCGACTCAGTCCCAGCGCGACCAGACCCAGCACAGCGCCCCCGGTGAGCATCAAACCGAGCGTGTCGTCCCAGTCCCTAGCGAAAGTGACCGTGACGTCCTCCTCGGTCGGCACCACGATCATGAGCGACGGCGCGGCGTAGTAGGGGCCCTCTGCGCCGTCCGCATGCCAGTTGGGGAAGTACGACACCTTGACCAGATGAGGCACCCCGACGGCATCGGTGTGGAAAGAGATGCTGTAGTCGTCGTACCGGATATCGCTGACCGTCCCGTCGACGTCGTACGGCGTCTGGCGTTCATCCGGACCCACGTCGGTGATGCGGGGCCAATCGGCGGGTCCGTCGGCCGCCATCCAATAGTCGAGACCCTCGACGTTCCCATACCACTCCAAAGCGGCATCGAGGAACCGCCCCTCCCCATCCCAAACCGCGGGGACGTATGAGGCAACGTCGACCAGCGAGGCCTCCGGCAGGGCATACACGGTGAACGGATCGGGCTCGGCCAGCATTCCAAAGCCCGCCTCCGCCGCTGCGTCGGTGGCCTGCTCGGTGAAGGTGACGTAGTAGGCCACGTCGTAGAGCGCCATGTGGACAACGGCCCGGTCCAGGTTGAAGCCCGGATAATCGAGGCCGGGTATCGGGTTCGAAGGCCGGATGCTCATCTCCGAGGCATTGATGAAGTGGAACTTCGTCGTCAACGACGACTCGAACAGAAGCCCTTCCATTGAAGGATGCCCTTCGCTCCAATACCCGGTCAGCATGAGAGCCATCGGCGTGCCGTAGGTCCCCAGATCGTTGTTGGCCTCCCACATCACCCGGCCGGGCGGCTGCTCGTCGAGGGCCTCCATCAGCGCCCGGTACTCGGGGTAGCCCCCCTTCCCCTCGTAGCCGCTGTAGTTCCACGCCGCCCAGCCCGGCGTCTTGTGCACGGAGAAGAGGGAGACGTTCATGAAGAGGAGGACCCCGACGCCCGCGGCGACCCACACGGTCCGGGGAGACGGGCGCCACATCGCCACGAGCATGACCGCGGCTAGCAGCGCCGCCGACCCGGCGGATATGGCCACCAGAACGAGGATGCCGGCCCCCCGGTCCGCGTAGAAATCCACCGCCCCCACCAGCCAGACCGCCAGCGACCCCAGGGAGAGAGTCCCGATGAGCACGAACATCTCGGTGGAAATGGGCCGCTCCGGAACGAATGCGAGCACCGTGGGGGCCACCCCGAGCCCGAGAACCACGGCAAGAAGAGCCATCCAGAGGAGCCGCTCGGAGATGGAGCCGCCGAAATAGAAGTTGACGAATAGGGCCGCCGCCTCGCCGGTTACCACAAGAGCCAGCAGGGCGGCAAACACGTGTCCCGGCGTCAGGGACCGCAGCCGACGGGCGATCGCCGCCAGCAACATACCCACAAAGAGCCCGGCGAAGAGGAACACCCCGAAGTAGAAGTAGGGCAGCCAGCGGGAGTTGAGCGTGTCCCCGAACTTGAACCAGTCGAACAGGACGTCCCCGAACAGGTAGAAGGTGAAGACGGAGAAGACCATCATCAGGATGGCCGGACCGACGGCCTTGCGGCGCGCCGCCGCCCAGGCCATACCTCCGACGGCGAGCAGGAGAAGAGGGACCAGGTCGCGGGCGGGGCACGACGGGGCGCAGTACCCCCCGAAATCAGGCCACAACCACTCCTTCAGATCGGTGTGCGGCCACCAATCCATGCTCGTCATCATCCCGCTCAGCTTGCCCACCAGGAAAGGCAGAGCCCACCAAGCGGCCAGGAAGAAGCCCAGGATCCACGATCCCACGACTGCAACCGCTCCCTTGCGGCGGTACAGGAGCGCGACCGATGCCACGACCGCCACCGAAGCGGTGATGACGTGCGACAGCGCGGTCAGCGCCAGCAGGATCCCCGGGCCCGCGGTGAAGCCGCGCTCTTCCTTGATGTTGCGCAGCAGCAGCCCCAGATAGAAGAGCGATAGGGCCATCGACCAGGAGTAGGAGTACTCCCCGGCCAGCGTCGATAGTGTGTTGCCCCCGAGGATCGAGTAGTTCTCCATGAGCACAAAAAAGCCCCCGGCAACACCGCCGACGACCGCCACGGCGCGGTCGAAGCCCATAGATCGGGCGAAGTAGTAGGCGGCCGGGGGCATGGCGACGAGCCCGGC
>Ga0315554_1000405_pt1 | contig 25298 bp, 19 predicted proteins | sample SalMarSW160370MG_FD_202114 | JGI IMG/M metagenome (GOLD analysis project Ga0315554, IMG submission 202114) | Salt marsh sediment microbial communities from the Plum Island Ecosystem LTER, Massachusetts, United States - Salt Marsh Sediment SW1603-70 ...
GGACGCGCGATGGAGGCTCGCAACGGCCGTTCCGAAGGGAACCCAGAAATGCCGAAACCCCTTGCAGTGCAAGGGGTTTCGTTCGTAGCGGGGGTAGGATTTGAACCTACGACCTTCGGGTTATGAGTTACTTCCGGGGACTGTTCATCATTTCGCGTTGTCGCTCAATAGCCCGCAATAACTGGCGTTTCGCGGGATCGGCGTGATTCCTGATTCCACCCGATGACCCCCCGTGACGCCCTGTCCGTTAGAAGATCCGTTAGAAGATCGCTCGCGGTTGGCACGTTCTAGCCATCAATCCCGTACTTCTGAGCCAGGAATTCCTGCAGGTCTGGTGGACAGTGCCGAGCGATCTCCTGCCAGGTAATGGCCCGACTCCGGGCGACCAGGCCCGTCGGGCGGACTGCACGGAGAACGAAGTCGAATCGGTCGCACAGATCAGGGCGGCGACGATCGTGGAGGAGCACGAACCTCGACTTGTGATAGTGGGCGGCCAGTAGATTGCGAATCAGTTGGTAGTCAGCGATCTCCGCACCGTCGTGCTGGAGCAGCTCGACATCGAAGACAGCCTCGAGCCCTACGTACCGCTCCACCACCGACCGGCTCTTGGAGGTGAAGTCGCGCTCGGTGAGTTTGGCCTCGGCAATGAGCGAGAAAGATCCCCGATCGCCTCTGAAAGCCAGGTCGATCTCACTTCTGTCCGAAACGACGGTCGATCCTTCGAGAATCGGAATGGCGCCGCCGACACCAAACTCCGGCGGGCCTTCGACTTCAAGAGCTTCGGCGATAGCAACCCGCCCCCGTGGATGGCACATGATGTTGAGTAGGAGCGCGTCCGAGCTGGTGCACGAATCAAGCTCTCGTGCTCTGGCCCCTCGATCACCTGGCAACGCATTGCGCCTTGGATGCGGTTTCGACAGCCGCGCAGCCCAGTGTGGATCCTCAAGTATGGAGAAGTACGTCGCATCGTTGAAGTTGCCGTGTCGCGGGCTGTGGTCGAGCACGTAGGGCTCGAAGACGACGACCGGGGCTGTGGACGAGAGGCTTTCGTACCACGGGGCACCAACCGTCTCGGCCCACGCACGTGCGCGTTCGATAAGCTCTCGGCGAAGCTCTTGGGATGGTGTGGCCATCGAGTCTGTCCCTACTCTCCCACAAGAAGACAGCCGTCCGCTGATCCAGCTCGGGCAAGCGAGAACGAAGGTCTCTGCCGGAGTCGTCGCTTGTAGACCTGCGGTTGCCGCCGAGTCGGACCTCAGATCTACAGCCTGGCGAAACCCGACACTCCACGGCCGGTTCTGTTTCGCCTGCTGGAGAGCCTACCCTCCCACCTGATTCGACGCTGAATAGGCGGAGCATCAGGGAGCTTGGCTGGCGATAGGTGGATGGCATGAGGCAAGGTGTGAAGGTGCTTGGCGATCCGCTCGAGGTCCTGGTTGGGAACGAGGCCGCTGTCTGTCCTTATTGCGGTGGCACGCTTCCGAAGATGCCAGGTCGCAAGATCCGCTGTCCTCTCTGTAGCAAGAGCATCTACACCCGAAAGCGCGTGATCGACGGAGTGAAGGCCCTTGTCACTGGGCGAGATGCTGTTGTTGCGGACTATCAACGCTCGCTCATCTACCTGGATCCCGGGACGAAAGCCACCGAGCTGTCCCGATTCGAGATCGCTCGTAGCGAGCTTAAACAAGGTTCGGCACAGACCCGCTCTTCAACGATGTGCTGTGGAGTCTCCTCAACCGAGAGTTACTCGAGACCGGTGGCGATCGAATGCTCGGCCTGTATCGCAATGTGCGGTTTCGGATGGGTGAGCAGCGGCGGCTCGAAGGCAGTCCACGAGCCGCACTCCAGTTCTTCCTGCAGGTCCTCTATCTGGATATCAACGGCCCAACCAACATAGGGGTCGGCTGGGGTCCTGCGTTCGACCAAGATCAAAGCTTCGTTGCCCCGGGGCTAGTTGCCCTTGTGAAGAGCGTCGCTGCCGAGCTGGGCCTCGCCACTTGCGATCTGAGGACCGAGTTCCTCAACGCAGCATCCGCAGAACAGGGAATCGGGTGCCCGGTTACTCCAAGCGAGGCCTGGTCTCGCTGCGAGCCACACCTCCAGTGAGGAGTTGATCGCATGGTGGAGGATCCAGGTTATCCCAACTCGCTGGAAGCCTGACTTCTCGTTCTACTGCCGAGTCTCATTACAGAGGAGAGACCACAAGAGAAAGCAGCCGATCCCGGGGACCGAGGCTGCTCTGTGCCCAGTTTGCGACGTCGTCCTCTTGGCTCAACAGGACCACCTGGTGTTCTCGGCTCACCTCGTGAAGAACATCGAGGATTGCCAGCGTGCGCCTGGGGTCAGACTGAACGGTGGCATCGTCGACCAGCAACGGACACCGAGTGCCTTCCGTCGTGAGGATCTCAGCCATGGCCACCCGCAGCAACAGATAGATCTGCTCAGCGGTCCCGTGGGAAAGGAATTCGGCGTTCCGCCAGTGCCCCCTCGCATCCCGGACCTGTACATTGAGGGTCTCCGGATCTACGCCGACCTCCACGTATCGACCTTCGGTTATGCGAGAGAGTCGATCGCGTACCTTGGCACCGAGCACGGGTGCGATATCGCGGTGGACGCGCTCCTGAGCCGTCGTCAAGAAGCTCTTGGTTGTCTCGAGCACCTCGCCAACGGACTTCACACGGGCCAAGACTTCCTCAGCTGCCGCGAACCGCTCTTCGGCCTCCGGAACGCTGAGGATCTCCTCGGCGCGGACTGCGAATTCCCGCCGAGCCCCAGTTGCCTGTCGCTCCATCTCAGCGGCGCGTTCGAGCGACTCGCGCACGGCGCGGTCCGGATCGTTACCAAGCGACACCTCCATCACTGCGCTCTCATCGACCTCACCGCTCAAAGTGCGTGCTCGCTCCTGAGCGCTGCCTGCCCGAGATTCCAAATCACCAAGTGAACCGCCATCAAGGAGCGCCTGGAGACGAGCCCATTCGTTCCGGGCAGTCTCGACTTCCTCTCGCTGCTCATCATGTCTCTGCTGCCACGACACCAGCCGAGCGACCAGCTCATCTTCGGAGAGAGAGCCGATGTCGTGTCGCTCCTCGACCACGGCCGCGGCCAACGCGGCGTCGCGAAGCGCCAGCTGTGCCTGTTCAACCCGCTCGATGTCGTTGGCGTATTGCTCTTCGGCCCTCATGCGGACCCCAAGCGCATGTTCCAGATCGGGCCGCTCTCTTGCGGCTGCCGCCTGTTCGCGTCGCAGACGACATTCCGCCTCGTAGTTCGCGACCGCCGCTTCGAGTTCTTCGATGGTGGCATCACCGTCGATATCGACGCCATGGTCGCGCAACGCTCTCGCCAAGCCTTCAGCCGCCTCGGAGACACATCGCGTTAGCGTGCGCTCCCGTTCCTCCCATTCATTTCGTGTCGTTCGAGCATGCTCCGCTCGGCGAATCTCGTCGGCGAGCCGACGCAAGCTTGCCGGATCTGGTTCAAGGCCGAGTGCCTCGCTGCGCGCTCCGGCCAGTTCCTTCCGTTCGCGCTTTTCCGCCCCGAGCTGATCAGCCACGAGCAGCCGTGCCTCCGCTGCGCGCAGTGTGGAATCGTTGGAGGCCGGTGACGCTGCCTTCCCAAAGAGGACGGCCGATGCGATTCCGGCTAGAAGCCCAACACCAATCCCAGCAGATCCAAGGACTGTGACTCCGGCCCTGAGGAGGATGGCACCGATGAGCAAAATCACGACGGCGCTCCCACCTAATACAGCGGCGCCTCGACGTCGCACGCCGGGGAACTCCGATGAGTTCTGACGGAGGCGTTCCACGTCCTCGCGAAGGTCGCGCTCAACTCGTGACGTTGGTACTTCCAGCTCGCGAGCGAGGTCGATTAATTCCGACTCAGTGACAGCACCGCCGTCGATTACGGCTTCACCCTTGGGCTCCTCTTGAAGGTGATCCTGGTGCCGGTCTACTGCCTGGGTGAGTGCGTGCTGCCCTGACCGGACGGTCTCCGCGGGTTCGAGGTCTCCCGACGGCTGATTCGGAAGCAACCGGAGCCGCTCCTCCAGCTCTCGCGAGCTGGGACTGGCAAGAGGAACAGGATCCGGACGCAGATTCCAATCGTGTAGCGCAGTCCCCACCTGTTCGGTGAGCTTGAGGTCCTCCCGAAGATCCGGTGGAGGCGACGGATTACGCACCGCGAGCTGTGTCGCTTCCCGCAGACGTTCGTTCATGTTCTCGGCAACGCGCCGAGCGCGCACCGTTTCCAGGGCCAGGGCTTTGTTCCTCGCGAGTTGGGCTTGCGCCTCGATCTCACTCACCGCATGCTGGCGCTGAAGCCAATCCGCGTGATCGGCAACCGCTCGGTCGAGCGTTTCATTCGCCGTGTCGTGTTGACGAATGGCCTGCATTAACGGCTTGCGAGAGTTCGCCCTCTGTAGGCCCACATGTTCGCGGAAGTAGTCATCAATTGCTCTCAGCGCCGTTGCAGCAGTCTCATCGGCACCCGCGGTGGCAGCCGCCCGCTGCAGGTAGTCCTGCAGTGCGCCAGCGTGTTCAGTCACAGATAGGATTTGCCCCTGCCCGACCGATGCCACCGCTCTGAACGCTCTACGCTCTAACCCGAGCCAGTGTGACCCGTCAGGGACACCTTCGCTGATGATCTCATCTGTAACGTCGATGCCACGGTTCATGTCCCGGGCTGTACAGGCAACTCCGGTGGACAGGTCGTGGCGTAGCTCGACGGTTCGCCCATCGGGCAGATCTATCACACAGGAGACCTCCCACTCGTCTCCGTCCCACGGCTTATGCCGCTCGGCAAACTCCTCGTCCTCCCGCATCGGCCGTCCCCGACCGTGCCGCACACCGCACAAGGCAGCGTAGATAGCCGCGTGCCAGCTGGACTTCCCCGATTCGTTTGGGCCGATGATGACCGTTAAGCCCTCAGCCAACTCGATTGAACTCGCCTCGAAGGGACCAAACGCATGGGCCGTGACCTCGCGGATCCACACGTCAAACCACCTCCAGGTCGTTCCGTCCTTCGAGGGCGCGAAGGCCGGTAAGCAACACGCGCCGCTCCATGTCTGGCTCCAGGGCAGCAGCGCGGACATCCTGGACGAAGCGTCCCCTGACCGTGGTCTCCCGAGCAATCGAATCGAGATCATAAGCGACGGTGATACGCCCGAGCCGAGCGACCAGTGCTTCAAGGTGCGGGGCTACGTCATCTAGGTCAGCGAGTTTGACGTTGACCGAGGGATCGACCTCCCCCGCGAGCGTTACCCGAACGACTCCTGTCAGACTCTCAAGGGCGGTCGCGGTCTTGTTGCGAACCTCCTGTCGGCTTGAACACCCGGTCACATCGACGGTGACATCAGACACGTCGGTCTTGGCAAGCCTATGCCGGGTGCGGCTGATCGCACCGCTGCCCTCCTGAATCTCGAGGACTACGGCGCCCCGTTCGCCGGTCTCTCCGAATGTGAGCGGATCAGGATTCCCTGGATAGGTGTGCCACCTGCCTTCAGACGGAGTATGGAAGTGACCGACAAGTGCGTGGCGCAATCCCGCTGCTGCGATCTGCTCTTCGTCGAAGGGAGCGTGAACCTGCTTGCCCTCTTCTTCGAAGGGTAACCCTGACCGCAGCGTGCCGTGGAACAAGGCGAGGTGCACATCCTCGGCGCCATCGACTTGGAAGTCATCGAGAAACCCAGCCGTGCCGGCCGGCCTCTTGTGGGCGGCTCCCCATACGGCAAGACCCGAAGTCAGCTCATAGCGTTGAAGTCGCTCCTCGGTGAAGATGTGAACGTTGGGCGACCACGCGGTGCGGGCGTAGAGACTTTGGGGCCCTAGCCAATCGTGGTTGCCGGGAGCGACCAGCACCGGAATGGGTGCGAGGTTGGCAAAAGCGCGTTGGATCACCGCAGCGGTATCCGGAGCCACGCGGTCGTGCTCGTACAGATCGCCCGCACAGCACACCGCGTCTGCCTCGACTTCCGCCGCGAGGTCGACGATCGCGCCAAGCACGTCCCGAAGTGCCTGACGACGCCGACGAGCAACCTCCGGACGTGCCCACCGGAACGGCGAATCAAGATGGAGATCTGCAAACAGAACGAGCTTCACGTGCGCCCCCTTCTTCGATACCAACAAGAGAAGGTACCAACTCGGCTCGGAGAAAGCCGCATATCTCACCGATCGGCCACATTGCCGTAGTACTTAACCATCGTCGTCACCCATGCGTCGATGGCTTCGCACCAGGTTGACCAAATCCAGATGTCAACACGTCGGTTGCCACTCCGCGATCACGGTGAGCCAGCAGGGTCTTCTTCGAGGAGCGGCCCGAGGGGTTTCCGGCGCGCCTTCCTTCGCTTGCGGGCCTCGATCGTGCGCATTCGCCTACGAACGAGTTTCCCGGCGGCCTCTAGGGTCAACGTGTCAGTCCTGGTGCGGAGAGCGCGGAGGCACACGGGACCATTCGCGGCAGCTAGACGTGACTCCCAATCGGCAGCTTCTCGAAACACAAGAAGAGCCATCTCGTCTCTCTTGAACTGGCGTCCGTAGGCATCGATCCAGACCACGGATTCCTCCTGCTCCTCACACAGCAGGATCATGTCGAGGTTCGAAGTCAGGACGATCTGGTTAGTGCTCCTGGCGTGCGTCAGCACGACCTCATCGGACGATCCACGAGCAGGCGCGCCATCCGCGTCGTTACCCACCCAACTCGCCCTGTGGCCGAGCACCCGAAGCGCCTCGGCCACCTGCCACGGAAGCAGCTCATCGAAGAGCACCCGGATTCGAGGGGATTGTCGTCGAGCCGTCTGCGTCTCCTCACGCCGCGTGTTCGTATTCCAGGGCAGCCTCGACTGCGGCCACCTGCAGGTGAAGATCCTCGGCGATGTCTTCGATATCCTCGTCCGCGTCTGCCAGGTCCGCGATGACCCGCGTTGGCACCCGAGTGCCGTCGACACATGGCGCGCCAGCCTGGACTGCAGGGTTCAACCAGACGCCCACTCTCGGGCGCCACACAGCAGCAAGTCGATCGGTTCCGTACTCGATCGGTTTGAGATAGTCCCGCACAGCGATTTCAAACGCGCCTTGTCCGCCCTTCCCGACATCAACCCAGGCGCCGAACTTGCCAAAAAACGCTGCGCCAGCAGTGGCGAGTTCCTCATGCGCGAACGGGTAGTCCGTGTCGAGAGTCTTGGCGAGATAGTCTGCTCCGGCTCGGATCTCTTTCCTCGGAACGCCTCGAGCCACCAGCTCGGAGACAACTAGCAGGCTGATCACATCGAGAAATGACAGAAACCGGGTCTCGACGATCGGGTAGAGCGGCTGCTTCCCCCGGGTCCATCGAGCGACTGTTTCCGGATCCCGCCCTACAAGCCGAGCAGCTTCAACAAGGTCGTAGATGCCCCTGCCCAATAGTTGATGGTCAGCACCCTTCTTGTGCTTAGCGCCCATCGTCAGCCTCTCTCTGCTATTCGATCCCCTACATGACAACCTACGTGCAGCCTATGACGTTTTCCGGTGGTCATGTTGTCCCCCACCGTTGGGCGATGTATTTCTGCTTCTCGTCGGCGTCGGAGATTTCGTGGGTCTTGTTGTTGAGACGCACGTAGAAGGCGGTCTTCTTCATGTGCTGGCCATTGACAACGACGGTCACCTCAGCCTCGACGGGAAAGCCGGACGGTTTGACGTGGACCCGGCACAGGTCCTTGCCGTCGATGGCGTGGATCTGGGTAGATACGTTGGCTGCGGCGGCGTCACCCACCGACACCTGGACGATCTGGGTGAGGTGGAGCTGGAACAGATCGGCGTCGTCTTTGCCTTCCTTGGCGAGGCTGGTGTAGTCGGAGTCGAGCCCGAACACGGTGCCGCCGTCGGCGACACCGATGAGCAGGGTGCCGCCGGCTGGGGAGTTGAGGAAGGCGGCGATGGTCTTGAGCGAGGCCGTCTCGAGTGCCTTGAAGACCTCGCCCCCGTCGGCGTGAGTGCGGAGCGTTGACTTGTACTCGATCGACGCGGTCTCCCCTGCGGCGAGTAGGTCGCCGATCGGAACCCATTTTTGGCTGGCGACTTTGGCGGCGGCGTAGGCGCCGGGGAGGGTGGCGCTGATCAGCTTGCCGAACAGTTCGGGGTCGTCGAGCAGTTTGTAGGTGAAGTCTTCGTGGGCTTTGGCCATGTCGAGCATGGCGCCTTGGAAGAAATCGCCGTAGACCTCCCCGAACGCCTTCTCGTCGTTGGCCCACGCCACGCCCTGCACGTCCTCGTCAAACACCAAGGCGTCGACGATCGTTCTGGTGTGCACGGCCTGGGCGTCGGTGAAGCGTGTACCAAACCGCTCGTTCATCTGGGCGATGATCTCCGACAGCGGTGCCTCGTCCGGGGCGTACAGCTTCCCGGCTCCGCTGAAGATGGTGACGACCTCGCCTTCGACGTCCGGGTCGAGCGACGCCGATCCCTCCGATGTCTTCTCCAACGCCAGGTGGGTGAGCTCGACCTCGCTGCCCAGGTCCACGCCGGGTTCGGCGTCGGCTCGGATGAACGGGGCGAGCGCCCGGCAGAAGAGGTAGTCGCGTTCGAGCTTGGTATCGCCGAAGGACACGACCTGAGACAGGAACGAGTAGATGCGGATGAAACGGTGCATGGAGTCGCGGAAGCCATCTTGCTCGCAGGTGTCTAGGTCGTGGTGGAAGCGGTCGATGGCCGGTGACAGGGCGCCGTGGATACGGGCGTGGTTGGTGGATGCGTCGACGAGCAGCAGCCTGACCACTGTCTCGACTTCTTCGTGGTGGAGGATGCCGTATCCGCCCAGCTCGCCGTGGGTGTCGTACAGCAGGTGCGGGTCGGTGGGCGGCGCCACTGTCTGGACGTACCAGGGAGCGAACGAGGTACGGATGTCTTCGGCTTCGTTGCGGAAATCGAGGACGAAGGTTCCGGTCTTGTCGGGGTGGGTGCGGTTGAGCCGCGACAGTGTTTGTACGGCGGCGAGCCCGGTGAGGACCTTGTCGACGTACATGGCGTACAGCTTGGGTTGGTCGAATCCGGTCTGGTACTTCTCGGCGACCACGAGGATGTGGTTGTCGTCCTCGTCGAAGCGGCGGGTGGTCTGGCTTTCCGGGAACCCGTTGAGATTGGATTCGGTGACCTTGTCCCCGTCGACGGTGAGCGAGTCGGAGAATGCGACCAGGATGCCTAGGTCGCCGTAGCCGTGCTCGTTGCAGTACTTGCGGAGGGCCTGCCAGTAGCGGACGGCGTGGAGCCGTGACGACGTGACGACCATCGCCTTGGCCGTGCCTCGCATCCGCGAGCGGACGTGTTGGCGGTAGTGCTCGATGATCACCTCGGCCTTCTGGGCGAGGTTGTGCTCGTGCAACGCCACGAACCGGGCGATGGCCGCCTTCGCTTTAGAGGTCTCGTACTCGGGGTCGTCCTCGACTGCCTTCTCGATCCGCCAGTACGTCTTGTAGGTGGTGAAGTTGGCGAGCACGTCCCAGATGAATCCCTCCTCGATCGCTTGACGCATCGAATACAGGTGACTCGGCTCGTATTTACCCGTGTCGGGGTTGAGCCAACCGAACATCTCGAGGGTCCGGCCCTTGGGAGTTGCCGTGAATGCGAAGAAGCTCAGGTTGGGTTGCTGGCCCCGGGCGGTGACTTCGGCCAGCAGCGCCTCTTCGGCTACGTTACCGATCTCGACCGGTAGCGCCTCGGCTGCCTCCGCATGTGCCAGCTCGGCCTCCGGGTCGGAGCCAGCAGCACCGAGTACCTTCTTCAAGTCCTTGGCTGCTTCGCCGGTCTGGCTGGAATGGGCTTCGTCGATGATCACCGCATAGCGTCTCGATGGCAGCGCCCCCACCTTGTCGAGGACGAACGGGAACTTCTGCAGGGTGGTGATGATGATGCGGGCCTGCTCACCGGCAAGCGATTCGGCGAGCTGAGTGGAGTCGATGTCGATCCTCTGCACCACTCCGTGGGCGTGTTCGAACTGGTAGATGGTGTCCTGAAGCTGGCGGTCGAGAATCACCCGGTCGGTGATCACCACCACCTTGTCGAACACCTTCACGTCCCCGGCGTGGAGGCTCGACAGCCGGTGGGCGAGCCAAGCGATCGTGTTCGACTTGCCCGACCCGGCAGAGTGCTGCACCAGATACGAGTGACCGGCGCCCTCGTCCCGAGCCGCGTCCTCGAGTTGGCGCACGGCGGCCCATTGGTGGAATCGGGGGAAGATCATCGTCGCCGGCTTCTTCGATCCTTTGGGGGCAGGTTCAACGTGGATGAATCGGGCGAGGATGTCGAGCCAGGCGTCCTTCGCCCACACTGATTCCCACAGGTAGGCGGTGCGGTGCCCGTCCGGGTTGGGTGGGTTCCCGGCTCCGAGACCGTCACCCTGGTTGAAGGGCAGGAACACGGTCTGTTCCCCGTCGAGGCGGGTTGTCATAAACACCTGCTCGGTGTCGACGGCGAAATGGACCAGCGCCCGGCGTAGCGTCAGGTTGCCCGGATCACGGTCGGCTCGGTATTGGGCCTTGGCGTTGTCGACGGTCTGGCCGGTGAGGTGGTTTTTCACCTCGGCGGTGGCTACCGGGATGCCGTTGACGAACAGGCCGAGGTCGATCGTCTTGTTGGTGCCGGGCTCGTAGGGAAGCTGACGGGTGACGGTGAGCCGGTTGGCGGCATACCGCTCAGCCAGCAACGGGTTGAGTCCGGAGGCGGGACGGAAGAAGGCAAGCGCGAACTCGGCTTTCTCGTGTCCCGCATACACCACGCCGTGCCGCAACACATCGACGGTGCCACGGGAGCCCAACTCCTTGCCCAGCCGATCCAAGAAGGCGGCCCGGGCAGCGGACGGGTTGTTGCCGTGGGTCGTCAACACCTTGGCCCACTCGTCGGGCTGGGTCGCTTCGATGAAGGCGAACAGCTCGGCGGTGTCGAGGCCACGGCCGGCGTCGAAGTCGTCCGATTGGGTGCCGAGCTTCCATGCGGTGTAGCCGCCGTGCTCGGCGAGCCACTCGGCGATGTGCGACTCGAATGCCGCCTCGTCCGGTTTCATTCTGTCACCCCCCTTGCTCCGATCAACTGGAATACCACACGTGGCGGCGAGCCGCTATTCCAGTAATCGGCGCATTTCTGGAATAGGACCTGGGTTGGATCGATCATGTCTGGCCATTCTGGTCTGAAGGCAACCCGGTGCCACCCCACAACGCCGACACGGGAGTGGCCCAGATCCTGTCGTCGAGTTGGACCGTGAGCGGGCCTGTGTGGAACACCACGCCCGCAACCAGCCGATCCCCAAGCCTGTCACGGAGGAATCTCAACCCCTTGCCGTCGGATCGGTTCACCGCCGCCGCCGACTTGACCTCGACGGCGATCACCGACCCGTCGTTTCGTTCCACGACCAAGTCCACCTCGACCCCGGTCCGGTCCCGGAAATGCGCCAGAGCCAATGGTTCGTCGATCATTGCCGCTTGCTTGATCAGCTCCGTCACAACGAACGACTCGAGAAACGAGCCGCCCACCGCCATCCGACCGAGACGAGCAGCATCGAAGCCCAGGACCGATGCCGCCAGACCGGTGTCCGTCACATGCAGCTTCGGCTTGCGGCCTACCCGGGCGGACAGCCCCACAGTCCAAGACGGGAGCTCATGAACCAGGTAGGTCCTGTCCAGCAAATCGAGGTAAGAGCGTGTCGTCTGCGGTTTCACGTCGAGGCGCCTTGCCATTTCGGCCATCGTCACCACCGTTGCAGTCCGCTCAGCCGCCAACCGGTAGAGGCGGCTGATCGCCCCCGGGTTCCGGATATCAACGTGGGTTGGCAGGTCCCGATCGGCCACCGTCGACACATAGCTTGCGAACCAGCGATGCCGGAGCCTCAGCGTTGGTCTTTCCAGAGCGCCGGGATACCCACCGGCGGCAACGAGCTCGAACACGCCGTCACGATCCACCTCGGATCTCACATTTGGCGGCTCCCCGGCCTCGAGGGTCTCGGCGAGCCACTGGGTCGGCACTCCGAGCACCTCTCCGGCAGAAAGCGGCATCAAGGTGACTCGATTAACCCGCCCCGTCAGCGTCTCGGTGCCCGTAGGAAGCAGCCGACCACTTACCGAACCGGCCACCAGAAACCTCGCCTGCCCGCCTTGGCGGTCGACCACGCGTTTGACGACCGGCAGGACACCCGGTGCGTATTGGAACTCGTCGATCACCACCAGATCCGGTGAGATAAGTGGAGTAGTGGAGCCCTCCAAGATCGCCGCACGCGTGGGGAGGTCGTCCAGATCCACCACCGGCACGCCATATTCGGCGGCAATCGCTTGAAGCACCGTCGACTTACCCGATCCACGGGGTCCTTCGATCAGGACGGCTGGCTCCTCGGATACCAGCATCCGAATGTGAGCGTCCGCCAGACGGGGCACTATCCGTGACAGTGTAATCAACCCCGACTCCTCACCCCTAGGGACAGATTCGCACACACTCTAGCGGCAGTTTCGCACCATTCCTAGCGGCAACTTCGCAATAGAGTTGATGGCGCATATCGACCAGTAGCCCCGACAGACAGCGAAAACGTCCCGGCCCGAACCGCGTTTTCGTCCCACCGCCAACCGGTAGAAGGTCTAGCAACGCGGCTACAACCATCCTTCGAGAGGTCGAGGTGACCGCATCGCTGTCGTCGTCTCTTCCTCGTCGAACCCACCCGGATCGAAATCGAGCGGCGTCCACTCGCGTAGCTGCTCATGGTCCGGGTGGTTCGGATTGGCCAAGGCCTCCAGCAATTCGGCATAACCCCCGGGACCACCACAATCCTCGGGTGGGCACGCCCGCCGACCCGCAAGACACACCGGATACTCGGAGCCAGGCTCAAGCTCACTGATCGCCTCGACCAGCACATCATGCTCCCAACCGTCGCCAAAGTCGTAGTCCCAGCGCATCTTCGTCCCGACATCGGGCAACACATCTCCGAGCCGGAACCGGTTCTCGTCGAGATCGTCCGACGGCCACTCAGAGTCGGGAGTCCCGTATCGAGTTCGGCTGACCTCGAAAACGTGAAGGTGACCACCCAGCCACCCCATCGCGGCCTCCAGAACCGCAGCCAACTCCCCAAGAGTGAGATCGGACTCGACGACGATCCGCCGCCACACCGGCGGCTTCACCTGACGGAGCGTCACATTCAACTGATGAATCGTCTCAGTCATGACGCCTCATCCTCGGCGATCGTGCACACAACGTCGAGATCACCGGTGACGGCGGCCGTGATGAGCGCTTGGCGCCGCTCGGCCAGAAGGTCGATCTGGTGGGCGAGGGCGCTGGTCAGTCGTTGGACGCGATCGGACTCCTTGTCGAGCCTTCGGACGACGTCTTCTTGCACGGTTGGTCCCGGAACCGGGATCCGCAACTCTCGGAGAGCTCCCACGTTGAAATGGGACTGAATGGTCCCTACGGAATGCGCCTCAATGTGCTTGCGCGTCCAATCGGAATTGATCACGTACTCCAAGTAGCGGGGTAGAAGCGCGATCGATTGTCGGATCAAGAGCACATCGATGCAGTTCGCACCATCAAGTTCCCTCGGTACCACGGCAGCTGAACCTGCCTGACCCGTCCGTACGACCACCAGGTCACCCTCGCAGAGAGCAGACTTCGTGTGGAGGGAGTGGCCCTCGGGCGTCAGGTAGACCATGTCGCTCATGTCGATCCGGCCTGGGAGCACATTCGTTCCTCGTATCGCCGGAACACCCTCATCCGAATACCACTTCGCAGGGGTGATCACGATGCCCACGGTCACCTCGGGTACTGCGAACTTCAGGGGGATCTCCCCAGAGTCATCGGCGACGCCGCGTATCTGATGCTCCACGAACCCTGAAAGGCGCTCACGGAGTGCATCCAGGAGCCGACCCTTCTTGGCGATCAGCCCGTCGATCCGGGCCGTCTCGGCGTCGAGGAAGCCGGCGATCCTCCGCTGCTCAGCCATTGGCGGGAGATTGACCCGTATGGACTTGAACTCGTCCCATGACAGATCCCATTGACTGGGCCGGATTCCCTTGGATCGCGCTGCGTACTCGGCAATAAGGGGTGCCGAGCGCAAGAGGTGGTGCAGGAAACGCAGATCGAATTCCCATACCTGGCGACCCACGAAGTAGGCAGGGCTCACAATCCCTTCGAGCTCCGAGACGCCCAGGGAGCCCTGCCAAGTCTTCATCTTGTTGAGTACGAGGTCGCCGGGCCGAACCACCTTGTACGACGTCAGGTCCTTGCCAGGCCGGTTGTAGTTGTCGCCTCGGCCTTCCCTGAGCACAACACCGAAGTCGCGGTACACCGAGAGAAGCGGTAGCTCAGGTGCATCTCGCTCCTCAACTCGGCGGAACATCGCGCCCAAAGGGATCGACGTCCAACTTCTCACTCTGTCACCTCGGCCAAGAGCTTATGGATCTCAGCCTCCAGCGCTTTGATCTCGGCGTCGATTTGTTCGAGTGGTCGTGGAGCTTCGTACCGGTAGAAGTGGCGGGTGAGGGGAATCTCGTAGCCGATCTTGGTCTTGGAGTGGTCGACCCAGGCGTCAGGGACGAAAGGCAGCACCTCGGCTTCCATGTACGCGGCGATCGCATTCCGATACTCCGGCGTGGCCATGCGTTCGGTGGGGTCGGGCTCGTACGAGTCCTTGCCGTCTGACAGAGGAACGTTCTCGTTGTCCCGCAGGCTCGGATCAGGCTTGTTTCGCCCTTTCGAGTCGACCTCGCCTTCGAGCGGTCGTTCGACGGTGATGCGGAGAAACCCGAAGGCCTCGTTAGGGAGGATCTTGACCTGAGCGCACTCCTCGAACTCGCCGTAGAGACGGACGATCTCGGCGATCTGTTCGTCGGAGACCTGCTTGCGCTTCTCGCCCAGGCCCTTGCGCATCTTGGTCCACAGTTCGCGGGCATCGACGATTTGGACTTTGCCCCGCCGCTTCGGAGCCTTGCGGTTGGTGATGATCCAGAAGTAAGTGGAGATCCCGGTGTTGTAGAAGAGCTGGTCGGGCAGGGCGACGACGGCCTCCAACCAGTCGTTTTCGATGATCCAACGCCGAATCTCCGACGGGCCGGATTGGGCGGCACCGGTGAAGAGGGGCGAGCCGTTGAAGACGATCGCCAGCCGGGAACCGCCTTCGGAGGCGGGCTTCATCTTCGAGATCATGTGCTGGATGAAGAGCAGGCTGCCGTCGTTGATGGGGGGAAGCCCCGCCCCGAAGCGACCAGCGAACCCCTTCGTCTGGTGTTCGTCTTTCACCTCCTTCTGGACCTTCTTCCACTCGACTCCGAATGGAGGGTTGGCGAGGAGGTAATCGAAGTGGCGGCCCTGGTGGCCGTCCTCGGAGAATGAGTTGCCGTAGACGATGTTGGAGGCGTCCTGGCCTTTCAGCATCATGTCGGACCGGCACACGGCATAGGTCTCGGCGTTGAGTTCCTGCCCGAACACCTTGAGGTTGGCGTGTGGGTTGTGGCGGCGCAGGTAGTCCTCGGCGACCGACAGCATCCCGCCGGTGCCACAGGCCGGGTCGAAGATGGTCTTGACGACTCCCGCTTTGGAGAGGAGCTCGTCGTCTTCGATGAAGAGCAGGCTCACCATGAGGCGGATCACCTCGCGGGGAGTGAAGTGCTCACCGGCGGTCTCGTTGGAGAGCTCGGAGAATCGGCGGATCAGCTCCTCGTAGAGGTAGCCCATCTCGATATTGGACACCTTGTCCGGGTGGAGGTCGATCTCGGCGAACTTGGAGACGACCAGATACAGCAGGTTGGCTTTGTCGAGCCGGATGACCTGAGTGGCGAGATCAAACTTGTCGATGATGTCGCGGATCTCCGGTGAGAAACCATGGACGTAGGCGCGCAAGTTGTCGGCGATGTTGTCGGGGTCGTCGAGCAGCTTGGGCAGATCGAATGGGGAGATGTTCCAGAGGTCTTTGATGTCGGTGAGCTTGTCGAGGAGCGGACCGAAGTTCTGGACCTTGCCCTTGACCCGTGCGTACTCCTCGAGCATCTCCGCCTTCACCGGATCAAGGACGCAGTCAAGCCGCCGCAAGACCGTGAGTGGAAGGATCACACGGCCGTACTCGGATTGCTTGTAGTCGCCGCGCAATAGGTCGGCCACGGACCAGATGAACCCGGCGTGGTTGTCTATACGCTCACTCGTCTCAGCCATAAGGCCCCTCTCTCTCCTGCCGACGCCACGATAGATGATGCTGCTGCCGACCGGCTTTGGTCGAACCGGGGCAGGTGCGTGCGGGTACACGGCATCAGCCGAGTCCCAAGCCGGGTGGTTCAACACGTCCTGCCTCTCGACCAGTGGCTCGACGCTGTTCGATGAGTCGCTGAACGTGCTCCTCGAGTCGGCGGCGATCGTCGTCGTGCGAGGTGCTGGTTGGCCGTTGGGTCCGTTCAGGATCGAGTTGGTTCCTGCGGGCGACGGCAGGTCGGTCGATCCAGTCGCGGGTGACCGCTTGGGTGAGCACATCGAGAGCGGCCTGGTTTTCTTCGGTGACGATGTAGGCGTGGTTGGCTTCTCGGCCTCGGGTCATGGGTGTGTAGATGCCGCGGCTGTCGGTTGGGGTGTCGATGAGGACGAGGGCGGTGTCGACGGTGCGGCCTTGGGTGGCGTGGCTGGTTTGGGCGTATCCCAACTCGAGGTACTCGGCGACGTACTCGGTGGGGAGCCGGATCGTTCCGGTGCGGCCTGAAATGGTGACGCTTCGGTCCTTGTGAATGGCGGCGACGGTCCAGTGGTCGCGGTTCTTGACGATGAGACCTTGATCGGTGCATAGGGTCCGGGCGTTGCGTCGGGTGACGACCTCGTCCCCGACGAGTATCGAGGAATCGCCTATCGAAAGCCTCGGTCCACGGTGGTTGAGTTCGCCGTTGGTCAGTCGGGTGTGTTGCGCGAGCTGGTTGAGGCGGGTGACTGTTTCGGTGCTGTTGGCCATGAGCGCCACCGTCTGCCTCTGGCTTCGAGCCTCCTGCCAGGCGTCGATGATGCCAGTTTCCATTTGCTCGAGCGTGCCGCCGTGGAGACGGCCGTGTCGTTCGTATTCGACGAGCGTTGCCGGGTCGCCGCTTCGGAGGCGAAGACTGGCTTGGCGTTCCCATCGGTGTTGGAAGCGGAAGATGCGGTCGAGTTCGACGGCTCCCAGGTTGTCGACGAGGTGGGCGAACATGCCGCCTCGTCCTACTGCGGAGAACTGGCGGGGGTCGCCGACTAGGACGACCCGCCATTGGTATTGGTCGGCGAGTCGGGCCAGTTCGGCCAGTCTTGGTGTGGCTGCTGTGCCGGCTTCGTCGACAATCACCGTGGTCCCTGCTGGCAGGTCGTAGCGGGCGTGTGGCGCTCGGGTGGGCTGCGTGTGCTCGACGAGTAGCTTGTCCAGGGTGTCGGCGGGCATCCCCGTCTCGGTGGCAAGTACCTCTGCTGCTGCCGCGGTGGGCGCCACTCCAAACACTGCGCGCCTCTGTGATTGCAGGTCGGCGACTCCATGGGCGAGTGTCGTGGTTTTGCCGGTACCCGCGGGCCCGACGATCAGCTCCAAACCCCGGTAACCGGCAACCGCGGCAACAGATTCCGCCTGGGCGGGAGCGAGGTCTGTTCTGCTTGTAGGCAGCCGGACACTGTCGCGTTCACCAGCTTGGCGTCGGTCTGCCCACTCGATGAGGCGCTCTTCCTCGTCCAGGATCGACCGAGTTGTCAACGCCCGGTCAACGGCGGCTTCCGTGATGGGTCTGCCATCGCGCCGTAGAGACACGTGGACGGGAACGGGTCGGGAGATGTCAACACAGCGGGCTGCGGCTGCATGGTCGGCGAGTCGCTGGAGGAAGTCGGTCAGCTGCTTAGAGTCGACTGCAACGGAGGTAGGGACGGCGGCCGCGATCTCTCGGATCAACTCAGCGGGTCTCCACGTGGACTGGTGATCAGCGAGTGATCTGAGCGCGGTTTCCGCCAGACGTTGCGCAGCCTGAGAGTCGATCCCGTGGAGCAGCCGCTGGCGACCCATCACGGCTGCGATCAGCCTCTCCGGGTCGTAGCCCATGGTCCGCACTCGCTGCCGCCACTCGCGACGCAACTCTGCCGCGGTGTGGCCGTGAGGCTTGCCGGGTCTGCTGTCCACGGCTGCCTCACGCTCTAGTGTCCATCGCTCACTCGCGGTCGGTTCTCGATCAAGGTTGCCGCGGAACCGTTCGAGCTTCTTGTTGAGCCGGCGTTGGACGTCGTTGGTGCGTTGGGAGAACTCGGCCAACACGCCGGGGTCGAGGTCGGCGATCTCGGCGATGCCATGTTCGGGTGGACGCCACCGGACCCCAAGACGCCGAGTCAGCTCTGATCGTAGGTTGGCGTGGTACAACGCGGAGAGGGTGCGCTGGTCCAGTTTGATGGTGCGAGCATCGAGGGCGAGCCATCGGCCGTCGGCGGCGGGTACGCGGTTGGCGATCACCGCGTGGGTGTGGAGTTGTGGGTCGAGCCGGCGGCTGGTGTGCTGTCGGAATACGCCGACCACGATTCCGTCGGTATCGACGCACATGATGTGGCCACGGCGACGCATCCTGGTGTGGGCGTGAGTCTCGATCCAGTCGAGTACCGCCGCTACCGCGTGCTCATGTGCTTCTGTCACTTGGCGGCGTGTCTCTGGATTGCCGAGTCCGAACAGGACGGACACCGATTTGGGAGCAGAGAAGGTGGCGTCATACCCACGTACCGATCCGTCGCCGAATCGCCGCCCTAGATCCTGCCCCGTTGTCGGATCGCATCCAGCCATCATGGTCAGGAATGCATCGGGTTCGACTATGCCGTGGAGACCGAGGCGGTCGGCCCCTTGGCCGAACCAGCGACCCGGCGGCTCGTCACCGTCGAGGTAGTAAGAAGGCAGATGCTCTGTGTAGTAGCGACCCGCCTCGGCGCCTTTCAACGTGGTCACCCGTACCGTCATGACAGCCCTCCCGTCACCCTGTCACCGCAGGTGTGCACTCGTCTGTGCTGAAACGCCTGGGGTCTTGGCTGGGTGGACATGGGATCACCGTCCTCAGGTGGACCTGGGTTTCGAGTCGAAGAAATCGAGCTGGTTGGCGACGCGGTTCTGGCGACGTCGAGTTCGCTGGGTGGTCGGTGAGCGTCGGGTAGATGTCGCCTCGATGGCCTCAGTGGCCAGTGATTGCGGAGGTTCAGCTGGCGGTGCGGTTTCCTTGATCACTTGGGCCCGGTTGGGCGTTTCGACGCCGGTCAGTTCGGCACCGATCAGTTCCTCCAGTGCCCGCCGTGGCACCCGCAACACATGACCCAGATCGACCACGGGTAGTCCCGAGCGGCCATCGGTCTCGCGCCACTCCCTAGCCATGGCATACGCTTTGGTCCGCCCGATCCGCAGCAGTAAGCCGGCTTCCTCCACCGTCAGAAGAACTGGAACCCCTTCACCAGACACAAGCTGTACCCTTTGCTCGCACTGCTCACGGATAGTATCATATCAGAGTGTCAGCGCACTACCACCACAAGTCACAAGTTGTGTATCCTTCGGTGATGACCCCACAGCCCAACCCGCCGCCACCGTCTGACATCGATCTCAACCAGGTGGTCGCCTACAACATCCGCGAAGCCCGCCAACTACGCGGCTGGACCCAAGAAGAACTCGCCGACCGGCTCGAGCCCTACCTCGGGCAACGGCTCACCCAAGCCGGAGTCTCCTCCATCGAACGGGCCTGGGACGGGGAACGGCGCCGCGAGTTCGACGCCCACGAACTGCTCATCTTCGCCATGGTCTTCGACCTGCCCATCCTCTGGTTCCTCCTCCCCCCACCAGGCGACCACCGGGTCATGCGATCCACCACCCGCCCCGTCGACGAGCTATACGCCTGGCTGCTCGGACAACCCCAACAACTCGAACCGCTCTACCAACGGCTGCGCCAGCTCGGCATCACCGACCCCACCGCAGCCGAAAAGACCGTAGAGAAGATCACCGGGATCCCGGGCGCGGCGAAACAGTGGAGCTACCGAGAGCGCCGCAAGGAGCTACTCCTGGCGCTACTCGATGAGCACGCCGACTCGCTCGACAGCGCCGTCGAGGAGCTCGGCCGGATGGTCGACCACCTCCGTCAGGTCGGAATCAGAGGGTTCATCGCCGAGCACACCGGCGACGAGGACTTCACCTACCTCGACGGGCGCGCTCCGACCGTGGAGTTCGGGGTGGACGAGACGACATCAGACGGGACGAATCAGCACCGGCCGAAAGCGGGGGAAACAGGATGAGAGGCCACATCGCCAAGAAGGGCGACCGCTATTACGCGGTCATCTACGAAGGCATCGACCCGGGGACCGGCAAGGGACGCCACCGCTGGCATGCCGCCGGCTCGACCCGCAAGGAGGCTGAGCGCCTACTGGCCGATCTGGTCAAGCGCCACCACGACGGCGAGTACCGGCCGCCGGAGAAGATCACACTCGGCGAATACCTCGAGCGATGGCTGCCCACCCAGAGACAGCCCCTTGCAGCGTCGACGTTCTCGTCGTATCAGCGGAACATCCGACTCCACGTCCTCCCCTACATCGAAGCGATCCCGATCCAGCGCCTCACCCCGGAGGATCTCGACAACCTCTACGCCCACCTCCTCGCCAACGGAAGACGCAACAAGAGCGGTGGCACGCTCGAGCCCAAGACCGTCCGGCTGGTACACGCCGTGATCCACAAGGCGCTCGCTGACGCGCACCGCAAAGGATCGGTGGCCCGCAATGTCGCCGACCTCGCCGACCCGCCTAAGATCTCCACCCGCGCCCGCCCCAAGATGAAGGTCTGGAACGCCGACGAGCTGCGAGCCTTCCTGGAGCGGGTCGAGGGGCACAGCCTGTTCGCGGCGTTCTATGTCAAGGCCAACACCGGGATGCGCCGCGGCGAGCTGCTCGGCCTCACCTGGAGAGTCATCGACTTCAACAACGCCCGACTCTCGGTGACCCAAACTGTGACCGCGCCCGACTATAAGATGGTCGTCTCGGATGTGAAGAGCGCCCACAGTCTTCGCACTATCGACCTCGACGAACGCACCATCGCCGTCCTGCGGTCATGGCGCAAGCGACAGCTCGAGACCTACATGCAGACCAGCATCAGGACCGACGACCCAGGATTTGTGTTCGCCCGCCCCGACGGATCACCTATCCACCCAGACTACTTCTCCCAAACCTTCGACCGACTCCTCGCCAAACTCGACCTCCCCAGAATCCGACTGCACGACCTCCGCCACACCCACGCCACGCTCCTCATCAAGGCCGGAGTGCCCGTCAAAGTCGTCAGCGAACGCCTCGGCCACGCCAGCGTGGCGTTCACGATGCAGGTCTACCAGCACGTCCTCCCCGGCATGCAAGCCGACGCCGCGGCAACGTTCGGCGAGATCGTGTTTGGTGGCTAGAGACAGTCCCGCAAGATCGCTATCCCCTACTCTTGGTCAAGAACGCGAGCGTAAGCAAGGTGAGCCATGGCCATCACACTCGTCAGCTATTCCTACCTGGAACCCGGCGGCACTCCACCGAAGATGCTCGAGCGGGATATTTCCTCAGACATCCGCGAATACCTCGAAGCGCACGTCGACGATCTGTTGGCCCGCATTGGTCACGGAAGTATCGCACCCGCCGTCTTCCGGTCTGCCGAGGGTGCCGAGCGGTTTGAGAAGCTCAGAACAGGGACGAAAGCCGAGTTCCTGGCAAACGCACAAAGCCTGGCCGATCGGCTCCATCAGAGAATGGACTACCGCACGAAGAGGGGCTTCTTCGTCACGCTTCGGAGGGGTGGTAGCAGTTCGATCGCGGCCGTCCTGAAGCTAGACGTACACGATGCGGCAGCTGCGGCAGTGCGATTCGACGCCGCCGGCGAAGCGACCCTTGAGGCTGTAGAAGACCTTCTGGATATTCCCGGCGAACTGCAGAAGGGCGGCGTAGCGCCGGACCAGAGGCCCAACAGCCAGATCGTGGTCGGCGACAAGCTCACCGTCACCTCGCTCTACTTCCTAGATGCACTCGATGTGGAGCAACATGCCGCACCCGGACCTGCCACGGCAGACCTTGTCCGGGTCGTGCAAACTGTCGCACCTGACAAGGCCGACTCGGTCGCGAAGATGTTGGAGGTAGAGCCGGCGAGGATTCCGATAGCCGACTTCTTCGAGGCTCACCCCGACCTTCTTGACGATGAGCAAACAACAGAAGTTCTCGATCGTGCCCGTGTCAAACGCAGGCCGATCGAGGAGGTGGATCCATCCAGTTACGTGCTGCGCGAGAGCATTGAGGCGGACGGAATCACCATTCGGGGACGAGCTTCCACGCTGCGCGAGAAGGTGAGGATTCTTGACCGACCCGGAGGATTTCGCATCGAAATCGATGTCGACGAGCAACCGCGTCGAACGTACAAGTAGGAATCGTGGACACCGGGGCAGCACAGAAGCTCGCTCAGGCATTTGATCGAGCCAATGAAATTCGCGAAGCCCTGAGCCTCGGCGAGTGGACGCACGACTGGTCCCGTTCCAGCTGTTCAGGTCAGACGATCAGCGGGACCTTGCAGACAGGTCAACTCAAATCGCTTGCTGCGCTCGGCTGTCGCGTCAGTGTCCGTCTCGATACTGAGAGACTGCATGTAACCGCCATGGCGGACCGCTCACCGATCTTCGCCATCGACGCCGACGGTGAATTCGCTGACGTGGCGCATGATCCATCAGCGGCGACAGCTGCCGCCGAGGCTGCGGCGGGGCGGAACCTCCAACGCCTCTTCGAGGTGCTCGCGGACCTGGAAGTTGAGATCGAGCTCACAGTCCTCGGAGTCGAAGGTCTGGCGTGGACTGCGAACTCGCAAACGCTGATCGATCTGTACGGGCATTCTGGCTGGCTAGCGTTCGCGGCCCTTGTCAGGCCTGCCGTCGACACCGGGCGGCTTGTCATTCTTGATGCCGAGAAGGATGAGGTCCGGTGCCCAGGCTGGGTGATCCACGGACCGAACTCATGGCCAGAGAAGTCACAGCTCCCAACCATGCAGACATTGACCACGGGCAGTGAAACTGACTTCCGCGTCGACTACCCGGCTCCGAGCACCCTGCTCCCCTTGCATGTGTCGGATCCGCTCCTAGCAGTTGCAGATGTGTTGAGGTCGACCGCAGCTCCGCTCGCTTTACTCGGGCTCGCAGATTCTGCACACAAACGTGACGGTGACGTGTCGGCGACATTCCACGGGAATCGTCCACTTGTTGTCGAAGTCACGCCTGCCCCTCCTGAGAGCGCCAGCCCATGCGTCGATCTATGGGAATGGGTGGCTGAAGGAAGCCACCCCGGAAGGCGACACGCTGCCGTCCAAGCGATCACCATGCAGGTGGAAACCGCGGACGACTTCTACAGACGAGCGGGCGTCATACGCGACACCTCTCAGTTCCTCTTCGCCGTTTCCCAATCAGGACTCGTACAGGAAGCCATAGCGGCACGACGAGGAGCGCGCGATTCGGCCATCTCAGCTGCACGGTCCGCCGCGGAACGCGCCCGCTCAAGCGCACGCGCCGCTGTCGATCGCGCGCTCGTCGTTATGGGCGCCGGGGTAGGAATCGTCCTCGCCAATCGGGGAGGCTTGATCGATCGGCCCGTCGCCGTAGCCCTGCTGGTACTTGCCTCGGTCCTAGTTGTGGGAGCCGGCGTGCTCGCCTTCCTCTTCGAACTACCTGGCGCTGCTGGTGCCCTCAAGTCCTTTCGAGATGACCTCGAACACCAGACCGAGGTGCTCACTCGGCGAGATGTAGAGCAGATTGGGGATCTTCCATCACTCCTGGACGCTCAGCGCGACATCAAGCGCGCCAAGAGAGCCGTATGGGCGATCGTTAGCCTTGCCGCGGTCGCACTTGCCATCCTGTTCGTCGTGCTCTTCTCGAACGTTGGCGACGGAAACGACGGTGGACCACCGCCAACAACGGTTACCAGCACGACACAGAATCCCTGACCGCGGGCCAACGACCGACCCGTCCCGAAATGTCACTGCCGCCGACTAGACATAGAGATACGGAGGCTTCCGATGACGTTGCGAGACCACGCCGAATCAGGACCTGACGAACTCGGCCGCTCGACGTCCTTGCTGCTCCACCACTTGGTCACGTGCGACATTTGTCAGCAGTTCGGGACGCGTTTCTGCGATGACATCGAAAGCATCATCGCTGTCGTGCGTCACGATCGCTCACACCCAAGGTCTGACCGACGGCGACTGATTCCATGACGGCGCGGCGACCACCGTTGAGCGATCCGATCATCGTCGCCGTAGCACGACTCGTGGACGATGCACTGACAGAGAAACGCGAGCCAAGCCATTCATTGATCGAGTCCCAGATCGATCGATCTGGCCTGGCCCATGCCGACCCGAACCGAGACCCAAGTCGGGCAAGCAGGCCAGTGGGCAAGGCAAAGCGGATCCAGCACACCCTGAGCTGGGCATTGGAGCACGACCCGCCTGCGGGCGAGTTGTTCGTCGCGCACCTGATAGGAGCGATCCGCGGAGTCGGTGGATTCCGAGTGGACTCTCCTAACTTCGTCGGATCCGATGCGATGCGGGGCGCCACCGATGCCTTTCGCGGGGAGGGGTATCTGCTTTCCGAGGATGGGGAGCTTGAGCCGTTGGTACTTGACGCTCTCGAGGGACGCGAGATGACAGATGCTCTGCGCCGATACTCGCGCCGAGCCCAGCGCGGGATCGCAGACGCCGCGCTCGTAACGGGCACCGCCAAGGATCTTCTCGAAGCAACCGCCGCTCATGTACTCGTTGAGCGGTTTGGTACATACCCGTCCGCAGAGAACTTCCCGACTCTCCTCGGCCAAGCCTTCACCGCCTTGGGCCTGGCGACGAGAGACACCGCCAGCGAATCCGCCCGCGACCATTTCGATCGTCGGTTGTACGAACTGGGGTGTGCCGTCAATCGCCTCCGAAACAGGGAGGGCACGGGACACGGCCGGCCCTTTCTCCCGTCGGTCACAGACACGGAAGCGCGTGCGGCGATCGAAGCGATGGGCGTGATCGCCGATCGGATGCTTGGCTGCCTCGACAAATAACAGCAGTCGCCGGCAGGTCTAAGCGCCTCAATGACAACGTTGGCCTGACTGCACGGGGCGAATGTCGTTAGAACCCGTTAGAAGATCCGTTAGAAGTTCGGTCTGCGACGCGACAAGGCCCCGGCCAGAAAAGGCTCTGACCAGGGCCTTCATTCGTAGCGGGGGCGGGATTTGAACCCGCGACCTTCGGGTTATGAGCCCGACGAGCTACCAGACTGCTCCACCCCGCGTCGCTTGTGAACCCACAGTGTACCGCAGACCGGAACTCCCGGAAACTGG
>Ga0315554_1000409_pt1 | contig 25150 bp, 21 predicted proteins | sample SalMarSW160370MG_FD_202114 | JGI IMG/M metagenome (GOLD analysis project Ga0315554, IMG submission 202114) | Salt marsh sediment microbial communities from the Plum Island Ecosystem LTER, Massachusetts, United States - Salt Marsh Sediment SW1603-70 ...
GTTTTTCATGAATCTGTCTCCTGAAATTGTTATCGTCTCAGGCGACAAATCCACCTTAATTATGCCTCATTATGCGCCCAGTTTTTGGGGAGCATTATACCTTTAACCCAGCATCCGGTGTTAGTCCTTTGTATCCCCGGGATACCTTCTCTTTCATTTCTTCCAACATGGCTGTTAGCGTGTCCACACCAATATACGTATTTAACGCTGGATTTGTTGTATAGAAATCGTAAGTTCTCTTCAGTTACATCGTAATGATATAAGCTTACCCAGCTTACGTTTCGCCTGTTGCACGCCCTTGTACATTCATAAATTGCCGGTTTGCGGTCCTTAAATACATCTTTATCCGGTAAAACGATAATCATTTTTGGAGCATCATTGTAATCAGATGGGTCAAATCCCTTGGCTACATCCACACTCATTGTTTTTGTCTCACCGGTCTCTGTAGCAGAAAAATTACAGAGCATCTGATTGTTGAAAATGTTTTGTGGTATCACAATATTGACATCAGAACCGCTATAGGTATCGGCCCAGATTACCTGTCCATACAAATTTGTGATTTGCATGTCAATTGTACTGTTACCATCGTGCAAGCCGCTGATTCGATAATCAAGACCTGCATAAAAATGGTCATTTATATCTGAGCAATAAATTGGATTGTTAAAAATTACTGGCTGTTCAGTAGAAACAATAATCTGGCCATCCAGTCCCATTTGTACGATTTTTAATCCATGTATGCCATTACGAAATTCAGGACTGTCGACTGTAATCAAACCGCCTATTTCAGGTACCTTTGCGAGCAACCGGCCATCCATATAAAGAAAATCGTATGCAGCAGCAAAATTACTGCTGTTTACACCAACTTCAAAACTGCCGGAGATATTGTTAACATCACCATATACGACTACCGATACCATTGGGTAGCTCTGGCTTTTCAGCCAATCTTTTGCAAAAACGGCGAAATCCCTCAAGTCTACCCTGCCGTCTGCGAAAAGGTCCGGCCGAGTATCAAAATACCTAACATCGACCTGCTCCTGCCAGTATCGTGCAAAATCAGCAAAATCAACGAAGTTGAAATAATCCGGCCAATAGTCCAAAAGATAATCTAAGTCAGCAAAATCGATTCTGCCGTCTTCCGCGTAATCCCACCACCATACCATGTAGGCATCATCATAATCAAACAGCCAGTAATCCGCGAATCTCGAAAGGTCGTTATAATCCACTTTCAGACTGTTGTCGAAATCCGCCTGCAACATCGTTTTATGCTATGGCTGATTTAAATTCTGCCATTTTAGCTATCCAGAATTCTTATCGGGTCGTTTAACAGGCCAATAAACAATGTCGGACGATTGTGATTTAACAGCTCCTTTAAAACCCATCCATGATTGCGATATATCAACCTCCTTAATTGTTCCGCCATCATCTGTAAAATCACCCCCAACACTGTAAAGTATAAAATCGTCTTCTATAGGCCGGTAGATTAACGGCCCGTCGCTGTATGGATCGAGTGGAACATGCTGCAAATAACCATCAGAAACAAGCTCATCGAGAGAGCCGGGCAGGGCTCCATTATCCGCCCTGAAACGATGAACAGCGAGAATTGTCAGTAATGCTTCTTTTCTTGCATTTGTTTGATGGTGCCTGTGAAAGACCGGGTCAGGGCCGGAAAAGGTGTCAACAATCGAACCATCGCAATATTCACTGTTGGAATACACTCTTTTGAAGTAACCAGGATCCCGCACATGAAGCTGCCAAGGCGTTTCGGTTTTGAGTGGCTCAAACGAAGCGTATTTTTTGTTGATTCGCTTGACCATTTCATTACTTGTTGGGCCGAAAAGACATCTGAGAAACAACTCACACTCATACAAAATACCACACTCAGATCTGGTGCCTTTGACTGTATTCCAATCCAATCGGCCAGTCCCATTTTTATTGTATGCGAAATATCTTTGAAGTATGTCATATTGAATGAGCTTTTCAGCTTCGAAATCGATAACGTAAGTGCCCCTTTTAAATTCCTCCTGTAGGGCATCTTGGAATCTTTTCAGGTTTTCCGGTTCAATTTCAGTTCTATCTATAATGGATACAGCATCGGTTAGAGTTTTTTCTATCAAAGTAAGTCCGACAAGCTGCTCTATAAGCAAAGAAGGAGTTCGGCATTTGTGCCTGCCTGACCGGTAACAATCAATTATATACTCAAAGGCTTGCGAAAGTTTGCCCTGTGAGGCGTAAAGCTTCGCTTCCCATCCAGCCGCCTCAACTAAACAGTCCAAAGGGTTTAGTTCAGAAATTACAAGGTTTGCCATGCCTTCGGGTTCGTGTCTTTCCAACCAGTAATAAGGTTTGTGAGAAGCTGTTTTAAAATACTCTAATGCCTGCTGGTTTGAAGCCAGCCATTGCTCGAATGTGTTCCGGTCAGCGTCGTTAAAATAATTCGGCCACTCCCTCCAAGACCCTCTGAGATGCCCAGGCATCTCAACGAAGGCGTCATAAGCCTTTTGATAGTCCTCAGCAGCATTATCATTTGGGTCATAGTTTGCGGGCAGAGTAAGCTTATTGTATTGGGCTACATAATCTGTTGTGACTTTAGGCTTGGCTGTCAAAAGCAAGGCTATCTTCAAAACTACCAGCCCCAGCAAAAGCACAATTGCCGCCAATATCCACTTTTTATTTGGTTTTAATGCCGATTTCATATAGTACCTCATCTAGAAAAATCAATCTCTCAAACGTATACTGGAAATATCACTGGTATAACCGCGTGCGCGGAAGTTCAGGCCGGGGCTTTGTGATCCGAGAGGATTCTTAACCTTCTCAATACAGTACATATATGCTTCTTCAATAGTTTTTGCATCTCCAAGTGCATCCGCAAAATAGCCTAACCAGCTCTTATAATACAGGAAAAATATATCTTCTCCGTAACATTCCTTCTGCCATCCTATATACACCTGGTCTGTTGCGACAATTCGGAATGCTCCCGACATGTCGCTATATGAAAAATCTGCAAGCCCTTCAGATCCATCTTCGCCTTCGATAAGTTGATTGTCGCCGGTAATTTTGAGTCTTCCACTATAGCAGGCATCAACATATACTATCTTAAGTTGGTTGGGCTTTGTATCTTTTGTCATTGTCCAGATACACCGAGGAGTTTCAAGGCGTTCTCCTATTGGCTCGCACCATGGCGGAGCATAATTAGGGTCATTGAATGCAGAGACAGTTAAAGAAGGTATCGGCCCATCCGCTAACGCAATGATAGTCCTTAATTTTTTAAAGTAGGGCCATCTGCCGACCTCATACTTTCCATGGCAGATGAAAAGAATATATTTTATTGGCCTTTTCGATATGCACGACTCGATGTTCTCGTAGGTTGCGGCGTTAAGAAGCAGGGTATAGCTTTTGATACCCCTTCTTCTGAAGGCCTTTTGCCACTTTTCAATCGCCTCTTTTTTGTATTCGGTTAATTTAGCATCAGGTGAAACTATCAATCCTTTAAGATTCTGTGGAAGTTTCTCGATGTTGAATTGCTCACTCAGTACCTGGCTGTAAATTTTACTGCCTGCCCCATCGCCGCCGTCATCTTCGTAGAAGTCCATATAATAGATTTCGAAGGGGTCAAATAGTCCCGCAGGGATGGAAACATTGAGCGGCCCCGAAGGCGCTGTTTCTGAGAATATGACAGTATGATTAATATCAGAAATTTCAAGGGTGATATCCTCACCGGCAAAACCGGCGAAGCTGTAAGCTTCATTGGAATCGTAGAAATTGCCTGCCGTCAGACTGCTTATCGTTCCGCTGAAAGTTTCCAGCCTTTTATTTGACAGCGTTACCTTGCCATTAGGGTCTACACTGTAAGCCTTAAATTCATGAATTACATTAGGGTCGTTCATATAATGAGCCGTATTTACCCTGATACTTTGCCCATCTTCGAAGTTGAAAATCTCTCCTACAAACTCTCCGTCCAAAGCGATAAATACACGTTCAGTATCGGGAGTATATCCTCCACTAACCCAAACATCAACGTATCCCTCGGCCGAGTTATTGTCGACTTCTATTGCGATATTTGGCTCTGTTTTACCTTGTTTTTTCCACTGTTCTGCAAAAGTAGAAAAATCCTGCAGGTTGACTTTCCCATCACCTGTTATGTCTGCCCTGGAGTCAAACAGCCTCTCATCCCACTCATTATTCCACTCCTGAGCAAACCACGCAAAAGTAAATAGGTTGTAAAACTCCGGGTAGTTCTGGACCAGATATGATAAATCGCCGAGGCCGACTATACCATCATTATCAACGTCCCTTAAGTAACTCTCATATAGCCTGTCGTAATCGGTGAGCCATAACTCTGCAATTACAGCCAAATCCGTATTTCCAACCTCCCCGCTCCAGTCGAAGTCTGCTGTTAAGCCTGAAGTGCCTGCGTTTGAGAAGTTCCAGTTCGGATGATGAAACCCGAGGTCTGTCATGTTGCTGTCCGGCGCGCAGTTATAATCCGTTGTCCTGCCGATGAGCGATGTCTCTTCGATATACCCCAGCCCCGCGTCGATAAACGCACAGTCCTGCCTGAGGTAAGAGACCTCCAAAAGCTCCGGCCCGACTACGTACGGATTATCATTTACCTCCACAGGGTCGTATTCCTCGAAATCCCAGTTCTTATTCATAGCATTCTCGCCGTAACCGGTATTAGATACAATACCCATAAGATATCCGTCAATAAAATTAAGCCCGCAGTAAACTGCCCGGGTAACGATATTGTTGACGAGCACGACCTGGCCCGCATCGTTGGCGTCGTCCACGCCTCGTATGGTTATTCCGCAGTCCTGATACCAATCTAAGGTATTGTTCTGAATGAGGATAAAGCTGTTCGCATCGCCGCTACCGTCGCCAGGCCCCATATATACGTCAATACTGCTGGCATCGTTTCCCAAAGCCACATTATTTACAATATCCGTAAGGTCAGGCCCGCCCTCGCCGATGCCGTAGCCGTTATCGAAAAGATAATTATTTTCTATCGGCGTATCGAGCCGGATATTGTCGGTGACAATACCCATACATGCGTTTTCAACGTAATTATATGCGATTCTTGTGGCCGGCGACGCCGTTTGCTCTACATAAATTGCGCAATAATAATACATAAAGTAAGGCGGGTCCAGATACACCGATGTATAAACAATTGGCTTATCCGGCGTTCCGCACGAAATCAGCGTCCCGCCGTTATTGACCCTCAGCCCGTCATAATCGCAACGGATTTCCGTACCCGGCTCGATGACCAGCAAGGCCTGAACGTTGACCGTATAAGGGATTATATATATGTTATTTGCGGTCCATATCTGGTTGGTCGTGATGTCTGTATCAATCAGGATTGCGTTGCTGTCCTCGGCAAGCAGCTCAACCTCGATACCTTCTTCACCTGACAAATACCCCGCATCCCCCGTCTGATAAGCTGTTCTTTCAACTCTGCGAAACCCGAAGTCAGCTTTTTCGCCGCTGTCCGAACCAGCCGGGCAACGCAGCAATTTTGCCGTGCGTCCCTGCCACCGGCCATACCTGTAATCTGATTCAATAAGAGACTCGATATGTTCCTTGTCTGAGAAGACATTTCCCGCCGCATGATATGAAACAAAGAAAAAAACGAATACTAAAACCGGAATTACCGCCTTAAAAATTCTCTTCCTGTGCATCTTGCTCCCTCCTGTGCAAAAAATTGTTGTTCAATCTTCCTGGAGCCCTCAACGTTTATCTCGCATCTCGCTGATGCCGGGTAATTCTTACAAGATTATCCGGACTTTGTCAAGTTAGTATTGATAAATTATTTGTAATATTCTGTAAAAAAGCGCGGTTTTCAATCGGCCGGTGACAACAGCAAATTACCCTCCGGTCGAAATGTAAAATATTTAGCAATATGGGAATACGAACCTTATCCGCCTGCTGAATCACGCCTCGCAACTGTCACCCCTTCGCCTTTTGTGCAAACCAAACCAGGGGCCGCAACAACCGTCGTCGAAAATTTTCAGATGGGTGTCTTCCTCAACAGGCGGCGGACATGGGAAGCGGCTGATTTGAAAATCCTTCCTGTAGCAGGAGATTGCCCCGGTAAAGTCAGCCTAATTGTCATATTTTGCCGAGACGGGTCAGAGTTGGGAATATCAGATTGCCGGGAAGCTGTGAAAAGACGTAAGCGCGAAAAGCGGGGGTAGTCCCATATAAGAATTTTGGCTGAATCGGCTGAAATTTTAACTTTTTCTAAGGTTCGGGCCGATTTCTATTAACGGCATAAGAGAATAAAGTGGCTCTGGGCAATGACCCATTCTGGCCATGTTAGCTTGAGCCTGCGGCATCCGTCACGAGTATGGCAAACATGGCTGAGCGTAAGCAGGAAGCCGCCGGTAAGGGCTATACAGCAAAAAGGAAAGAGCCACCAGAATAACGGCAGAGCCTCGAGCAGGCTCTGCCTCTTTTTTAGGGTCTTTGGCGGTCATATTCTTCGGCCGGCAGGGCCCGTCCAGGGTTGCCGGACGGGGCAATCATCTTTTTACCTACATGTTTGCAATGCTCCGCTAAGCCGATATAATATAACGGCGATTCGAAAACCGGTTTGACTGGAAAATTAGGGATGAAGAAAATGTATGGACGCAATACTACCGCAATAACCATTTCTCTGCTCCTGGTACTACTGCCGGCGTCTTTGGCTTTTGCAGCCGAGACCTGGACGCTGGAAGAGGGCAAGGACTGGCAGGCCGTGTCGGAAAACCCCCAGGCGAGGTATCTGCTTGCAATCAGTGAGCTGAAAAAGCTTGTCAGCGAGGGTAATGTCGAGCAGATTTCCGGTGCCGTTGCCCGGCTCAAACGGGATTTTCCCGAGATAGCAGGGCCCGACCTTGACGCATTCGTCGAGGGCGAAAAGCACTTTGCGGCAGGCAAATTTACAAAGGCCATTCGCGCCTATGACACTTTCCTCGCCAGATACCCCCAAAGCCCGCTTTATGACGCTGCGCTCGACAGGGAGCTGGCCATAGCGCAGGCTTATCTTGCCGGCCACAAGAAAACCGTTCTGAAGTTCGTCAAGCTCAGGGGATATGCCGAGGGCGTCAGGATAGCAGACAAAGTTGTCGACCGTGCGGGCGACTCGCCCATTGCAGTGCGGGCGTCGCTTGCCATAGCCGAAAGCTATGAGAAGCGCGCGAAGTACCAGGAGGCATACGAGAGATGGTCACAGATTTCGTCCCGATGGCCGACGGGTGAAATCGGCAAAAACGCGTTGCTTTCCATGGCACGTTGCAAACACGCCGCGTACCGGGGGCCGAAATACGATGCTTCCGACCTGGTCAGCGCAAAGAGTTATTACGAAAACTTTATGACGCGGTATCCTGAAGAGGCGAAAAAGTATGAAATCGAAAAACGCCTCGAGCAGATAACCGAACAGATTTCGTACAAGGAATACACCATCGCTGATTATTACGACCGCACCGGGAGCGAAGAATCAGCAGAGATATATTGTAAAATAATTCTGGACGAGTGGCCTCAAACTACCGGCGCAAAGAGAGCCAAAGATGTTCTCGAAGAAAATAAGACAGCGAAAGCCGAACAGGAAGGACAGGAGAAGAAATGAATCACTCAATACCGCGTAAATTAAAGAGCATTTGTCTGCTTGTGTCCCTTATTGGGCTGCCTGTTGCTCTGACCGGCTGCGATGACTCTGGTGGATATTCCACAAAGCCGCTTTTCAGCGACGAAATCTCCACCGTTTTCGTCAAGATGTTCGATAACAGAAGTTTCGAAAGGGGGGTGGAATACGAGCTGACCGATGCGCTGGCCAAGCGTATCGAGGCCGAAACACCCTATAAGGTGGTCTCCAGTATCGACCGCGCCGACAGCGTAATCAGCGGTTACATCGGCAGGACCGACAGGAGCATCCTAAGCGCTGAGCGCCAAACCGGACGCTCGATGGAGAAAGAAATTGCCCTTACCGCAACGGTTAACTGGAAAAACCTCAAGACGGGAGAATTCCTGCTCGAGGAAAAACAGGTTGCCGCTTCAGCGACATGGTCGGAATGGCAGAATCAGGGTATAGCTTACGGCTCATCACTTGCCGCAAACAAACTCGCAGAACGAATCGTAGAGTTAATGGAAACACCCTGGTAATACGGAAAATTTGCGGTATTTCGGTTGCGGTTATCGACCAACGTCATGCCGGGTTTCGATTTAATTTTGATACTATGAATAACGACCAGAAAAAGCCGCGTTTGAATCAGCAGCAGGGCGAGGGTCCGCAGGGGCCGAAACAGCCGCCGCAAAGGTATAAGAAGAACCCTCTAAATATATTGCTCATTGCCCTGGTGGTCTTTACCCTGATAATGCTGCTCAGCAAAGCCACGTCGCGCAACGAGATAAGCTGGAGCGAATTCGAGACGTACCTGCGAAACGACCAGGTCAAGAGTATGAAAATCGGCGACACTCGTATCGAAGGCAAGCTCCGCGCGGACCTGTCCGACAGCGAAGAGGCCTCGAAACCCTTCGCTGTAAAGTTTAACCCCGAAGTGTTCAGGGACAGGCTGAGCAAGCTTACCGAAGGCAAGGATATTGAAATCCGTTTCGATACGCAGGACGTCTGGCTGCTGATACTTGCTCAGTGGGCGCCTCTTCTGCTTATTACGGCCGTTATCATATATTTTGTTTTCATTCGAAACATGCGCGGCGGCGCAGGCGGAATGCTCATGTCGTTCGGCAGGAGCCGTCACCGTCTCCAGGGCAAAGACAGGGTAAAAGTCACCTTCCAGGACGTCGCCGGTGTCGAAGAGGCCAAGGAGGAAGTGGCCGAGATTATCGAATTTCTCAAGAACCCCAAAAAATTCCAGAGGCTCGGCGGACGTATCCCTCGGGGCGTTCTGCTCGTCGGGCCGCCGGGATGCGGAAAGACACTCCTTGCCAAAGCCATTGCAGGCGAAGCAGAAGTTCCGTTTTTGAACATCTCCGGGAGCGACTTCGTCGAGATGTTTGTCGGCGTCGGCGCTTCCCGTGTCCGCGACCTTTTCAAGCAGGCCAAAGACAGTTCGCCCTGCATAATATTCCTCGATGAAATCGATGCCATCGGCCGAAAGCGCGGCGCAGGCTACGTCGGCGGGGGACACGACGAGCGTGAGCAGACACTGAACGCCATCCTCGTAGAAATGGACGGTTTCGATACCAACGACCAGGTGATTGTTATCGCGGCGACCAACCGAAGGGACATACTCGACAGCGCACTTACCCGGCCGGGGCGTTTCGACAGGCAGGTTGTTGTACCCCTGCCGGACCTCAAGGGCAGGGCACAGATACTTAAAGTCCACGCGCGAAAGGTCAAGCTCGGCCCTGATGCCAATCTTGAAAGACTCGCACGCGCAACGCCTATGTTCAGCGGGGCGGACCTGGCCGCCATAATCAATGAGTCCGCTCTACTTGCAACCATGGCTGAGAAGGAATATGTCGAAATGACCGACCTCGAAGAGGCAAGAGATAAGGTCAGGTGGGGTCGCGCCAAAAAGTCCCGCGTCATCGACGAAAATGAAAAGCGAATTACCGCTTTCCACGAGGCAGGGCATGCCTTTATACAGGCGACTGTAAAAGGCGCCGACCCTCTGCACAAGGTGAGCATTATCCCGCGTGGGCCGATGGGCGGCGCAACATTTGCACTGCCCGAAAGGGACCGGACTATCTATACAAAGCAGTATTGTATGGCGCAGCTGCAGATTTGTTTCGGCGGTCGCATAGCTGAGGAGGTTTTCTGCGACGATATATCCAGCGGTGCACAGTCTGACATCCATGTGGCGACTTCACTGACCCGTCAGATGATTGTGACCTGGGGTATGAGCGATAAGCTGGGCCCTATCACCTACGAGCACCAGGACGGTTTTGACCAGGCCTACTTCCCCTTCCCCGTGGGGAAAGAGTATTCCAACAAAATCGCAGAGGAAATCGACGCCGAAATCAAACGCATTATGGGCGAGGCTTATACGATGGCAAAAGACCTCATCCAGAACAGCCGTGACAAGGTCGAGGCAATTGCAAATTCTCTGCTCAAATATGAAACACTCGATGCCCAAGATGTAAAGGTCATACTCAATGGCGGGCAACTCGATAAACCCACCGTCGCCGACCTGCTCGCCGCCGAACAGGCCAAGGCCGCCGAGGCCGAATCGGCCGGGTCCGAAGAAAAGAAAGACGACTCGGCGCAGTAAAGATATACCTGTAATCAATTATCCGCAGGTGAACTATGTCCATCAGAACAATAACAGCAATATCTGTTTTTTGTGTCTTGTTGTCTGCGGTTTCGACAAGAGCAGGCGAGCCGGCGTCTTCGAATTCGTGGATTGAAATCGCACGTTACGAGGATGAGTTCTCCCGTGCCCGTATCGAGGCGGCGATGCTGGACGGCCAAAAAGGAATCGCGGTAGTTTTCGACGGGACGGGCGATTTGCACTACTACGCCCGTGCCGAGACCACGCCTGCGCAGGGCTATGAGCTGAAGCTCAAGCCTCAGTCCTCTTCACTGAGTTTTGGCGAGGCGGTCTTTCCTGAATGGGAAATCTTTAAAGACCCCATTGGAATCAATGTCGAAGTTTACGCAGGCGACTTTATCGTTTTTATTCCGTTCGCAGAGCCGGTTGATATCAGTGAAGATGAACCGGCTGATGTCACTGTAAAACTGACCGGGCTGGCCTGCACCAGTAAGCTGTGCCTGCCGCCGTTTGAAAAAACCCTCCAGTTTCGTTTCAACCCGGGTCAGGACGGTGTTTATAAACCAGTCGATTTCAAAAAAGCTGGGACAGGTGCATCGGCATTAACACAGCTTAGCTACCCGATATGGTATGCCCTTGGTCTTGCCCTGCTGGCCGGGCTGTCACTGAATATTATGCCATGCATCTGGCCGGTGCTGCCGCTTGTCGTATTGCGAATCGTAGAGCAGTCGCAGAAACACAAGGGCAGGAAAATAGCTATGGGCCTGGCCTTTTGCCTCGGCATTGTTTTATTCTTCGCGTGCCTGGCGATAGCAAACATAGTTTTGCATCTGGTCTTTAGCACTACTTTGCAGTGGGGCGACCAGTTCCGCAATCCCGTCTTTGTTATTGTAATGGCTCTTGTGCTGGTCGTCCTGGCGATGTTTATGTTCGACGTCTTTACGGTTGTTGTCCCCGCCTCCGTTTCCGGCAAGACCTCTTCCGGCAAAGGCTATTGGGGCACTATCGGCATGGGTTTTATCGCGGCGATTTTAAGCACACCCTGCAGCTTCGGGATTCTCGCCGCCGCGTTCGCCTGGGCACAGGTCCAGCCGCTTGTACCTGCCACAATAGCCATTCTGTGCATCGGCCTTGGCATGGGTATTCCGTATGTAATTTTGACCGCCATTCCCGGCCTGCTCGAAAAATTACCAAAGCCCGGCAAGTGGATGGACCACTTCAAGAAATTAGTCGGGTTTGTTCTTATCGCAGTAGCCGTATGGATGATTACTGTAGTGCCTCAGCTTCAGCGAAGCGGGGTGCTATATTTCGCTGTCGTCCTGGCCTTTTGCCTGTGGATGTGGGGCGGCTGGGTCGGTTTCGGCTCGAAGCTGCGTAATAAAATCATCGTCCGCATACTTGCGGTTGCACTTGCCGTCGCTGCGGGATTCTACCTGCTCACGACCCCCGCAAAGTTAATTGACTGGCAAAGCTATGATGCACAGCGCATTGAGACAGCGGTGAAGCAAGACAGGCCTGTTTTAATAAAGTTCACCGCTGACTGGTGCCTGAGCTGCAAGGCGGTCGAACAGCTTGTCTACTCTCGCAAAGATGTTGCCGAGCTGATTAAGGGAAAAGACGTCCTTGCAATAAAGGCCGATACCACCGTCAGCGATTACCCGGCTACGCGTGCCCTGGCAAATACATACGGCGAACCCGGTGTGCCGGTCAGCATACTGCTGCTGCCCCCGCGTCTTCTTGTCGAAGACAAGAGCGGGGGCAAAGACGTTCGTTGGCACGGCAAGGCTTTTGCAAACGAATTAATCGAACAGTTGAAAAAACTTCCTTCGAAAAATGACTATGGCAAAAAAGAAGGCCCCAAAGGTTGACAAAACAGAAGCTGCGCAGCGTATTAAAGAAATCCTGCCCATACTGAAAAAAAGATTCCCGAACGCGCGGACTGAGCTGGATTACGGGACGCCTTTGCAATTACTCATCTCGACTATTCTCTCGGCCCAGTGTACCGACGTCCGTGTTAATATTGTGACCAAAGACCTGTACAAAAAATATAGAACCGCGAAGGATTTTGCCGACGCCGATTTGCCAGAACTCGAAAAGGATATAAAACCGACCGGCTTCTTTCGTAACAAGGCCAAGAACATCAAGGCCGCCTGCCGTGTTATTGTTGACAAGCTCGGCGGTGATGTCCCCGATAACATCGAGCAGCTCACTGCTCTGCCGGGCGTGGGACGAAAGACCGCGAACGTCATTCTAAGCAATGCCTTCGGCGTCCCCGCAATCTCATGCGATACACATGTGATTCGTCTTTCCCGGCGTCTTGGGCTGTCTTCGAACAGCGACCCGGTAAAGCTGGAGTTCGATTTGGCCGAAATAACACCAGAGAAAGACTGGTCGAATCTGAGCCATACGTTGATTCTGCTGGGCCGAAATGTCTGCAAGGCGCGAAAGCCTGACTGTGACAACTGCCCGATAAATAATTATTGTCCCGCAGCCGGCAGAGTCGATTTGTGGTAGGATGCCGAAAAAGGAGATAAAACCATTATGATGCAATATCCCGGCGACAAGCCAGTAAAGGATTTGTGGCGAATCTTCAAAATCATGGCTGAATTCGTCGAGGGTTTTGAAGAGCTCAGCACCATAGGTCCGGCCGTATCTATGTTCGGCTCGGCCCGCGCCGAACCTGACGACCCTTACTACAGCCTCGCCGAGGAAACCGCCTACGAAATCGGCAAAGCAGGCTTCGGTGTAATTACCGGCGGCGGCGGCGGAATCATGGAAGCAGCAAACAAAGGCGCTAGTCGCGCCGGAGCAAAGAGCATCGGCCTCAACATCGAGCTGCCTATGGAGCAGATTCCCAACAAATATCAGAACATGTCACTCAACTTCAGGTATTTTTTCACTCGAAAGGTAATGTTCCTCAAGTACGCCCACGGCTTTATCGTACTGCCCGGCGGATACGGCACAATGGATGAGCTTTTCGAATCTCTTGTTCTGATACAGACGCTGAGGCAGGCCTCTTTTCCGGTCCTGTTGATGGGCAGCGACTATTGGCGGGGCCTTATCAAATGGATTAAAGAAGCCATGCTCGCGGGGCACGCCTATATTTCCCCTAAAGATATCGATGATTTCGTTATGGTTGACGACCCGAAACAGGCCGCACAAATCCTCGTCGATTTCAGGGAAGCCAAAGGCAAAGCCGGCTTCGAGATGCCGACACTGCGAAAAGAGACCTGACAGGCCCGTCGACTATTCGGGTTCGTTGTCCTGTACGCAGTCAATCATCCGCCTCGCTTCGTTATGATGTTCGAGCAGATATTGCTGCTGCGGTCCGCCCAAATGTCCCCATGGCAGCGTTTGTTCGGGTTCGTACTGCCGCATCGCCATCTGCTCGACGTCAAAGCCGTGCTGCTCGAATGCCGTTCGCCAGATTTGGTAATCAAAGCACTCATCCCACAAATCGAACCTCGCCCCGTTTCGCCAGGCAGTTTCGATAACGCTGCCCAGCCGCCTGTCGCCTCGACCTATGGCCGACTCTAATATGCTCCGTTCGATGTTGTGGAACTTGAACTGCAGATACCCGGCTCTCAGCCGGTTTTTTTTATCGAGTATCATTCGTCTTGCATTTTCGAAGTACTGTCTTGAGCTCTGGCCGACCCAGGCAAAAGGCGTATGCGGTTTCGGTACGAACCAGCTCACCGCGACGTTTATGTTAGCTGTCTTTTTGTCGACTTTTCTTCGTAGTATTGCAAGGGCGTCAGCCAATTCCACGATTCGCACAATATCACTTTCTGTTTCACCCGGCAGGCCGGCCATAAAGTATAGTTTCAGTTTTTGCCAGCCGCCTTTATAGGCCGCCTCAACCGCACTGAACAGGTCGCTGTCTTTAATGGGCTTGTTGATTATCCTGCGGATTTTTTCGCTTGCTGCCTCGACAGCGATGGTCAGGCCGCTTTTTCTTACCGACTTGACCAACTGCGGCACTATTCTTAGCTGCGAATCCACCCGCAGAGACGGAACCGATATCCCCACGTGCTTACCGCTGAAGTACTCGTTCAGCCGGGCGATTAACTCTTCGAGCTGTGGATAATCCGCCGTCGAAAGACTAAGCAGACTAACCGTTTCGAACCCCGTCGCCTCGTATGCCTTCTTTGCCGCATCGACGATTCTTTCGACGCTGCGAAAGCGAACCGGCCTGCGGCAAAAACTCGCCTGGCAGAACCGGCACCTGCCCGGACATCCGCGCATTATCTCGATACTGACCCTCTCATGCACCGCCTGTATAAAAGGCACTATCGGACAGGGCGGCACAACGGCATTTTCGAAATCCTCTACAACCGCCGTGGTTCGCTGAACCTCTAAATCACCAGCGATATTTTTAACGCTGCTTATATTTCCATCGTCGTATTCGAATTCGTATAACGACGGCACGTACGCCCAGTCGAACCGCCTGGCCGCCTCGGCCAGTATCTCGGGTTTCTTTCCGCCGGCCCTTTTACTTTTAATTACAAAATTTACCAGTTCGACAATCGCCTCTTCCGCCTCACCCAGTACGAAAAGGTCGACAAAGTCCGCCATCGGCTCACAGCAATTCGCCATTGCACCGCCCGCGATAATCAACGGGTCATTTTCGCCTCGCTGGTTGCTGCGAATTTCAAGCCCCGCCAAATCCAGCATGTTAAGAACATTCGTATAGCAAAGCTCGTTGGTCAGGCTGAATCCGATTATATCGAAACTGCCCAGGGCTGCCTTCGACTCAAGGCTGAATACCGGCAGCTTCTCCTTTCGCAGAACCTCCTCTGCGTCAATCCACGGTGCATAAACTCTCTCGGCGGCTATGTTATTCATTCTGTTGAGAGCTTCATATAAAATTGCCAATCCCGTATGGCTCATCCCCACTTCATAGACGTCGGGGAAACACAGCGCTACCGTCAGTTCGCACGTGCTGAGGTCTTTTTTGACCTGGTTGACTTCTGAGCCTATGTATCTGCTCGGCCTGCGAACAAAGGGGAGGAACCGTCGTTCGATTTGCTCTGCAACAATTTTCGGTTGATTTTTCATTACGCGCACATTATACAGAAATGCCGAAATAATTAAACCAAGCCGTCCAAAGGGCTTTTAGATAGAGAGCTTTATGGAAACAAAGCAACTTGTGCGAATAGCTGTTTTCGCCCTTGTTATCCTGGCCCTGTTTTACTTCCTGCCGAAAGGTCCCGTTGAGGTTGACAGCGGCACTGAGATAGTAATGGGTACTTTCGCCCGCATTGTCGCCGTCGCCGGGCACAAGGACATTGCCCAAAAGGGCATTGACGACGCCTTTGCCCGCCTGCGGCAAATCGAAGAACTCGCAAGCGTCCATCTCGAAGATTCCGAAATCAGCAAGGTCAATTCCTTTGCCTTTCTCGAACCGGTTAAGGTCAGCGACCCCGTGTTTGAAATTCTCCAGGCGGCCGTGGATTACGGAAAATTAACCAACGGTGCTTTCGACATCACTGTCGGCCCGCTCATAGAAATCTGGCAGGCCGCCGCCGAAGCAAACAGTATCCCTGCACCTGAGCAACTCGAAAAAGCCCTTGCCAAAGTCGGTTTTGACAAGATTCATCTCGACCCGAATAACAAAACGGTACGTTTCGGCGTCGAAGGAATGAAGCTTGACCTGGGCGGTATCGCAAAAGGCTATGCCATCGACCGGGCTGTAGCTGCATTGAAGCAGGCAGGGTCCGTCGGCGGAATGGTCGATATCGGCGGTGACATCCGCTGTTTCGGGACACCGGCCAAAGGCAAAAAGAGCTGGCTGATTGGGCTGCAGGACCCGGACCTTTCCCAAAAAGACCAGAACCTGCTTGTCCTCAAACTCAGTGACGCCGCCGTTGCCACCAGCGGTGATTACCGGCGATTCGTTCTCATCGGCGACGAAAGGCACAGCCACATAATCGATACCCAAACGGGTCAATCCGCGGCCAAACTATCGAGCGTTTCTGTCATAACAGAAAAAGCCATTGACGCCGACGTACTGGCCACCGCGGTCAGTGTGCTCGGTCCTGAAGAGGGACTAAAGCTGATAGATTCACTGGATAACACCGAGGCGATTATTATTTCCTCCGCTGGCGACTATGAGATTACCGCAACGGCGGGCGCTGAAAACTATATCGCAAAATCTCACACAAAAGTGCAAATCTATACAGGCCAATAATACTAAGTTGCCGCCGCTGCTTTCTTCTTTGCAGGTTCTTGCGGTTCCGGTGCGCTTTTGCCGCGATATACAATCACACAGGTAGGACACTTGTTATAAGCAACCAGCGTTTTATCATCCGGCTCGTACTTTTCGTAATCGACTTTCGCCAGATTATCTTCGATAGTAAAAACTTCGCTCTGTTTGGCGCACAGCCCACATGCGATACATCCGACCTTGCACATCGAGCGAACAGCCTTGCCGTTCTCCCTGCTGTTGCAGGCAACGGTTATCATATTTTCGTGCCTGAACGGCACCATCTGTATCAGGTTGCGGGGACAGGCTCTCGAACAGGCCCCGCAGCCGGTACACTTTTCGTAATCGACCGTTGCCAGTCCATCGACAATGTGCAATGCATCGAACTTGCAGGCCGCAACGCAGTCTCCGTACTCAAGGCAGCCGAACTTACAGGCCTGTACGTTGGCAAGGGCGTTGGCCGCCGTGCAGGTTTCTATCCCCTGATACGTCGCGTAGTACGTCTTATCCGAAGTATGCGCCCGGCAATGAACAATCGGCCGTTTCGGCGCCCCTTCGGCGCTTATCTGCAGATTCAAGATTGCTCCGATTTTTTCCGCGGTCGCAGAGCCGCCCGGCGAGCATCGTCCAATCAATTCGGGATTTTCAACAACCGCCTTGGCGTACGACGCACAGCCGGCAAAGCCGCACGCACCGCAGTCGATATTCGGCAGGGCCTTGTGCACCTGCTCAATCTTCGGGTCCATTTTGACCTTGAGTTTTTCACTGGCTATCAAAAGGACCACTGCAAATATCAGGCACAGGCCCAATACAATCACTCCTGCAGGCCAGGCCTGATTCCATAATGAAATAATGTCAGCCAAAAACATAAGACAGTCTAACCTAAATCTGAATATTGTAAGCTCAAACTCTAAATTCTAATTTTTATCCCGATAAGTCAGGACTAAACAAATTCAAAATTCTAATTTTCAAATGTTCAAAACAGCAGGAGACGGCCGTTTTGGATTTTGAGCATTCGAATTTATTTAGGATTTAGGATTTCGATATTAGAATTTCATTTAATCATTCCCGCAAAGCCCATAAACGCAAGCGCCAGAAGACCGGCCGTTATCAGTGTAATCGGCGCACCTTTGAGGCAATTGGGCACATCGGCTGTTTTCAGGTTCTCCCGAATTCCAGCCATAATACAAATCGCTACCGTAAATCCGATTCCCGCTCCGAAGCTCAGGACGACGGCCGTGACAAAATCCTGTATTTCCCACAGGTTCAGAAACAGGCACAACCCAAGTATCGCGCAGTTAGTCGTAATCAAAGGCAGGAAAATCCCGAAGCTTTCATACAGTACCGGGAAAAACTTCCGCAGGTACATCTCAACCAGTTGTACCGCACCGGCGATTACCAATATAAAGCATACGTATCGCGTTACCTCCAGGCCGTACGCCGAAAGTGCCGGGTTCATCAGTATCAGGTGGTCTATCAGCCATGTGAGCGTCCCGCTCAGAGTCACAACAAACGTCACCGCCATACCCATCCCGAAGGCCATATCCAGCCTGCCCGAAACCCCGAGGTACGGGCATATTCCGAGGAACTTGGTCAGTACAAGGTTATTGACCAGCACCACCGAGATAAACGCCATTATCAGTGTATTAACGTAATCCATGACAACCAGCCTTACTCGTTCTGTTCTTCTTAGTCACGTTAATCAAACCGAGCAACAGTCCCAGTGTGATGAACGCCCCGACCGGCATACTCATCGCCGCCCACGGCGTAAACCATCCGCCTTCGCCGGCCGTGTTGAGTATCGGATACTCGAATATCGCTCCGGTCGCTAATAACTCTCTTACACTTGCCAGGATACACAGCGCAAAAGTAAACCCGATACTCATCCCAAGGCCGTCCGTGATACTGACAATCAGGTTGTTTTTGCTCGCGCACGCCTCAGCCCTGCCGATGATAATACAATTTACGATAATAAGCGGTACATATGGTCCCAATTCCTTACTCATTTGCGGCGCGTATGCCCTGACAAACATATCCGCAATCGTAACGAACGTCGCTATCGTCAGTGTGAACATCAAAATCCTCAGGTGCGGCTTGAGCAGATTCCGCATCAGGCTGACCACGATATTACTACAGATGAGCACGAACGTTACGCACAGGCCCATCGTAAGGGCGGGCTTGACCGACGCTGTGACCGCAAGCGTCGGGCACATCCCCAGCAACAGCCGAAACACCGGGTTCTGGTCCCAGATACCAGCCGTAAACGTCCGTCCAAGATTTATCTCTTTCACGTCACCGGCCATTACTTTATCAATCCCTTTTCCTTCAACAGTTTTTTTAATTCGCCAATATGATTGTTGAATATATTCACGACCGCGGTACTGCTGACCGTAGCTCCGGTCAGCGCTAAAATCTGGTCTTTTTCCTTATCGGCTCTGCCGCTTTTGACAAGCTCCAGAGTTCCCGTTGGCGCGCCGACAAACTGCTGGCGGAACCAGTCTTCCGTAATCCTGCTGCCGAATCCCGGCGTCTCGTTGCTGAACAGGACCTCGAAACCAAGCAGCTTGTTGCAATCCTTATCAACCGCGATGACCAGCTTGATCTTATCTGCAAAGCCGGAACCCGTCCCGACAAATGCAAAACCGACCGCCTGCTGCTTATCGTCCTTCGCTTCGTACACGTCGGTTATGTTGCCGGCAATCTCAGCTTGCGGAATCACCTTCTCGAATTTGTCGGCCTGCGGCATAAGCCCTTTCATCTTGTCGTACATTTCACCAATTTCATTTTTTTGAATCTTGGGTTTCAATGCCGCGTTAGTCAATGCAAGCAAAAGCCCGCAGCAGAACGCCGCTGCGATTAACAGCCAGCTTTGCTCTATAAAGTGTTTGACTCTACGCATTGGGTACACCTCCGGCCGGCCTTAGTTTACAGAGCCTGTCGATAAGCGGGGTCAGCGCGTTCATCAAAAGGACCGAATACATAACTCCGCCGGGATACTCGCCTACTATCCTTATAAGCATCGTCAGTGCTCCCACGCCGAGACCGAATATCCACATCCCTTTTTTGGTAAGCGGCGCCGTCACGGGGTCGGTCGCGATAAAAAACGCGCATATAAACAACCCGCCGCTGACTAAGTGCATAACAGGTGACATATAGGCATCCGGATTTATCAGCCACGCAATCGAGGCAAACACAAAAGCGCCCAGAAGCACCGCTGCCGGAATATGAATAGTAATAGTTTTCCTGATTAGCAGATATGCACCGCCGATAAGCAGTGCCAACGCACTTGTCTCTCCCATACATCCGCCCACTTCACCGAGAAACGCCGCCTTGATTTGTTTATCCAGGGCCTCCGCTCCGTTCTTTGATTTTATCGCATTTTTGCTTTGTGCCAGAGGCGTCGCCTGTGTCCTGGCTGCGACAGATGCTTCTGCCATTGTCACCGAAGCATTCTCCTCTGCCAGGCCGATTACAGGCATTTTGATGTCTATCGTCGCAGGTACTGTCCACGTCGTCATCAACAGTCCGAACGAAGCCGTTAAAAACGCCCGTCCCGCCATCGCGGGATTGAAGATGTTCGAGCCTAATCCGCCGAATACTATTTTGCCGATTGCTATCGCAAAGGCACTGCCGATTACAGCCGCCCATAACGGAAACGCAGGCGGAATAGAAAACGCCAATATAATCCCCGTCACCACCGCACTCAAATCGCCAAGAGATTCGGCAGGCTTCGATTTTCTTCTCAGCAGGTTACACAGATATTCCGTCAGCAGGCACGAAATCACGCACGTTCCGGTCAGCGTCAGTGCGTGCCAGCGGAAGTAATACGCCGCCGCTGCCAGCGGAAACATCAGACCGATGATAACGTCGCACATCACCTGACGAGTCGAATAACTCGCGCTTATATGTGGCGATGGCGTTACCCTGATGTCACTTAGCATCCAATATTTCCTTCAACCTTCTGTTCTCTGCCTTCAGTCATCCGTCCTCTGCCTTCTGCCTGCCCGGCGTAGTCCCGATGGTTTTTATCGGGACGAAGCCGGGTCATCTGTTTCACTGCGGTATCTTTTTCTGTTGTCGTGCCAGCAGTACCTTACCCGTCTTAATATACCCGGTCAGTTCGATATTAGCCGGACACACATAACTGCAGCACCCGCATTCTATACACGCACTGATATAATAATCCTTTGCCGCATCCATCATATTATGCATAACCGCATGGGCTATCTTCGTCGGGTTAAGTTTTTCCGGACAGGCTTCTATACACCTGCCGCACCGGATGCATGGCGTCTGCTGCCGTTCATGCTTGGCGTGACCGACCTGTCTTTTTGTCAGGACTGTAATTGCTCCCGTAGTTTTTGTTATCGGTGTCGAAAGGTCGGCTATCGCAGTGCCCGTCATCGGCCCGCCCACAACCACCTTTGCGCCCTTTTGTGTCAATCCGCCGCACAACTCAATCAATTCTCCCACACTCGTCCCTATAGCTACATACAAATTCGCCGGCTCGGCAATCGCCTGGCCCGTCACTGTTACTACCCGGTGCGTTAAAGACCGCCTTTGAACAACAGCCTCAGCCGCCGCTGCCGCAGTTGCAACATTCATCACCAGCATCCCGATAGCAGGGGGGATACCGCCCGTTGCAACCTGCCTGCCCAACACCGAATTTATAAGCTGTCTTTCACCGCCCTGAGGATAGCGTGTCTTAAGTTCAACGACCTTGATGTCACTCGACTCGACCTGTTTGTTAGAACGGAATGCCTCTATTGCCTTTGGCTTGTTATCTTCGATTGCAATAATTGTTCTTTTGCATCCCGCAGCTTTTCGGGCAAGTCTGATTCCAACGACGATTTTATTTGTCTGTTCGAGCATCAGTCGATAGTCGCAGGTTATAAAAGGCTCGCATTCACAGCCGTTGATGATTAGAGTATCTTTCGGCGGGGCCGGGTCGATTTTAATTCGCGTCGGAAATCCTGCTCCTCCCATCCCCACAATCCCCGCCAGGGCTACGGCATTGCATATCTGCTCGCTCGTAAACCCGCCCTCGTCGAAATCGGCCGAGAAGTCCGCAGGCATCGCCGCCGGGCTGCTTTGCTCGTCAGCTTCTATGATTACCGCCGGGCACCTGCCCAATGCCGCATGCGCCGCCAGGGCAATTTCCTTCACTTTGCCCTTAACCGGGCTGTGAACCGGTGCCGAGATGAATGCTTCGCTCTTGCCGACCATCTGCCCAGCCTCGACGGTATCGCCCTTATTCACCAAAGGCTGACAAACCGCCCCAATATGCTGGCTCAGCGGAATAGTTACTATTTTTGCGGCAGGACCTGCCTTTATGGCCTTATCTTCCGTAAATCCTTTATAATCAGGAGGATGCACACCTCCGCCAAACCCATATTTGCCTTTTGTCATCGATGCAGGCATAGTTAATTCTGCCTATCTTTCCTAAGTCGCCTATTTGCAACCTGTGTTATTCCCACAACCAATCCTGTAATACCCACTGCCAGGCAAAGGCTGAAAACCACCTGCAATTGCCTGCTGTTAATCCATTTAACTGCGAGATATTGAAATACCGCTACCGCCAAAACAAAGCTCAAAATTGGAACGGCAAAGGCAATTAACACCTTGCCGAGCACAGAAGGGCCCTTGTAAGCAGATATCTGCTGATAAACCTGCCTGCAGTCATTCCTTTGGCTGCACTTACCGCAAATCTCCTTGTCGGTCATTTTTCTTTTCACAAAGCTAAATTCGAACTTATAATAGATACCAAAGTACTTTTCAATTGGAATCTTTGACAAGAGGAAAGATTATGAAAGCTAAAATTATATTCCTGTTATTCCTGCCCGTACTGCTCCTTTCCGTCGGCTGTGCCACGAATCCCATCTCAGGCAAGAACCAGCTTATGCTCTTTTCCGAAGAGCAGGACATCGAGCTCGGCAAGAGTTACGCCCCCGAAATCGAAAAGGAAATGGGCGGCAAAATCCAGAACCTCACACTGCAGAATTACATAGACAGTGTAGGTCAAAAAGTCGCGGCGGTAAGCCACAAACCGTATTTCGACTATAACTACACCGCGCTCGAAGATAAAACGGTCAATGCGTTTGCACTGCCCGGCGGGTATATCTTTATCACGCGCGGCATGCTCGAAAAACTCGAAAGCGAGGCACAGCTCGCCGCCATTTTGGGTCACGAAACGACCCATGTCGTGGCCCGCCACTCCTCGGCGCAGATAAGCAGGGAAATCGGCATGGAAGTTGCTCTTACAGTCGCTGCCGGAAAGGCCTCAGGCGGCGCGATGCAGGTCGCGGGTGTAGCGAGGCAAATTATCGGCCTGGGATACAGCAGGACTCAGGAAAAAGAAGCAGACCTGGGCGGTCTCGATTATATGGTCAAGGCGGGTTACGACCCCCAGGCTATGGTACAGACCATGCAGATGCTCGAAGCCGAAAGCGAAGGCGGACAAGCCGAGTTCCTGTCCACTCACCCTTCACCCGAAAACCGTGTTGAATACATCGCGCAGGCCATCAGGAATAGAGGCTACCAGAATCTGAACCTGAAAATCGGGAAGGAAGACTACCAGAAATTCGTCCTTGATGAATTAAAACCATAGAGGCCAGTTTGGATTTTTGGGGACTCATTCGTACCCTCGCAATTTTAAATTGATTATTCGATATTCGATATTCGATAATCAATCCCTATTTCCCTGCCGCCCAGAACAGCTTCGGCTCGATCTCTTCGATCGCCAGTATCCGTCGAGGCTGCTCCGGCATACCCGTCCTCGATGAAAGATACGCAGCCTCAATCACCGCCATATTCTTGAGTTGCTCCTGCCCGCTGCAGAGCAGTGTATTTTCTTGCGGCTCGAGTATACTCAACGCAAAATTTTCCAGCGATTCTTTCACCGCTTCGTTTTCATCGTAACTGAGCCGCTTTTGCTTTAGCTTTTCGCCGGCTCGACTCTCTATCCGCATCTTATCCCTGGTGAGTATCAGCACCTTTTCTTTACCAAAACAGCGGATATTTTCACTGTCCGATTGAGGCCCGGGCGCCCTGGTCACAACAAGATTCACGCACAAATCGCTGCCGTACTTCATCGTTACCACCGCCGAATCTTCCGTCAGTGCATGTCTCTGCTGCCTGTCCGATGCTATATTCGTTACTAACGAATAGACCTGCTCCGGCACGCCGAAAGTCCGAACGAGTAAGTCGATAATCTCATAACCCTCCCGCAGCAGGACCCCTCCGCCGGCCGATTTCGGGTCGTTGTGCCAGGCGGGCCGATGCTCTTTTCGATACTCACTCACGATTGTAACCAGCGATATCTGTTCGACCGCACTTTTATCGAGCGTGGATTTTAATTGCGCAAACATTTCGCCGAATCGCAGCGGGACGGCAATCGAAAGATTCACCCCCTCGACCTTTGCCAGCCGGACAAGCTCACTTGCCTCCTCGAAATTCCTCGCCAAAGGCTTCAGCTTGAAAACGTTGAACTTCTTCTTTATCGCTGCCCGAAGATGCTGCTCACAACTATACATCCCCGCAGCCGCAAGTACGCAGTCAAGCTCGTTTTGTATCACGAATTGGCGGTAATCGTCGAACGCAGCGCAGCCGTACAGCTTAGCGGTCTCCTGGGCAAGTTCGGTTTCCTTCTCCGCCACCGCGACTATATCGAAATACTGCGACTGAGCGGCTATCGATAAAAGCGATTCCCCGCCGTCTTTTAGACCCAGCATCGCAGTTTTTAGCTTGTCCCTGCTCATAATTTTCGCGTCCTGCAAAAGTCTTACAGTATGTAGTATCAAGTGTCGAGTATCCAGCAAATTGGGTTTGTTTGGGTTCGTTTTGTGTTCGTTTTTTGGTGTCCATAAAACCGCAATATTCCCATATCTCCTTGTCACAACTGCACTTGTAATCCGCCTGCGGCGGACAAAATTGGGTTCGTTTTGCATAAAAAGGTAGTATTTTTAACCGCGGATTTCCCGGATTTTGTTGTTTTTTGACAGGATAACTTTTTTAGACGGGATAACAGGATTAACAGGATTATTAGCCATCCCGATACAAGACATTGGGACTACACCGAGAGAAAATTGGGTTTGTTTTGGGTTTGAATTGGGTTTGTTTTTTCGGTGAATCACGGTTTTTGGGCCAAAAATGCATAAAATTGGGTTTGTTTTTTCAAATAAAGAGGTAATTAGACAATCGGTATTTGCCACTTTTGCCACAGAGGAAGACAGGTTAGTAAAAGCCACAGAGGGCATCCGCCGTCGCTGAAAAGCTATGGCGGGACAAGCAGAGGTCACAGAGGGATTTAATTTCTTGGTTTTAAAAGTTCCGGTCATTTTTGAGTTGCCTAAGTTTGCATTTTATCAAACAACGACGGTATTATACCATATTTTGAACAGAAAGTCAAGGGTTTTTTGCAACAAATTCCACAAATTACACGAAATTCTTAGACACTGATTCACACAGATTGACACTGATTTATAAAAAATGAAACTACGAAGAACACCGAGAACCACGGAGAAAATATATTTTTAGCAAAACTTCGTGTACCTTCGCCTGCCTCGCCGTAAGCGGGTGAACATCGCGGTGAAAATCTTTTTTGGCCACAAAGAAAATAATCAATAGCCGATGGGGCCTCTGAAAAACCGCTATTTTCTATAGATATTTTATAGCCACCATGTTATCATATGCCAAATCAATAATAACCAGAGCATGGAGGCAATCATAATGGAACGAAAAATTA
>Ga0315554_1000411_pt1 | contig 25130 bp, 24 predicted proteins | sample SalMarSW160370MG_FD_202114 | JGI IMG/M metagenome (GOLD analysis project Ga0315554, IMG submission 202114) | Salt marsh sediment microbial communities from the Plum Island Ecosystem LTER, Massachusetts, United States - Salt Marsh Sediment SW1603-70 ...
TCGTATCAGGACGTTCTGCTCCGGCCGTTACCGGCTGCTGCTCCAGTTCGTCCAGGCTTTCCAACTCACGCCGGTAGGAGCACTGAAGGCACTGGACATACCAGGTATCTATGTCTCTGTCGATAAAGAGGTCGCCGCCACACCGGGGGCAATTCTTCAGCTTCCACATCACCATAGCCGTCCCTCCTTTTAGAACCAAGGGCAATTAAGAGGAAAATTGAATGCACTTACTATCCCACCCGAGTCGCCCAGTTGTAAGACCCAAAGAGATGATATACTTGGGCCAAATGGACTATCTTTTTTAACCGTTCCGGACAGTCCTATGGTACTATCACGAACTGTTACTCTAGCACGACCTGCCATAACCAGGGAGCAGGGCAGCCTGCATTAAGAAGGGGAAAGCTGCGTATCCCTGTAAAAGTAACCCTTTAGGGTCACCCGAATGAGCCAAACGTATCTTACAATGGTATCCTTGTGGTAACAGAATAGACTAAATGGAACCAATCTCGGGGAAGACGATGGAGATTACAGACCTGAGAAAGCTCCAAGAGCAGTCGCGTCATTCCCAGCTTATGGCGACTCTGAGGGAGATGATGGCTGGCATTGCCAATGAAGTGAACAACCCTCTGGGCAGTATCCTCCTCTATTCCCAACTGCTGATGGCAGGGGACGTCTCACCACAGACCAAAAGAGACTTAAAGGTAATACATGATGAGGCCAGGCGTGCTGCCAGGGTAATAAGTTACCTGCTGACCTATTGCCGACAGGAAAGGTCAGAATTACGCTGTATCGATACAAACAGGGTCCTTGAGAAGCTCCTCCGTATCCACCGTCATTCAGAGACGATTCATAACATCACCATAACCTCCAACCTGCAGGATTGTCCGCTTCCGGTAAAGGGTGACGCATCTCAACTCAATCAGCTCTTCAAGAACCTGATAATTAACGCCGAGGAAGCCCTGAAGCAGGCTGACGGAGGTCATATCACAGTTACTAGCCGGAGGGAAGGGGAGTGGGTAAAGATATCGATTATCGACGACGGCCCGGGCATACCCCCGGAAAATTTGCAGCAGGTCTTCTATCCCTTCTTCACGACCAAGCGGCCTGGAGAAGGTTCCGGTCTCGGCTTGAGTACCTGCTATAGCATCGTCACCAACCACGAGGGATTGATACATGCCGAGAACAGCAAGACCGGGGGCGCCATTTTTACCGTGGAACTACCGCTGGCCGACACACAGGAGAAGACACGAACAACCGATGATACAAGGATAGCAGGTCTGTTGGTAACATGATAGGACCGAATGGAGCAGAGAGACAGTTATGACAACAAGCAGTCCGCAAATCCTGATAGTAGATGACGAGCCCCACCTGCGCAGTGGCTTACGCCGCATCCTGGAGAAGGAAGGTTACAAGGTAACGACCGCATCGGACGGTGAGATGGCGCTCAAGCTTGGCAGAGAGATAACGCCTGACATAGTCCTGCTGGATATCATGATGCCCGGGATGGACGGCAGGGAGGTATGCCGGAGAATTCGTGAGATTGTCCCAGATGTCCAGGTAATCTACATCACCGCCAGGGCAGAACCGAGCGGCCCGCTGCAGTCAAAACGGCTCCGAAGCGAAGCTAATGCCTTCATTGCCAAGCCGGCCACCAGCAAAAGGATAATATCCACCGTAAATAGCCTGTTGTGGAGTGCTCGCCAACACGCCGAAGAGCCGCAGCCATGCCAGACAGGACAGTTGACCAAAGCAGGAGAACACCTACAAAGCACTGGAGCCAGCGAGAGTGACAGAAAGCCGATTCGTTGACAATAAATGTCAGCAGGGGTATATTTTTAGCAAATTCGTAATCGCATTCTCGGACAGAGGAGATAGAAAGACAGGCGGGAACTGTCAGAATTACCGCTTGATGTCAGGGTAAAATGAGAAGTGGTAACATCTTGATACTGGAGACTGATAAAGGCCTCCGACTCAACAGGAGCCGTGTTCTATCACGGGAGGGCTACAGCGTCACCAGCGTTGCCAGCGTTGGAGAGGCCATCGAGGCAACCCGACAGCAGCCCTACGACCTGCTGATTATTGATGTCGGAGAACCAGAGCAGCTCCGCACGCTTCTTGCCCCACTCCCCCCAGAAATGAACGTGCTGATACTAACCTCCGTAGATGCCATCGGCCAAGTTACCGAGTATGCAGGTACCGGAATACACTCTTTTCTGCTCGAGCCGTTTACTTCAAATAGCTTTAAAGCTAAGGTCGCCCAGACAATTGACGGCGCCCGGCTGATAAAAGGGGGCATCCGTAATGAGGTTCTGGTCTCCCTGGCACGTGCTAATTGGCTACCCGCTCCTGAAGCTGAGACAGACCAGTTCTTCAAACGCATCGTTGAAATCAGCGCTGCCAACATTGAGGGAGAATATTCCTTTTTAGTGGTCAAGGATGAAGCGACCGGCGTACTGGTCACCAGAGCCCAGGTGGGTGACCGCCAACCAGACCTCCACTCCGTATGCAACCGGGTAATCGAAACAGGGAAGCCGGTCGTTATTGACAGAGCAACCCGAGACCCCCAGCTTCGCGGCCTTATGGCCGAGACAGGCGCCACGGCCGTCATGTGCGTACCAATGTTAATCAAGGAAAGTGTCGCCGGGGTGATAGGCCATGCCAAGATGACTGAGGGAGCACAGTTCACCCCCAGTGACCTTAGCTTTGTCTCACTTCTCGCCTGGTGGAGCAGTATGGTGCTGGAAAATGGCCGGCTGTTTCGACGGGTCCAACGACAGTACCTCCACATGGAGAGACTCCTGGAAGAGATAAGGGTCGCCCAGGAGAATGAACGCCGACGGGTAGCCGTCGAGATACACGATGGTGTTGCCCAGTGGATGGTCGGTGCTTCCTATGGTATCAAGGCAATCGGCAGTCTTATCTCAGAACACAGGCTGGCTGACCTTGAGCTTGAGCTGACCAAGATAAGAGACACGGTACAGACAAGCATAAAAGAGCTTCGCCGCACCATCGCCAACCTCCGCCCGCTGCCGCTCGAGGAATTGGGCCTGACCGCGGCTGTCTGCCAGGCAGCGGAGTCCCTGCAGGAAGATGGCATCAGGTGCCACAGCGTAATCGACAGAGACTTGCCCGAGCTTACACCCGCTCAAGAAAGCACAACCTACTGGATAGTCCAAGAGATGCTGTCCAATATCAGGAAACACTCCGGGGCCAGCGAAGTTACCGTCCGTATCCGGTATTGTGATAGCATGTTCTCAGTTGAGGTCAGTGATAATGGACGAGGCTTCAACCCGGAAAAGGTGATGCACAGCGAATCACCACTGGTACACATGGGACTTCTCGGCATGAAGGAAAGGGCAGAATTACTGGGCGGCAACCTGGTTATAAACAGTGAACAAGGAAAAGGGACCTCGGTAATCTTCACCTTCCCGGTTTCCTCCCTAGAAACCGCGGAAGCAGTGATATCAGGTTGAAAGGTGCAAATATGGGAGAATCACCAGCTATCAAGGTACTCATTGTTGATGACCATAATGTCGTGAGAGAGGGACTACGACGGATACTGGCAACAGACGAGAGCATAGAAGTGGTTGGCGAGGCCCGGAATGGGGAGGAAGCAATCGCCAAGGCCATAACTCTCAGACCAGATGTTGTCATCATGGACCTCAGAATGCCCAAAATGGACGGCATCTCTGCCACCCGTGAGATAAAAGAGAAGCTGCCCGATGTGAACATACTGGCACTGACCCTATACGCAGAAGACTTCGTTAGCCAGGCGGTGGAGGCCGGCGTATCTGGATACCTGCTCAAGGACAGCGACTCAGACCAGATAACCAAAGGCGTACACCAGGTTTATGACGGTTTATCACCAATCGCCCCCTCCCTCACCCGGGGGCTGGTCACAGAGTTCGCCAAGCTAAGCCGGAGCAACCGTTCTTCGATACTAACTGGCCGGCAGGTCGAGATATTGAAGCTGGTGGCTGAAGGAGCGAGCGGTAAGCAAATTGGCGAGAAGCTGTTCCTCAGCACTTCTACAGTAAAGAGGGAAGTGCGGCATATATTTGACAAACTCGGCGTGAACGACCGGGCCCATGCCGTCTCCGAAGCCATGAAACGAAACCTTATTTAGCCACGTCTTACCACACAAAAGCCAAGAAAATTGTGACCCTCGCTGGTCACAGTAACGCCCCACAGGTCTTGTCATATTGTCCCAACAAGCCAAACAACTTTGTCTCTTGGGTTCTCTTTTGCTGACTATTTAGGCCTTACGGACGGTTTTATTACATGCGACAATGAGTTCAGAACGCTTGTTTGGAGAGAACGTTATGACAAGTGTGCTACTCCCCGATACGATACCCGAAGTCATAATGACGGAAAGACCCCCAAGTATCCGGGTACTCATAGTCGATGACCACCACGTCGTCCGTGAGGGACTGCGACGGATGCTGGAGATGGAAAATGATATCCAAGTCATTGGTGAGGCCAGAAACGGTGAGGAGGCAATCGCCAAGGCGGTCTCACTCTCACCAGACGTTATTGTCATGGACCTCAAGATGCCGGGAATGGACGGTATCACAGCCACCCGCGAGATAAAAGAGCGGCTACCTGACGTCGGTATTCTGGTTCTTACCCTCTACGCCGAGGATTTTGTCAAGCAAGCTGTGGAAGCCGGGGTATCCGGCTACCTGCTCAAGGACAGCGAATGTGAGCAGATAACTCAGGCGATACACCAGGTATACAAAGGGCTGTGCCCGATAGCACCATCCCTTACCCGTGACCTGGTAATAGAATATGCCGAGCTCAGCCGGAGTAGCCGGGCCTCAATATTGACCAAGCGGCAGCTTGAAATACTGAGGTTGGTCGCTGAGGGGGAAAACGGCAAGGAAATCGGCAGCCGCCTCTTTATCAGCACCTCCACAGTGAAGCGTGAAATCCGACAGATTCTGAGCAAGCTCAAGGTAAACGACCGCGCTCAAGCTGTTTCCGAAGCAATCAAACGAAGGCTAATCTAACCAGTACCGTTCCTGCTCTTGCACCCCCGTTGCCAAACCCACCAGAGCCTGGCCGAAAAGGTCAGGCCTTTGTCTTCTAAGCCCATACTTGTGCTCCCACAGGGCCATATAAGGTGCTTTTTGCGGTTCTTGTTTAGTATCTGTTTAGACCTTACATGCTACGTGAGCGCATGGGACAATGATGGTAGAAACAGCCAAGACTATGTCCCGGGCAAGAGAGTGCGTCCAGCAGCAATCGGCTCATTAGTCCGGCAAGCCAGCAAATAGCCCAGAAGCGGGGCACTGGCACTTCCTGAGAATAGAATAGGCGGTCATATCGGAGAAGAGAGATTTGAACCGAGAAGCAAGCGAACTCCGAGACATTATCGACTCCCAGGACGATATCATACTGATAATCGAACGGGACTATGGCATAGAGAACGTCAATGAAAGCGGCCTGACACTGCTAGGCAGGAATAGAGAAGGCGTTATCGGCGAGAAGTGCTATCAAGCCCTGCATGCTGAGGCAGAGCCGTGCCAGTACTGTCCATTCACTCAGACCATGAAGACCAAGAAAACGGAAGTGGTCGAGCACTACGATGCAACATTCGAGAAGCATTTCCACATTAAGAGCACCCCGATATTGAATAAGCACGGCGATGTCATGAAGTGTGTCATTTCTATGAGGGACGTTACCGAAAGTGTCAACACTGAAGCTAAGCTGAAAAGGATGCAGCAGGAGCTGAACCTCGATAGACGCCTCGTCGCGATTGGCCAGGTGGCCGCCGGTATTACCCATGAGATAAACAACCCGCTGACGGGCGTGATTGCCTTCTCCCAGATGCTGATGCAGATGGATGTCCCGGAAAATATGAAGGAAGCGGTGGAGGTGATTTACGACGGTGCTACCCGTGTTGTCGGGATTGTTGATAGGCTACGCACCTTCGCCCGTCGTGACAGACCAGATAAGGAATACGCTGACCTCAATGCCATCATAGGAAATACACTGGCGATGCGCTCGTATGAGATACGCAGCAACGGTATCGAGGTGACAACCCACCTCGCCACGAACCTGCCCGCAACCATGGCTAATGTCGGACAACTCCAGCAGGTACTTCTTAACATCATTATCAATGCTGAGCAGGCAATGGCGAACAGCGCCAGACAGAGGAAACTTACCATCACGACCGAGCAGGTTTCCGACAAAATCAGGGTAAGCATCAGCGACAACGGCCCAGGAATACCGGAAGAGATTATCGACAGACTATTCGACCCCTTTTTCACTACAAAGGACAATACCAGCGGGATGGGACTGGGCTTGAACATCTCCTACGGTATTATCACGGAGCATGGCGGTGAAATCCGTGTCCAGAGCGAGTTCGGCTCAGGAGCCACCTTCATTATTGACCTCCCCATTGTCACCGAGACCAGGGAGAGAAAAACGGACAGGCCTGTCAACGCCGAGCAAGAAGGGCCAGCCGGTGCGCGGATACTAGTCGTGGACGACGAGCCTCATATCTGCCGTGCCATCGACAGAATACTGACCGAAAAGGGGCATCAGGTAGATACCACATCCAGCCCGCTAAAGGCCCTGGAGATGCTGGGCGAGATAGACTATGACCTCATCCTGCTGGACCTGAGAATGCCAGATATGAACGGCATTGAGTTCTATGACCGTATCAAGACAATATCACCGGAGCTACAGCAGAGGGTAGTTTGCGTGACCGGTGACGTTGTCAGTACCCAGAATAAGACCTTCTTACATGAGACCGGAATACCATGCGTCGCCAAACCGTTTGGCGTTAATGAACTGATGCGCCAGGTAAGACATGTTTTAGAGGGAGAAAAGAATGATGCGCAAGTCACGTATTCTCATAGTTGACGACGATATCGCAGTGGTGAAGTCCGTCCGGGCTAACCTGCAGGCCAGAGACTGCGAAACACTAACGGCCATGGACGGTATCGAGGCGCTCCAGGTCATTGAAAAGGAGCTTCCTGACCTGATAATCCTGGACATCACTATGCCCAAGATGAATGGCTTTGAGGTCTGCCGGAAAGTCCGGGAATGGTCACGAGTCCCCATAATCATGCTCAGCGCCAAGCATGATGTCGAAGAGAAGGTCAAATGCCTGAATATCGGTGCTGATGATTACATTACCAAGCCTTTCGGAGTAAATGAACTGGCGGCGCGGGTGCGGGCGGTACTACGCCGCGCTCAGGGTAGCGAAGAGGAACAGACGACACCAAACTTCACCTGCGGCGACCTCAAGATTAACTTCGTGGAGAGACGGGTGACCGTCGGTGACCGCAATGTTAAGCTGACCCCAACGGAATACAATCTCCTGCAGGAACTGGTACTTGGAGCAGGCAAGGTATTCCCCCACTCTTCTCTACTCGGCAGGGTCTGGGGACCGGAATACGTTAATGAGAGAGAGTACTTACACGTCTTCGTAGGGCGTCTCCGGAAAGAGCTCGAAGCTGACCCGTCACACCCGAAGTACATTGTCACTATACCCGGTGTCGGCTATAAATTCCAGACACCCAGCTGAAGCCAAGCCGCAGCTATGACCACACGATGTAAAGGCACCCGACACGGGTGCCTTTCTGTTTCCATGCTGTCGGATACTCATTGCGCAGGGTATACTATCAGCGCAGGCACTGCCAGTATTCCTTCAGGTGGTCCTTTACCATCTGGATAACGGTATCGATATCGCCAAAGGAACGGTCACCCTGCAATATAGCAGTCGGTTCCGGCTCCTCCAGTTCAGCATCAAGACCGGTCAGACCGCAGATAAGAGCCAGCCAGGCGTGGGGCAAGACCTGCCGGTTATAGCCGGAGCCGATGAGGTCAATCTCCCTGCCATTACAGACCTCGGCCATCTGCCTGACCTGCTCACCGAGCCACCTGAAGCTATCGACCCGGAGACCGAGGTTTGTCAGCTCATCAGCAGCATGGGGGTCGGAGCCACCGTTACGGATAATCACTTGCGGACGAAACTCTTCGGCCACCGGCCGGACAATTTCCTCAAAGACCCGCTGGTAGGCATCTTGACCAGAGAAGAGCGGCATGGGCACGTTAATCGTGAAACCCCTACCGCCTCCAGAACCAATCTGGTGGGCGAACCCTGTCCCGGGATAGAGTGTCCTGGGGTCCTGGTGCAGGTCAATCAGCAGCACTGAAGGGTCTTCATAGAAGTACTCGACGGTGCCGTTTCCGGCGTGTGCGTCCGTGTCAAGAACAAGGACCCTGTCCAGTCCGTATGCCTGTCGCAGGTACCGGGCACAAAAGGCGACATCGTTATAGACGCAGAACCCTTCCCCGTAATTAGCCTTGGCATGGTGCATACCACCACCGAGGGCAACCACCTTCGGTAATTCATTTGTCGCCACCAGGTCGGCGGCTACCTTCGCCTGACCGATAATCAACCTGGCCGCCTCCTCGACCTTGCCCGGTCGGCCTCTGGGAATGTTGTCAGGGCTGAGGAAGCGGGAGGAATCGCCTGGATATTCCAGTCCAAGATTGGCCGCCCGGTAGTAACGCTGGCAAAAATCAATGTAGTCCTGCTGGCATATCAGGCGCAGCTCATCATCACCCGCCGGCTCGGCTACGACCACCCGGTAGTCCTGGCCCTCGACCAGCTTCTCTTTTAGGAACTGCGGGAAGATATCATAGCGGTCTCCCCGGAAGGGGTGGCCCGGGCCAAAGTCATACTCCCGTAACTCCTCACGATAGACTATCGGTATTACCATCTCAATCTTCCTGCCCAGTCCATTTTACCTAATCGTCAGCATCCTGCCAATGGGGCTGCTACCACATACCCATTGACCCCGATAATGGCGAATAGTATCATGTAGCTAATCTATCGACATGAAACACCTCCGAAGGAGGATGACATGGACACAGAGATTCACAGGCTGCCTATGGGAATATGCAACTGTTACTTGATTAAAGAAGACGGGCTGGTTCTGGTTGATGCTGGTCCGCCCAATCAGGCAGGCAAGTTCCGCACGGCACTACAAAAACTATCGATTGAACCGAGGGATATTACTCTCATGCTGTTAACGCATGGTCACTACGACCACATCGGCTCCGTCAGTGAAGTAAAGGCATTGACCGGCTGTAAAGTTGCCATTAATCACCGCGAAAAGGAATGGGTGGAGCAGGCCCTCAAGCCCATACCGCCGGGAATCAGCCTACTGGGTACCATCTTCATGGCAGTGAGCCGACTCGCGATGCCTCTGACGAAGTTTCCGGTCGCATCGGTGGATATTGAACTGGGTGACGAGGAGTTCCCCCTGCAACCATTCGGTATCAATGGCAGGGTCCTTCATACGCCGGGGCACACTTCCGGTTCAATGAGCCTGCTGCTGGACACGGGCGAGGCCTTTGTTGGCGACCTGGCAATGAACGGCCTGCCGATGAGAATCGGGCCGGGTATGCCCTCGGTGGGTGACGATAAGGATACCATTAAGGCGGGCTGGCGCCTGCTCCTCGATAACGGCACCAAATGGATATACCCTGCCCACGGAAACCCCTTCTCGGCCGATATTCTCAGAAAAGCACTCTGAATCACATCAGGCGGCACAGCACGAACTCTCCACTCTCAACGAACAAGGTCTCCCCTTTTCCCGTCTGACACCCCTGTGCTGTGCTATAATTTATGAAACGTAGAAGACAGCCAGTGGTGCCCCATGGATGAACTGAATCAGGTCAAGGAACAAATTAACCGGCTCAAGGAGCAGATAAACCACCACAACTACCGCTACCACGTGCTCGACAGTCCTGAAATCAGCGATGCTGAGTACGACCAGCTTGTCCGCGAACTAAAACAACTGGAGCAGAAATATCCCCAGTTCCTCACGCCGGACTCGCCGACACAGCGGGTAGGGGCAGCCCCGGTTGAGGCCTTTGGTGTCGTTGAGCACCCCTATCCCCTGCTTTCGCTGGGCAATGCTTTCTCCGAAGAAGAGCTGACCAGCTGGTACACGCGGACTTCACGGATGCTCGGTGAGAAGCAGTTCGACCTCGTCTGTGAGCACAAGATGGACGGACTGGCCGTGGCACTGACCTATGCTGATGGCCAGCTTGTTACCGGAGCTACCCGTGGCGACGGCTTCCGCGGTGAGAACATCACCCAGAACCTGAGGACTATCCGGAGCATACCCCTCTCTGTACCACATGACGCACCGCCGCGGTTCGAGGTACGGGGGGAGGTCTTCCTGCCCGTGGCCGGTTTCCACCGACTTAACCAGGAAAGGGTACGGGAAGGGCAACCGACATTCGCCAACCCGAGAAACGCTGCCGCCGGTTCGGTGAGGCAGCTTGACCCGAGGATAACCGCCCGGCGTCCACTGGACATCTATATCTACATGCTCGGCTACGCCGAGGGTAGAGCTGTCCCGGACACTCACTGGGACAGACTGGAGTACCTGAAGTCGCTTGGTTTCAAGGTGAACCCCAACAATGCCCTCTTTCGGAGTATCAAGGAAGCAGGAGACTACTACCAGCGCTGGGTTAACAATCGTGAAAGCCTGCCCTATGAAGCCGATGGTATTGTGGTCAAGGTAAATTCGGTTAGCCTGCAAGACCGCCTGGGAAGCGTCGGTCACGAGCCGAGGTGGGCAATCGCCTACAAGTTCCCGGCGGTAGAGGGAACGACCCGCCTCAAGGAGATAGCCATCAGCGTTGGCCGGACCGGTACGTTAAACCCCTATGCCATCCTCGAACCGGTCAAGGTGGGTGGGGTGACCATCAAGCAGGCAGCCCTGCACAACGAGGACGATATTCGGCGCAAGGATATCCGTGAGGGTGACTGGGTGACAGTGCGGCGGGCCGGTGAAGTTATCCCCGAGGTCGTCGGGCCGATAATGAGCAAGCGTACCGGCAAGGAGAAGGAATACAACCTGCTGGAGAAGATATTCGATAGAGAGAAAGGGCGTCCGGCCTGTCCGGTCTGCGGTGCCGAGGTCGTCCGGCCTGAGGGTGAGGCGATGTACTACTGCACGAACACTGCCTGTCCCGCTCAGGTGCAGCACGGCATCGAGCTTTTTGTATCACGGGGTGCTATGGACATCCGAGGCATCGGGGAGAGCTTGAGCGCTACCCTGCTGACGGAGGGGTTTATCCACGATGCCGCTGACCTTTACTCCCTCAAGGAAAAGCGAGATGCACTTCTACAGCTGGAGAAAATGGGCGAGAAAAGTGTCGACAATCTTTTATCGGCGATAGAATCCAGCAAAGACAGACCGCTGGCCAGGCTTATCTATGCGCTGGGGATACGTCACGTCGGGGGTGAAACGGCACAGTTGCTGGCCGGAGAGTTTGAAGACCTGGACGACCTGAAGAATGCCTCCTCAGAGAGGCTCATGGAGATTGAAGGAGTCGGGCCAAAGATTGCTGAGAGCGTCACCAAGTTCTTCGCGCAGCCGGAGAACCGCAGAATCATAGAGAAATTGCGAGAAGCCGGTGTCTGGCCAAAAAGAGCCCCCACCGAAGCCGCTGAACTACTACTGGCCGGGATGGAGTTCGTCATCACCGGTCGACTGGAGGCGTTCAGCCGCGAGGTAGCTCAGGAGCGGGTGAAGGCCCTCGGCGGTACGGCTAAGGACAACGTCACCCGCAATACCGCCTATCTGGTGGTCGGGGAAGACCCCGGCGGCAGCAAGCTGACCCGTGCCCGGGCGCTGGGCACTCAGCAAATAACCGAGGAGGAGTTCCTTGCCCTTCTGGAAGAAAAAGCGTGACGTAACACTGATTGTGGGGCTGGGTAATCCGGGGGACAAATACACCCGGAACCGCCACAATATCGGTTTCATGTGCATTGACCACCTAGCCCGGAGCAATGGCATTCGTCTTAATAAAAAGGACGGACAGGCCCGCATTGGCTCAGGTGAGGTATCCGGTAAGCAGGTAATTCTCACCCAGCCGCAGACCTTTGTAAACCGCAGCGGGCTGGCGGTCAGCCAGCTGGTGAGAAAGTACCAGGTCACCCGCAACCGCCTGATTGTCATCCACGACGACCTCGACCTGCCATCGGGGAAAATCAGAATACGGCAGGGAGGAAGCTCCGCCGGACACCGAGGTGTTATGTCAATTGCCGACTCCCTAGGCGGGAGTGATTTCACCCGCATCCGGGTCGGAATAGGACGACCGCAACCCGAAGTTGCTGAAGACAAAGACGCGGAGGTGGTCGACTATGTTCTCGGCGATTTGACACCTGATGAGGAAAAGACCTTCGAAGAGGTAATCCCCAGGGTGAGTGATGCTGTCCAGTCCTTGCTGACCGAGGGCCTGGACGCAACAATGAAAAGCTTTAACTAGGAGCGGCTACCAAGTTACTATCAAAAGGTAAAACCATTACTTAATAATGAGTACCAGCGTCCATTTTGAGTGGATACGTCAAGGGGGACACCCCCTTGAAATCCCCAAAAGGGGAAAAGGGGGATATTAACAATAGCCGACATCGTGACGAGATGAGTAAGAGGAGGTGAGGTAGATAAAAATCGACTATCAGCCAGTTGAGTGGCTCGGCGACCGGGTAAGGCTGCTTGACCAGACCAGACTACCCGGAGAAGAGGTCTATCTCGATATTACCGACTATCGAGAACTGGCCTCAGCAATCAAGCAGATGAACGTCAGAGGGGCACCGGCCATCGGGGTGGCGGGCGGCTATGGGGTTGTCCTCGGTGCGCTGAAGATTGAGGCAGCTTCGGGAGAGGCATTTCTGGAGAAGCTGCAAGGGGTCATCGAGACCCTGAAAAACGCTCGCCCCACCGCCCGCAACCTCCCCAGAGCGGTCGAGCGCATGGACAGGGTCGCTAACGAGGCGGTGGCTGCCGGAAAGAACGTAGACCAGATTAAAGAAATCCTGGTAGAAGAAGCCAAGAAGATTCACACCGAGGAAGCCGAAGCCACCTATAAGATTAGCGAGTTCGGGGCCGACCTTATTCAGAACGGCTTCACGGTGCTCACTCACTGCAACACCGGCCCGCTGGCGACCACCGGCTACGGCACGGCGCTGGGCGTGATTATCCGCGCCCAAGAGCAGGACAAGGAAGTAAAGGTGCTGGCCGACGAGACACGCCCCCTCCTCCAGGGTGCCCGCCTCACCTGCTGGGAACTGCAAAAGGCCGGTATCCCGGTGACATTGATTACCGACTCGATGGCGGGGTACTTCATAAACAAGGGGGAGGTCGACTGCATAATCGTCGGGGCCGACCGGATTGCCGCTAACGGCGACACCGCCAATAAAATCGGCACCTATACACTGGCGGTACTGGCCAGGGAGAACAGAATCCCCTTCTACGTGGCCGCCCCCACCACCACCATCGACACCTCGCTGGCGTCAGGAGAGGAAATCCCTATTGAGGAGCGAAGCCACGATGAGGTAACCGGCTTCCGGGGAGTGCGTACCGCCCCGGAGGACTGTGAAGCGGCCAACCCCGCCTTCGACATTACCCCCCACAGGTACATCACGGCCCTCATCACCGAGCGTGGTATAATACGGAAACCTTTTCGGCGGGGGATTGGGAGGGTGGTTGGAGACCAGTCTAAATGAAACTATACCGCTTAATAGATTCCCAATCTTACTAACAAGGTGTATCGCAGTGCCTAAGAGAGAAGACGAGTTCTGGAAAAGTAAAGATGCACAAACGGCATATTGTCGTGTGCATAAACGCTATTATAGAAAAGAACTCGGCTGTCAGTTGTGTTACTTAGAGAAGCAAAAATCAAGCTCAAGAACTAATGATGATGTCACTTTGATTGAATGCCCAAATTGTCACAAGATTTCACTTTGGTGGAATAAGTACTCAGAGCTGTACGAGTGTTTAAACACGGATTGTAAACTACAATACACACAAGAGTTACATGAAATTAAACCCAAAGCAGTACCTATAGAAGAAGTTATTATATCATCACCCGATGTGCAAGGTGCCTCACATGAAACCGAATTAATAGACCCGATGTTGCTGAGTGTTAAAATGTTCTTAGCTGATGTCAGGTCTTGGAAAAACAAATACAGAGACCCAGACTACGTTTGTGCCGACTTTGCAAAGGAAGTCTTTGACGCTGCCACTCTAAATCGTATGAGATGTGGCTATGTAATAATCTTTTTTAGTGACAGTGACGTAGCTCACGCTATCGTATGTTTTGAAACCGACTGCGGGTTAAAATATTTCGAACCACAAACAGGGAACGAAGAAGATGTATTTCTTGGGAAAAGCTATTCCGTAACTGCTGATGGTGTACCCAAAAACAACGTCATTAGCAGAATAGAGATAGAATGGAACGATGGGACAAAGCAAGTGATTACTGAATGACAAGGGAAAGGTGTAATTTAGTACAAACCAGTTATACATCCCCTCTCTTAATACGATTGGCCCATATTATCAGATAAATACCAAGACCAAAGACAATCAGAGCACCAATTAAATTTCCACTCGTTGATTCTTCCTTCGCAGCAGTGAAAAGGGTCATTACTTGTCTTCCAAAAACCACGCCAACATAGACGAGTATCATTAAAAGTGGATTTCTTAGAATGTAAGCAAATGATATTGCTAAGAATGCTGCCCATATGAAGGATAGCCCCAATAAAAAGCTATCAGAGAACGCTTCTTTAGTGAGGTAAGGTAGTAAAAACACTGCAAAGAAGATGCAGAGACCAACCCATATCAACTTATTATCCCTGTCTCCCAGTCTGCTAATTTCCCGATGCCAAGATGTTACTACTCTGTCAACGTACCAACGAAGTAGCATAATTAGTAATCCAAGTAACCAAGATAAAGCATCTCTAAACATCTCCCTCATTATAGATTAAATTCGCTACCGTTGACATAAGTTCATACAGGGACTACAATCCAGTATGCTTCACCTTTCGGCTTCTTGGTGATATAAGAACGGTTCAAATAAATTTGGAATGATACCCCATATTGCGTGGGGGTACAACTCACAAAATTACGCTCACACCAGATACAAGGAGGAATCACTAGATGCCACAGGCTAAAATCGGGGTTATCGGGGGGAGCGGGCTCTACGATATTCCCGGGATTGAGAATATCGAAGAGGTGAACGTTGATACCCCGTTTGGCAGGCCGAGCGACACCATCACCGTGGGCAAGCTGGGGGGAGTGGGGGTGGCCTTCCTGCCGCGGCACGGGCGGGGGCACACCATCCTCCCTTCGGAGATACCCGTCCGCGCCAACATCTATGCCCTGAAATCACTCGGCGTGGAGCACATCATCGCCGTCAATGCCTGCGGCAGCTTCAAGGAAGATTTCAAGCCCGGCGACCTCCTTATCCCCGACCAGCTAATCGACCGCACCAAGGGCCGGGTAAGCAGCTTCTTCGGCGACGGCATTGTCGCCCACATCATCTTCGCCCAGCCCTTCTGCCCCGACCTCAGCCGCATCCTCTACGAGACCGGCAAGGAAGCGGGGGCTTCCATCCACCAGCACGGCACCTACCTGGTGATGGAGGGGCCGGTATTCTCCACCAGGGCGGAGTCCCTCCTGCACAAGTCGTGGGGGGCGGATGTCATCGGGATGACAGTCTCGCCGGAGGCCAAGCTGGCACGGGAGGCCGAAATCTGCTACGCTAGTATCGCCGGTGTTACTGATTACGACTGCTGGCACGAGACCGACGAGCCAATCCCTATCGATGTTATTATCCAGACCCTGCGACGCAATACCGACACCATCAGAGAGATTATAAAACGGGCCGTCGCCAGGATACCCGACAAACGTGAGTGTGATTGTGCCAACGCCCTGCGGACGGCCATCGTGACCGCCCCGGAGGCAATAACGCCGGAGATAAAGAAAAGACTCGACTTAATAATCGGAAAATATGTGAAGTGAGGCGACTTTGGCTAATATAGAATTCGGCTGCTTGCCGACCACTATCGGCGGCATGCCCCAGACCGACCCGCGGGAGGCCTGCGCCCAGGTATTGCATTACCTGAAAGACGTCCCCGCCTGGCCGCAGTTGCCCAAACGCTCCTACAACGAGAACATGTACGTCCAGTACAGCCAGGGCTTTCCCGGGGTGGTGGTTGAAAACGAGCGTATCTACGTCGACCGTACCCAGGCCCAGAAAGAGCTTGAGCAGTTTTACACCGACTTCCTCGCCGATGACTATAATAAATACGCCATCGGTGCTGAGTATGCCGCCGGTCTGCATACCTTCCTCAACTGGGATAACCTTTCACCCTGGGCAGTCAAGGGGCAGGTAACCGGCCCCGTCACCTGGGGAATGACCATCACCGATGAAAACCGCAAGGCTATAATCTATGACGACACCCTCAGTGAGGCTGTTCCCAAACTTCTCCGTATGAAGGCAAGGTGGATGGAAAAGGTCCTGAGCCAGATATCCAGGAATACGATAATCTTCCTCGACGAACCTTACATGGCTGCCTTCGGCTCGGTGGGCATAATGCTTTCCGAGGAGACCGTAATCGGCCTGATTAACGACGTCTTCAGCAGCATCAAAGGTGTCAAAGGGATTCACTGCTGCGGCAATACCGACTGGGCAATCCTGCTCAAGACCAATACGAATATTATCAGCTTCGACACCTACAACTATGCGGATTCGCTGGCGCTCTATCCCGCCGAGGTCAAGAAGTTCCTCGAAAAAGGCGGGACGATTGCCTGGGGGGTTGTCCCCAACAACCCAGAGACGCTGGCCGGGGAGACGGTTGCCAGTCTCAGGGACCGCCTTGAGGAGGCCATGGCCCCCTTTACGCGGGAAGGTGTCCCTTTCAAGCAGCTGGTCAGGCAGGGCCTGCTGACACCAAGCTGCCAAATAGCCTCGCTGGAAACAGAGGAAGCGGCGGGGCAGGCCCTGGAGCTGCTGGCGGAGCTTTCAGCAGACATCAGAAAAAGGTACCTTTAAAGATTATATCATCCTCACCCCCTCGATCCCCCTCTCCTTCGAAGGAGAGGGGGAGGAAATTAAAAAGAGGGGTTTCGCCCCTCTTGGACTCTCCCTGCTTGAGAAGGGTTTTGGATTAAAAGTCGTCATTCCCGTGAAAACGGGAATCCAGTTTTATAACTATGCATGATCTCTGGATTCCCACCTGCGTGGGAATGACAATAAGACTCAAAAACGGCAACTACGATACAAGCCCCTTAAGAGGGAAGGCGGAAAGTAAGGCCACATTGCAGCCTCCAGTACTCCAGTAATTGAAGGCATGTTTCAAAAATGCAGGACTATATCCTGAAATACAACCCGATACCGAGCATTTTCGAGAAAGGTATCTCCTACCACCACCTGAAAGCCCTGAGCTTTCTGGCGGAAAGGGGTGACAGCCGGCTTCTTGATGTACTAAAGAATATAAAATCTTCTCAGAATGCCGATGGCGGTTGGCCGTGGCTGGGCCGATGGGAATTTAAGGAAAAAGTCCCCAGCAGCGTTACTGACACCGCCAATTACCTACCCCCACTCGTGGGTTGCGGTGCAGATATACACTCCGAAGAGGTAGTAAAAGCCTCAGCCTTCCTATTGGAAAAGCAGAGAGACGATGGGGGATGGGCGGAAAATCCGGAGCTACGCAAGACCATGTGGGAAAGCTGGATCTGGTTCAGTGTCGACCACAGTGTCACGTGGATTACCGGGCTAGTTATCACCGCATTGCTCAAAGCGGGACATCCACACGACGCACCATCCATAGTCAAAGCCGTGGCGTTTCTGAAAAGCATGCAGAACGGAGAGGGTGGCTGGCCTTCCCATGAGGGAATACCAGAGTCGGAAACTACTGACATGTGGACGATGGAAGAGGTCATCTCAGCATTGCTAAGTTGCGGTGCAACGAAGGAGTCAGAGATAATCAAGAAGGCAGAAAGTGCCATATTGAATCACCGGGACAGGTGGCAAGAGCCCGTGGAAAACCCTCTGGGCGTGTTTCTTATGCTAGGATACGACCGACAACATGAGTACGTTGCGGAGTGTATCCGTCATCTTCTGGATAATCAGAAGGAGGATGGCGGGTGGGGTTATTATAATAATGCGCCATCTCACATCGACCAGACAGTCCGCTGGCTGGAGACATTGTTGAAGTACGGAGTAAAAATCAGGTAACCAGCAATGCTCAGCAACAAAGAATTCTGGGACAGCCGGTTCAATGAGGAAGGTAAGGTCTGGGGAGAGCTGCCAAGCAAATCAGCCTACCAGGCACTGGAGCTCTTTCGCAGGCACGGTGTAAAAAGCATCCTCGTCCCCGGCTCCGGCTACGGCAGGAACACCAGGTTGTTCTCTTCATCGGGTTTTGATGTAACCGGTATCGAGATTTCTGGGACCGCCTGCAACCTTGCGAAGCAGTTTGACCCAAAAACCAGAACCTATGAAGGCTCGGTACTGGACATGGCGTTTGTCCCCGGCACGTTTGACGCCATCTATTGCTTCAACACCCTTCACCTGTTCTGCGAGAATGACAGAAGGCTGTTCGTTCAAGAATGTCTCGGCAAGCTGGGAGAGCCGGGACTGGCCTTTTTTACCGTCTTTTCGGAAAAAGAGCCGAGCTTCAGGCAGGGCAGAGAGGTCGAGAGCAACACCTACGAAAGTCGACCCGGCAGGCCGACGCACTACTTCACTGAAGAAGACCTCAGACAACACTTCCGAGATTTTGAAATTTTCGAGACCGGGATTGTCCATGAGCCGGAAGACCACGGCGGACAACCGCATACCCACATCCTGCGGTACATCATTGCACAAAAAGCAGCGTAGTATGTGCCGTATTCGATGCTGGCTACTTCAAAATAGATTTAATGCCTCTAACTGAGGCGAAGTGAGAGGAGCCCCTTCGAATGGAATGCAATATTGAGGCCAATAAGGCCAAATGCAACTGCACCTACGAGCCCTGCCCGAGAAAAGGCAAGTGCTGTGAGTGTATTGCCTACCACCTCAAGTACAACGAGCTACCCGCCTGCGTCTTCCCTCAAGAAATCGAGAAGACCTATGACCGCTCTTTTGGCAGATTCGTGCAGGTCTACGCCAACAAAGGCCGGGGGTGACAAAACCAGCCTGTTTAAGCTATATTGAAAAGACATGAACAAAGGAAAAAGAGTCGCCCTAATCAAACACCGGCGTAAGAGGAAGAAGCTCGAAGAAAAGCGCAAGGCGGAGAAAAGCCGTGCCTAGCGGCTGGGTTTGACCGGCTATGAAGCAAGTTTACCTGCTCACAGGCCCACCAGGGACAGGAAAGACCAGTCTCATCAAGCAGGTGGCTGCCGAGATGGAGGACAGGGCTGGCGGTTTCTACACCGAAGAGATACGCACACGGGGAACCAGGCAGGGTTTCCGGCTCGTCACCCTCAGCGGGCAGGATGTTGTTTTATCACATATCAACATCAACAGCCCCTACCGCGTCAGCAAGTATCATGTCGATATCGAAGCCCTGGAACAGGTCGGTGTGCCCGCCCTGCTACATGCCGCTGAGCAGCGTGAACTGGTCGTTGTTGACGAAATTGGTAAAATGGAACTGCTCTCCACGAGCTTCAGGCAAACCATATCCCAGTTGATGGACAGCGGCAAGAGAATTCTGGGGACCATTATGCTCAACCCCCACCCCTGGGCTGACGCCATCAAACAAAGGCCACAGGTCAATTTAATCACCATCACCCAGGCCAACCACCAGCAGGTACTCAAAGAACTGCGGCACTGGCTGAGCCTCAACCAGGTCACCAAATTGTAGTATAATTTCTCTGTCTCCCTCGTTTCTGTCAGGTCTAAATAAAAACCAATGAAAAAGCGGAAGGATGTAGACATTGCAGCTATCGGAACTGGTTAAGGCACTCTCCGACCCGGCAATCTATCCAGAGACATCGCAAAGGGTAGAGGTCGAACAGACACAGATGTCGGTAGTTCTGCTGGCCGGTGAGTACGTCTACAAGGTGAAGAAGCCTGTAGACCTCGGCTATCTCGACTACACCACCCTGGAACGTCGCCGGTTCTACTGCCAGCGGGAGGTCGAACTCAACCGGCGCCTTTGCCCAGAGGCCTACCTCGGGGTTGTCGCCATCACCGAGAGCAGGGGGCAGATTGCCTGGGACGGCGAGGGTAGACCGATTGAGTATGCCGTAAAGATGCGGCGCCTCCCCCGGGAAGCAATGATGGACGTGCTCCTGATTGATGACAGGGTAACGCCGCAGATGATAACCGGCGTGGCCCAACGGCTGGAGCGTTTTCACCGTGAAGCCGAGACGAACCCCACCATCAGTGCCTTCGGCAGCATCGAGACCATCACCAAGAATACCAGCGAGAATTTCGAACAGACCACTCCGTACGTCGGGCGCACAATCTCACAGGAGCAATACGAGCATATCAGGGAGTACACAGAGGACTTCATAAAGAGAAATGCTCCTCTCTTTCGCCAACGGATGGACGATGGCAGGATAAGGGACTGTCACGGCGACCTGCACACCGCCCATATCTGCTTTACCGATAATATCTGCATCTATGACTGCATTGAGTTCAATGACCGCTTCCGATATGGCGATGTCGCCTCGGAGGTGGCCTTTCTGGCCATGGACCTTGACCGCTACGGCGCGCAACAGCTATCTCGTACTTTCGTTGATAGTTACCTCGAAGAGAGCAAAGATGGAGAACTGTTGGAGCTGCTCAATTTCTACAAGTGCTATCGGGCCTACGTGCGGGGGAAGGTGGAAGGCTTCAAACTTGATGACCCGCTTATCCCGGAAGAAGAAAAGGACAAGACCTCGGCTACCGCCAAGAGATATTTCGAGCTGGCTGAGTCTTATATTATTTAAGAAGGGAAGAAAAGCGACAAATGGCAAAAGTCTGGTTAACAGTAGCCAACCTAGCTTTAGTAGTTGCTCTCCTGGTTACAGCAGGCTGTACTACCCAGACATTGCGAGAATCCAATTTCAATCTGGTATTTAAATACGGTGTTGGCGCGAGAAATGAGCTGGACACATTCAACGGCACATTCACCAAAGATATGATTTCAGATCCATCAATAACGGTAAATCTATACTTGTCTGAAGAGGAGATGGACAGCATTTATCAAAAGATGGTGGAAATTGACTTCTTTGATTACCCTGACGAATTTTCTATTCCCATCCCTCCCGATGGCAAGATTGGCATTGTGACCCCTTATAACAGTTACTATTTCAAGGTAGAATATGATTCCAAGATTAAAGAGTTATGGTGGGAGGACGAAATAACAAATGAGAACGTGGAAGCTGACAAATTGAGAGAGCTTATCAACCTCATATGGGACATCATCAAATCCAAAGATGAGTATAAGGAACTACCAGAACCGACAGGTGGTTATATGTAGCCAGTGAAAGGGGAACTCATATTTTTAGTGAAGGGGGAGAGTTGAAAGAGCCGTTTTTAAAGTATGTAGAAAACGAACTGGGCACCAGCTTCCTGCTCATTGCCTGCGGCCTCCCCGGCACCTGGAAGACCGAGACCACCGAAGAGGTATCAAGAATAAAGGGCTATCCTATGCTCCGGTCCGACCTCATAAGGCTGGAGGTGCTGAAGGGTGAGGACGTCTTTGATGAAAGGGTTGCCTCAGACATGGAAAAGAGGACCAGCGTTTACGATGAGATGTTCCGCCAGGCTGATGAAGCCCTGAACCAGAGCGAGGGCGTGATACTGGACGCCACCTTTGTTGCGCAGCCACTGCGGAGACGGGCCGCCGAGATAGCCGCCAGGCACAAACGGAGATTCATAATCCTCGAAACGGACTGCCCTCAGGAGGTGTCCATCAGGCGGATACTGCAACGGACTAAAGAGAATTATGAGTCGAACGCACTGACGGAGCAGGCCTATCTCAACAACAAAAAGAGGTTCGAGCCAGTTGACCTGGACGACCTCAAACTGCTCTTCCCCAGCCTCGCTATCACCCACATTGTGGTTGACACGACGCATGACCCACCTGAAGACTGGTACATAACCAGCGTTGATAACAAGTAGAGATAATAAGTAGAAATGAAAATTGACCTGCATGTCCACACCAGCACAGGCTCCGACGGCAGTCTATCTGTCGAAGAGGTACTTAAAGAAGCCAAGAAAAGGGGGATAGCCCTGCTGTCCGTGACCGACCACGATTCCATAGATGCACAGGAAAGGGCTATCAACCTGGCAAAAGAGTACGGCATAGCCTACGTCACCGGCGTGGAACTGAACGTCACCTTCCAGCCGCCTGGAGACAAGCCACTCTCTCTGGACTTCCTCGGATACGGGTACGACATCACCAACCAGAAACTGAGAGACAAGCTACGCCTGATGGCGGAGCACCGCAAGGCAAGGGCACGTCAAATCCTGGAGAGGCTAAACACCGAGTTCGATAAAGAAAATATTGCCAGGCTTACCGAAGAGGATATCCATAATATCGAAAGCAGTGTCGATGGCGTCTTCGGGCGACCACACATTGCCGACTATCTGGTGGCACAGGGAATCGTCGCCAGCCGGCAAGAGGCCTTCGACAGGTATCTGGTCAAGTGTGATGTGCCCAAGTACCCGCTGTCCCTCGCCGAGGCGTCCGGGCTGATAAGGGGCGCCGGTGGCAAACTGGTATTCGCCCACCCGAATGACCCTCATGGGACCTCTCTAGCAATATTAACACCTGACCTGAGCCGACAGTCAAAGATTATCGAGGAGCACATACTGGAGTACATTGACGGCATCGAGTGCTGGCACTCAAGACATAGTGCCGAAACGACAGCGCACTACATCGAATTCGCCAGGCAACACGGCCTGATGGTGACCGGGGGAAGCGACTGCCACCAGAAGCCAATAATAATGGGTACGCTGGAAATACCCGACTACGTTGCCGAGCAGTTCGTATCATAGAATAAACAAGATAGCGAGTTTCAAAGCTGGTTTTACTCAGCCGAATTTTAACGCCAGACTTATGATACAATATTGAATTGTTAGCTCAGACCTGATGCAAAATGAGTAAAAAGGGGAGACCTCCGAAGGAGGAGGCAAACAGGCACCCTTTACACGGGCAATTAAATGGTGAAGTGCCCTGGCTGGACGGGTGTAAAGAGTACGAGAGGGAAACGTGCTTGGATTGTCCTGTGTCGTTAGAGGAGTGTCCTGCTGAAAACCCCCGCCTTCACAAAGGCGGTCGACCTAAGAGGAGTAATTAATATATTATAGAGTAATACGGATGAGGTGGCGCTGCTAAGAATATAAAACAAGCGGCAGACCAAGAGGCTAGGGTGGAATATTAAAGAGTGCGATAAGGAGTGAGCAATGGCTTCGACCAAGAACTATGACGTCAAAGACCTGGACCTGGCTGAGTTAGGCCGGCGGCGAATAGACTGGGCAGCCCGCGAGATGCCCGTAATACGCCTTATCCGAGAGAGGTTTGCTAAAGAGAAACCGCTAGCCGGCATCAGAATCAGTGGCTGCCTCCACATTACTACCGAGACAGCCAATCTGGCACTTACTCTGCAGGCCGGAGGTGCCGAAACCATCTTGTGCGCCTCCAATCCCCTCAGCACCCAGGATGATGCCGCTGCTGCCCTGGTAGAATACGGGATACCCACCAATGCCATCAAAGGGGAGGACTCAGTAACCTACTACCAGCACATCAATACCGCCCTGGACAGCCAACCCCACATTACCGTGGACGATGGCGCTGATTTGGTGAGCACTCTCCATACCAAGCGAAAAGACCTCATCAGCGGTGTCATCGGTGGCACTGAGGAAACGACCACCGGTGTAATCCGACTGCGCAGCATGGAAAAATCAGGCGACCTGAAATATCCCATCATCGCCGTAAACGACGCCCAGACCAAGTACCTCTTTGATAATCGCTACGGCACCGGCCAGAGCACTATAGATGGTATTACGCGGGCCACCAATATCCTGTGGGCCGACAAGAAAGTGGTGGTCTGTGGTTATGGCTGGTGCGGGCACGGCATTACCATGCGGGCCAAGGGAATGGGTGCTCACGTGATAGTCACCGAGGTTGAGCCGGTCCGAGCCCTGGAGGCAGTGATGGACGGCTTCCAGGTAATGCCACTGATGGAGGCAGCCCGGATAGGCGACATTTTCATTACTATCAGCGGTGACAAGAACGTTATTGATAGAGCCCATCTCGAGGTTATGAAGGACGGGGCCTTGTTGGCCAACAGCGGACACTTCAATGTGGAGATAAATATCCCGGCCCTGGAGAGTTTATCCCGCAGCCGCAGAGAAGTACGACCGTTCGTTGAAGAGTTTGAACTGGCCGATGGCCGAAAGCTTCATCTGCTGGGCGAGGGCAGACTGATTAATCTGACTGCTGCCGAAGGGCACCCGGCCAGTGTTATGGACATGAGCTTCGCCAACCAGGCGCTCTGCATTGAATACCTTGCGAAAAACCGGGGGGCACTCAAGATAAAGGTCCACTCTGTCCCATCGGAGATTGACAAAGAAGTGGCCCGCCTGAAACTGGATGCGATGGGCATCACCATTGATACGCTGACACCGGAACAGAAAAAATACCTCACCAGCTGGGATGAAGGGACATAGAAAGGAGAGTACATGCCCAATAGTTTTTATTCTTCAGATAAGTACTTGCTGACCTCAGAGTCGGTTACCGAAGGGCACCCGGACAAACTGTGTGACCAGATATCAGATGCTATCCTGGATACCATCATGGAATGTGACCCCATGGGGCGGGTCGCCTGCGAGACCGCCTGCACCACCGGTCTGGTGATGGTCCTGGGGGAAATCACTACAACCTGCTATGTCGACGTACCATCGATAGTACGCGAGGTCGTTAAAGACATTGGCTATACCGACCCGGCCTATGGTTTTGACTACCAGTCCTGCGGAGTGCTGGTATCAATCAAGGAACAGTCCACCGATATTGACCTCGGGGTAAGTAAGTCGAGAGAGGTCAAAGATGACACCTCCGGTGCCAACGAGCTGGACCAGACCGGAGCCGGCGACCAGGGAATGATGGTGGGATTTGCCTGCAATGAGACCCCGGAACTGATGCCACTACCGATTGCACTATCGCATAAGCTGTGCCGACGTCTTGCCCAGGTGAGAAAGGACGGTATCCTGCCCTATCTCCGGCCCGACGGCAAATCGCAGGTAACCGTGGAGTACAGCAAGGGCATCCCCAAGCGAGTCACCAGCGTGGTTATTGCCGCCCAGCATGACGACGACGTCAGCAG
>Ga0315554_1000417_pt1 | contig 25059 bp, 20 predicted proteins | sample SalMarSW160370MG_FD_202114 | JGI IMG/M metagenome (GOLD analysis project Ga0315554, IMG submission 202114) | Salt marsh sediment microbial communities from the Plum Island Ecosystem LTER, Massachusetts, United States - Salt Marsh Sediment SW1603-70 ...
CAACTGGAGGTCTATGCGGAGTGGGAAGTCTGGTCAGATACCGCTTCCGAGTAATTCTTTACCGAACACTAATAAATGTGCGACAAGAAATAATGACAACTATGCCCACAATAGAAAGGCTCAGAAATTAAGGAGCTAAATATTGAGCAGAAATAATTCGGTTTTTCCTTAATCTGCGAACGCCAAGTCACAAATTTAGGTTTGACAGATAGAAAGCAATCCTTTTAAGTTCGACAAGCCTCAGCATTGATTACGATATAAGCGCTGCGGCAGATATTGCGCTAAACTACATTACTTACTGGAGCTTTGTACTATTGACGTAACATATATTTCAGCTTGGTAGCCGACCGATAATGCCTTGATTGAGGCTTTCAACGGGCGTTTCAGGGAAGAATGCTTGAACGAGAGCTGGTTTCTATCTCTCGAAGATGCCAGGGAGAAAGTAGAGGAATGGCGGCAGCACTACAACTAGGATAGGCCCCATGGATCTCTGGGTAATGTGCCGCCGCTTGAATTCGCAGGAGTCCAGGTGGCAAAATAGTTGAGAAAATCACTTTATGATTGACCCTAAGACGGGGTTCACCTCATATTGACAAACCTGGCTCCCCAGGTAGGACTCGAACCTACAACCTAGCGGTTAACAGCCGCCCGCTCTACCATTGAGCTACCAGGGAGTGTTAGAATATGTTAGTACAATCAGCTTACATGACAGTGCTGCTCTTGAGAAGTCACATTGAGATGAAAATGGTGAGCCAAGGACTCACCTTTATGAGCTAGAAGGCTCATGGAAAAGCATTGATTGAAGAATAGCTGCGGGAATATAATTATATCCGATGGCACAACTCGTTGGGCTATCGGCCACCTGCTCCCGAGGCTATTGTCCCGGTAACCCTAACTTAAAGAGTGGTATCCTTTATGGGAGCAGATTAGAAGCACGAGTAATGTTCACTCTGACTGCCATGTTTTATAATAATGTAATTATGTATTATAATATACTAAATACTAACAATGCATACTGAAAAATGAAATCAACAAGAGTTGCCGAGAATTCAATGATAACTCCCTGGCTGCTCTTCAGCCAGAGGAAAGGGAGCATCTCTCATTATTTCGAGAGAAACACAGTGAAGTTCCATTCACTTCATGCAAGTGGGAGAGCGGCTCTATTAGAAGGTTTGAAAGTGCTGGGATGCACTGCGCATGATAATGCTCTGCTCCCGGGCTACATCTGTGAGGTCGCAGCTGAGCCATTCCGTAAGCTGGGAGTGCAGTTGCGATTCTACGATATTCTCCCTTCGCTCGAGCCAGATATGACTGATCTCGTCAACAAGATCGACGATAAAACGAAGGCTGTAATGATAGTGGATTACTTTGGCTTTCCTCAGGAGCTTGAGTCAGTACAGAATCTCTGCAATAAGCATGGAATATTCCTTATTGAGGACAATTCTCATGGCATACTTAGTAGGAAGGGCTCCGGGTTGCTCGGAACATTTGGGGACATCGGGTTTTCCAGCATTTATAAGGTACTCGCTACGCCAAATGGTGGCATTCTTTTTGTAAACAATGACCAGTTAATACCAGACAACCCTGCTCCTTTTATAACACCGGGTTTTTCTTTAAAAAAAGATGGCTTTTTTTTCGCATCCTCTTTGCTAAATTCCCTAGAAACAAAATATGGTCTTCCTACTTGGATCTTGCGAAAAGCGTACGGGAAGACCCATCCTGTGGGAGAGAGCATAGGTGACAAGACGCTCTTCATGGAAGCATCCGTATCCAGGGTAACCATTGCTGCTATGGAGAGGTTGGACCATGAGGAGATAATCCGCAAGCGGAGGAGTAACTATAACTACTGGTTGGATAGGGTGTCTGGTGTAAAGGGAATAAAAGTCCTTTTTGAAAGTTTACCTGAGGGAACATGCCCCTGGGTGTTTCCATTAATAAGAGGGGAAGGCAATTTCATAGAGGAGATAAGGAATAATGGTATTGCTTGCTCAACTTGGCCTAGTCTCCCCCCTGAAGTACGGGGGCGAAAGGACTACACGAATTACCTGGCTGAGCACCTCTTTGTGTTGCCGGTGCATCAGTCCGTTAACCAAGATTATCTGAAATGACCTGTCCCCAGCGGTTGCATATTCTTTCTATGCGTTACACAGCTTACCAGTGGATAATCCTATCCCACAACTTGCGTCGCTCGCTCCAGATATATGCTTTGTCATGCCAGGCTCTCTTGAGTACAATGGTCCCTAGTTCCATAAGAGCCCTGGGGACTGAGTACCTCTTCTCGTAAGTCCTGAAGGGGATTCTGGCTCCTTTGAATTGCTCCTTGAAGTGTGCCAGACCAGCTGTTGCTGTGTAATAAAAATCAACAAATTTGTAACCCATATTGCAGGCATCCTCGATTGCTGCCATGTCGCATAGTATATTCGCATTTTCGGTGTCCTTCACGTAGCTTCCAATTTCGGCTAAGATACATGTTGAAGCATGGTAATAGCATAACTGCGTAACAATTGGCAGGCCATCGAGCAGGGCCACGAACAGCTTCGCCCTATCTCTAAACGTATCCAGAGTTACCATGATCTCCTTTCCTGATAAAGGCGTGGTCCCATGGCGTTTGAAATTTGCGAATAACATATCGATGAAATAATCAGCGTATTTCAGCTCCCGGTCTTGAATGACAACCACACCTTTTCTCTTCGCTTGGTTAAGTTCCTTCCTTAGGTTTCTCGACCACAGACCTCTCCAGACGTTCTCCTCAAAAGGTTGTTTCAATTCTAGGACAAATGTACACGGCAGTTTAGTCGACATGTCGTATCTGAACTGAAACCCGCTATCGAGTAAAGCCGCCGTTGGTTCCTCATTTACCTCACTAATCGTCGAGAGGTTTTCTCTCAATAGGAAGCGAGAACACCCCCCTGAGTAATTCGTATCCACATGCTTCAAGAATGCTGAAGTTGCCTCATATCTCTCCGCATCCGATAGCCCCCTCTTCAGTAAAAGACCTCCTGTCTTTATATGAGAATGGAGAGCTGAATAGAGAAGTCTATCCTCCCTGACTATGGGGAGTATACCGATTATCTCAGAGGCAATAGTCTCAGCTAACAGAGGAATGAAACGGTCACCTCTGGTGTCATAAACATGTTTCCAGTCGAAATAATGGAAAAAGTTACCACCTTCGGTATCGACAAAGGCATCCCAGGCTGCCCTGTCCTCCGCACTGGCTTCTCTAACCCTCATACATGGGCCCCCATTATAATGCTTGTGGCTTTCCCTGCATCTTCTCGTGCAAATTACCAGCGGACAATACTATCCCACAGTACACGTCGTTTCTTCCAGAGATAGGTTTTGTCACGCCAGGCTCTATCGACTACGATAAATACCAGTTCCACAAGAGTCCTGGGAATGGAATACCTTTTCTCATACATCCTGAAGGGGACTCTGGCCCCTTTGAGTTGCTCTTTGAAGTGTGCCAGGCCGGATGTTTCTGTCCATCCAAGTTCAACAAATCTATAGCCCTCATTGCAGGCATCCTCGATTGCTGTCTTGTAGCATAGTATATTCGCATTTCCGGTGTCCTTCACGTAGCTTCCAATCTCCCATAGAAAACATGTCGAAGCGGTGTAATAACAAAATAGCGCTACGATTGGCCGACCATCGAACAGGGCCACAAACAGCTTCGCGTTATCTCTGAAAGTATTTATTTCCAGCCTTTTTTGTTCTCTTGTTGCGTAGAGCATGGCCCCGTGGCGCTCGTAGTTTGCGGACAACATGTCTATAAATTCTTCAGTATAGCGGAACTCCCGATCTTGAGTTACAACTACTCCGTCTCTCTCTACATTTTTAATTTTCCGCCTCAGGCTTTTCGACCACAGGCCCTTCCAGATGTTCTCCTCAAAGGGTTGTTTCAATTCGAGGACGAATGTACACGGCAGCTTGGTCGACATGTCGTATCTGAACTGGAACCCGTTATCGAGTAAAGCCGCCGTAGGTTCCTCATACAGCTCATCAACCGGTGTCAGACATTCTCGTAAAGTGAAGCGAGAACACCCCCCTGAGTAATTTGAATCCACATACTTCAAGAGTGCTGAAGTTACCTCGTATCTCTCCGTATCAGATAAATCCCTCTTCAGTAAAAGGCCTCCTGCCCGTGTATCGGAATGGAGAATTGAACTGAGATACCTCTTCTGTTTAACAACGGGGAATATACCGATTATCCCGGATGCATTATTCTCAGCTAACAGAGGAATGTATTGATGGCCTCTGGCCTCAAGGACATACTTCCAGTCGAAATAATGGTGAAAGTTGCCACCTTCGGTATCGGCAAAGGTGTCCCATGCTGCCCTGTCCTCTACGCTGGCTTCTCTAACCCTCATACATGAGCCTCCCACTATAATGCTTGCGGCTTTCCCTGTATCTTGTCACACAACTTACCAGCGGACAATACTATCCCACAATACACGCCGTTTCTTCCAGAGATAGGTTTTGTCGTACCAGACTTTCTTGAGCACAATAGTCCCCAGTTCCACAAGAGTCCTGGGAATGGAATACCTCTTCTCATACATCCTGATGGGGACTCTGGTCCCTTTGAGTTGTTCCTTATGGTCCGCCAGGCTGGATGTTGCTGTGAGTCCAAAATCAACAAATCTATAGCCCGCACCGCAGGCATCCTCAATTGCTGCCTTGTCGCATAGCATATTCACCCTTCCAGTGTCCTTTGAGTAACTTCCAATCTCCCATAGAAAACATGTCGAAGCATTGTAATAGGATAATTGCGCCACGACTGGCCGGCCATCGAGCAGGGCCACATATAGCTTCAGTCTATCTCTGAAAGTATTTAGTTCCATCTTGATTTGCTCTCTTGTTGCATAAGGTATGAACCCGAGGCGCTTGTAGCTTGCGGATAACATTTCAATAAAATCCTCTACGTAGTTCAGCTCCCGGTCATGAATGACAACCACACCTGTACTCTTCGCTTTGTTTAGTTTATTCCTTATTTTACTCGACCACAGGCCTTTCCAGATGTTCTCCTCAAAAGGTTGCTTCAATTCCAGGACAAATGTGCACGGCAGTTGAGTCGACGCATCGTACCTGAAACGATATCCACTATCGATTAGGGCTGCTGTAGGTTCCTCACTCAGCTCGTCAGCCGGCGTCAGACATTCTCTCAATAGGAAGCGAGAACACCCCCCTGAGTAATTCGTATCCACATACTTCAAGAGCGCTGAAATCGTCTCGTATCTCTCCGCATCCGATAGCTCCCTCTTCAGTAAAAGACCTCCCTCTTGTGTATCGGAATGGAGGATTGAATAGAGATACCTTTTCTGTTTAATAACGGGGAGTATACCGACTATCTCAGATGCAGCATTCTCAGCTAATAGAGGAATGTATTGATGGCCTCTGGCCTCCCGAACATACTTCCAGTCGAAATAATGGCCAAAGTTGCCACCTTCGGTATCGGCAAAGGTGTCCCATGCTGCCCTGTCCTCCGCAATGGCTTCTCTAACCCTCATACATGAGCCCCCCACTATAATGATTGTGACCTTCCCTGTATCTTGTCACACAGCTTACCAGCGGACAATACTATCCCACAATACACGCCGTTTCTTCCAGAGATAGGTCTTGTCACGCCAGGCTCTATCGACTACGATAAATACCAGTTCCACAAGAGTCCTGGGAATGGAATACCTCTTCTCATAAATCCTGAAGGGGACTCTGGTCCCCTTGAATCGTTGTTTATATTCCGCTAGGCCGGATGTTGCTGTGAATCCAAATTCAACAAAGCTATAGCCCGCATCGCAGGCATCCTCGATTACTGCCTTGTCGCATAGTATAGTCGCATTTCCGGTGTCCTTCACGTAACTCCCTGACTCCCATATAAAACATGTCGAAGCAGTGTAATAGCATAATTGCGCCACGATTGGCCGGCCATCGAGCAGGGCCACGAATAGCTTTGCTTTATCCCTGAAAGTATTTAGTTCCATCTTGATTTGCTCTCTTGTTGCATAAGGTATGGTCCCGTGGCGTTTGCTGTTTGAAAAAAACATGTCTATAAATTCTTCAGTATAGCTGAACTCCCGGTCATGAATGACAACCACACCTTTCCTCTTCTCTCTGTTCAGTTTCTTCCTTAGCCTGCTCGACCACAGACCCTTCCAGATGTTCTCCTCAAAAGGTTGTTCCAATTCCAGGACGAATGTACATGGCAGTTTAGTCGACATGTCGTATCTGAACTGAAACCCGCTATCGAGTAAAGCCGCTGTGGGTTGCTCACTCAGCTCGTCAGCCAGCGTCAGACATTCTCTCAATAGGAAGCGAGAACATCCCCCGGAGTAATTCGTATCCACATACTTCAATAGCGCTGAAATTGCCTCATATCTCTCCGCATCCGATAGCTCCCTCTTCAGTAAAAGACCTCCCGCCCGTGTATCGGAATGGAGGATTGAAGAGAGATACCTCTTCTGTTTAATAACGGGGAATATACCGATTATCTCGGATGCAGTATTCTCAGCTAATATAGAGATGTATTGATGGCCTCTGGCTTCAATGACATACTTCCAGTCGAAATAATGGTGAAAGTTGCCACCTTCGGTATCGGCAAAGGCGTCCCATGCTGCCCTGTCCTCCACGCTGGCTTCTCTAACCCTCATACATGAGCCCCCCACTATAATACTTGTGACTTTCTCTGCAGCTGGTTACGCAACTTACCAGCGGACAATACTATCCCACAATACACGCCGTTTCTTCCAGAGATAGGTCTTATCGTGCCAGGCTCTATCGACTACGGGAGGTACCAGTTTCACCAGAGTCCTTAGACTGTGGTACCTCTTCTCATAACTCCTGTAGGGGACTCTGGTCCCTTTGAATTGCCCCTTGAAGTGTGCCAGGCTTGATGATCCTGAGTATCCAAATTCAACAAATCGATAGCCCGCATCGCAGGCATCCTCAATTGAGACCTTATTGCACAGTTTATTCGCATTTCCGGTGTCCTTCACGTAGCTTCCAATCTCCCATAGAAAACATGTCGAAGCAGTGTAGCAGCATAATGACGCCACGATTGGCCGGCCATCGAGCAGGGCCACGAACAGCTTCGCTTTATCTCTGAAAGTATTTATTTCCAGCATTTCTTGCTCTCTTGTTGAAGGTATGGTCCCGTGGCGTTTGATGTTTTCAAACGACATGTCTATAAATTCCTCAATGTAGCGGAACTCCCGGTCTTGAATGACAACTACTCCATCTCTCTCTACTTTGTTAAGTTGCCGCCTTAGTTCACTCGACCACAGACCCTTCCAGATGTTCTCTTCAAAAGGTTGCTTCAATTCCAGGACGAATGTACACGGCAGTTTAGTCGACATGTCGTATCTGAACTGAAACCCGCTATCGATTAAGGCCGCTGTAGGTTCCTCACTCACCTCAATAATCGACGAGAGGTTTTCTCTCAATAGGAAGCGAGAACAGCCCCCGGAGTAATTTGTATCAACATACTTCAAGAGCGCAGAAGTTGCCTCATATCTCTCCGCATCCGATAGCTCCCCCTTCAGTAAAAGACCTCCCCCCCATATATCGGATTGGAGGATTGAATAGAGGTCCCTTTTCTGTTTAATAACGGGGAGTATACCGATTATCTCAGACGCAGTATTCTCAGCTAATATAGAGATGTATTGATGGCCTTCGGCCTCCCAGACATACTTCCAGTCGAAATAATGGAAAAAGGTCCCGCCTTCGGTATCGGCAAAGGTGTCCCATGCTGCCCTGTCCTCTACGCTGGCTTCTCTGACCCTCATACATGAGCCCCCATTATAATGCTTGTGGCTTTCCCTGCATCTTGTCACACAGCTTACCAGCGGACAATACTATCCCACAATTTGCGCCGTTTCTTCCAGAGATAGGTCTTATCGTGCCAGGCTCTATCGGCCACGAGAGGTAACAGTTTCACAAGAGTCCTTAGACTGTGGTACCTCTTCTCATAACTCCTGAAGGGGACCCTGGTCCCTTTGAATTGCTCCTTGAATTGTGCCAGGCCGGATGTTTCTGTCCATCCAACATCAACAAATCTATAGCCCGCATCGCAGGCATCCTCGATTGCTGCCATGTCGCATAGTATATTCGCATTTCCAGTACCCTTCACGTAGCTTCCAATCTCACATAGAAAACATGCCGAAGCAGTGTAGTAGCATAATTGCGCCACGACTGGCCGGTTATCGAGCAGGGCCACGAATAGCTTCGCTTTATCTCTGAAAGTATTTATTTCCATCCTTTTTTGCTCTCTTGTTGGAGGTATGGTCCCGTGGCGCTCGTAGTTTGCGGATAACATTTCAATAAATTCTTCAATATAGCTGAACTCCCGGTCTTGAATGACAACTACACCTTTCCTCTTCGCTTGGTTAAGTTCCTTCCTTAGGTTTCTCGACCACAGGCTCTTCCAGATGTTATCCTCAAAAGGTTGTTTCAATTCCAGGACGAATGTACACGGCAGTTTAGTCGACATGTCGTATCTGAACTGAAACCCGCTATCGAGTAAAGCCGCTGTAGGTTCCTCATTCACCTCAATAATCGACGAGAGGTTTTCTCTCAAATAGAAGTGAGAACATCCCCCTGAGTAATTCGTATCCACATACTTCAAGAGCGCTGAAATTGCCTCGTATCTCTCCGCATCCGATATCTCCCTCTTCAGTAAAAGACCTCCCTCCTGTATATCGGAATGGAGGATTGAATAGAGGTCCATTTTCTGTTTAATAACAGGGAGTATACCGATTATCTCAGACGCAGTATTCTCAGCTAATAGAGAGATGTATTGATGGCCTCTGGCCTCCCAGACATACTTCCAGTCGAAATAATGGAAAAAGGTCCCACCTTCGGTATCGGCAAAGGCGTCCCAGGCTGCCCTGTCCTCCTCGGTGGCCTCTCTAACCCTCATACATGAGCCCCCCACTATAGTGCTTGCCACTTTCTCCACACCCGGTTACAAAATTTACCCGTGGATAATCCTATCCCACAATTTGCGCCGTTTCTTCCAGAGATAGGTCTTATCGTGCCAGGTTCTATTGAGCACAATGGCCCCCAGTTCCACAAGATTCCTTGGAATGGGGTAATTCTTCTCATAAATCCTGAAGGGGACTCTGGTCCCTTTGAATTGTTCCTTAAAGAATGCCAAACTTGATGATCCTGAGAATCCAAAATCAACAAATCTATAGCCTGCATCGCAGGCATCCTCAATTGGTGCCTTGTAGCACAGCTTATTCACCTCTCCGGTGTCCTTTGAGTAACTTCCAATCTCCCATAGAAAACATGTCGAAGCGGTGTAGTAGCATAATGACGCCACGACTGGCTGGCTATCGAGCAGGGCCACAAACAGCTTTGCCTTATCTCTGAAAGTATTTATTTCCATCTTTTTTTGCTCTCTTGTTGGAGGTATGGTCCCGTGGCGCTTACAGTTTTCAAAAAACATGCCTATAAATTCTTCAAGATAGCGGAACTCCCGGTCATGAATGACAACCACACCATTTCTCTCTGCCCTGTTAAGTCTCCACCTTAGTCTACTCGACCACAGGCTCTTCCAGATGTTCTCCTCAAAAGGTGGCTTCAACTCCAGGACAAATGTGCACGGCAGTTGAGTCGACACATCGTACCTGAAACGGTATCCGCTATCGACTAGAGCCGCGGTAGGTTCCTCACTCACCTCACTAACCGACGAGAGGTTTTCTCCCAATACGAAGCGAGAACACCCCTTGGAGTAATGAGTATCCACATATTTCAAGAGCGCTGAAATTGCCTCGTACCTTTCCCTATCCGATAGACCGTTCTTCAGCAAAAGGCCTCCCGCTGGTGCATCGGAATGGAAGAATGAAGAGAGATACTTTTTCTGTTTAACAACAGGGAGTATACCGATTATGCCGGATGCGGCCGTCTCAGCCAACAGAGGAATGTATCGATGGCCCCTGGCCTCAAGGACATACTTCCAGTCGAAATAATGGCCAAAGTTGCCACCCTCGGTATCAGCAAAGGTGTCCCAGGCTGCCCTGTCCTCCGCGGTGGCTTCTCTAACCCTCATACATGAGCCCCCCTAAAGTTTACCTAGGTAGTATGTCCCCCACGAGTAAAAAACTACGATTAACAGCAGACAATATCATGACGTTATTTAACCCATATGCCGATACAGAATAGCCGCGGCCAGCTTCGCAGCGAAACCGGGCATCAATTTGTTAGCGGCTGTGTAGACCGGCCGATACGCCGGATTCACCTTCGGCATTAATCTGGAGTGACCGGCCACGGAGTAGTAGTAATAGGGTAGTGGCATCTCGTCACTGCCCCACTGCCTCTTGAACGCTATCAGCCCTGAATTATCGGGGTCTGAGATGCCAAAATCGAAGCGTTTATAGCCTCCACGGCAGGCGCGCTCCATCGCCCTCCAGGTAATAAGGTAATTCGCCCGATATTGAGAGTAGTCCTTGTCAGAAGCGTTTATCTTAAGAAGAACGGAGTCCTTAAAACACAGGTATAAACTGCCGGCGATAGCCTTGCCATCAAGCTCGGCGAGAAGCAGAAAGCCGTGACCGGGGGCAACGACATGCCGGTAAATGGACTTAATAAACGGGTATGGCCAGGGTAACATATTAAGTCTCCGGCGAGTTGTGACACTCAGTCGGTAGAACTGCCTGAGGTCATCCTCGCTATCAGCCTCTCGAATGGTGACCCCTGATTCCTCTGCCTTCTTCAGGTTCCGCTTCAAGTGGTGGTTTTTCTCAAGACCGGCCCTCAGTCTTTCCAGGTCGTCGTTAAGAGCAGTCACATGCCTCAGATAAAGGGGAGATTCCACCAGCTCGAGTTCGCCCGGCGTTATTGCATCTTTCCATCCCCTTATCTCAAGAAAAGACGTGTGCCCGCAATCCACCTCGTCCTTGGCAGTAGCCAGTAGCTGGACTACGGCCTCAGGGGAATAGGCCAGAGGGTAACAGTACTCACTGCAGGGAAGACAGGCCAGCCTCCTCCCTGCCAGTCGGCTCTGGATACGAATAAAGGGAATACCCGCAGCTATTTCCCCGTGTTCATCCTCGACCACATAGTACGTCGGACTGCATTTATATCTGTCCACTAGCACTCGGGCCCAAGCTGAATGATGAAATATGGTGCCCTGAGGATGTTTCATTACGAAATCGTCCCAACGCTTGTCCGCTATGGGATCAATTGTTCTCATCATCCTTAAATAACGGAAACGGTTTACTTACCACCAATATAAAACAACGACTGAGTGCCTTCACCTTTCTCCACTCTACTGAAAATCAACAAGCTGCTTAACGATAATACTACATCTTGCTGTCTTATGTATGACTATAGCAATGCCTGGTTAGAAAAGTGTCAGTGTACAGTTAGAAAACAGTTGTAATTACTGTAAACAAGATGGGGGTTACAGTTTAGGTTAGACTTTTAGTAATTAATAAGATGGGGAGTTTAACCTAGGAAGAACATGTCAGACGGGATGGAAATAGTTATTACAGTGACCTGGATGGTTATAGATCTTCTTGACGGCCACTATTATTCTCTCCCGGTAGAAAGGCAACAACGTCTTCCCGACGAAAGCGCCGGTCACCCCGGGGACCAATGCGGTAGCCCTTTAGTATACCGAGGCCACTCCACCTTCTCACCGAATTCACATGAACATTGGGAACCTCGGCTACCTCTCGTACTGTCAGCACAGAGATATATCTTTGCTTATATGCCATTCCCTGTTTCTCCATGTTATTAGCCGCATCCACTTCATTAGAAAGCTTGCTAAATCTAGTCGTTGTCCCACCAGTCCCGAACCCCTACAAGTCATCAGGGGTCAAGTATATGAAACATGCAGTTATATATTTTTTAACGCTGGAGTCACGATAATGACCAGCCGATTCTCTTCACCTTGGTTACGTGAGCAAAGTAATAACTATACTATCTGAAAACTCAAAGTTATATAATACTTTTATTCTAACCACGTGATAACGTTACTCTAACCGTATTCCAACTTCAGGTTGATAATATACGAATGATGAACACAGGGCGTTATCTATCGCACTCCAGAGGCACTCGTAATCTAATCCGGAGGGTTATGACCGTACTATGTCGTTTCGGCATCACCGCTAAAACGTTTCAGTACAAATTAAAAAGATATAGTGCTGTCGCCAGCAGCCTTGGTTTCACCCCAACATTCGCCATAACGGCTGTAACGCTTAAAAGGCACCCCGATATAATAAGGAAACAGCACAAGCAAGGTGTTGAACTTGCCGTTCACGGCTATATCCATACGGACTACAGACTCGCATCATTAGAACAACAGATTGAACACTTTAACAAAGCAATCAAGGTTTTCGAAAGTTCTAAGGTCTCTTTTAGCGGTTTTCGCGCTCCGTTTCTACGCATCAATAGCAAGACATCCGAAGTACTCACCAATCTTGGATTCCAGTATGATAGTAGCCACAGTATAAACTGGGGCGTAATCGACCAGGCTAAATACTCAAAGCAGTCTTGGTGCGAATACAACAGGCTTCTTGATTACTACATGTCTCACAAAGCTGAAGAGTACCTTGCCTTGCCAAGATTTATCGATGGTTTTACCGAAATTCCGGTTTCAATGCCAGATGATGAGGCAATGGTAGATAGACTCGGCATAACCGATAAGAAAGAAATTAGCAGAATCTGGTTAGAGGTCTTGCAGAGAACCTATGACAAGGGAGAGCTATTCACCATACAATTACATCCGGAACGAATTTCATTCTGCGAAAGCGCCTTAATAGACGTAGTACAACAAGCAAGGCGATTGAATCCTCCGATCTGGGTTGCGACTCTTGGAGAAATTAGTGACTGGTGGCGAGAGAAAGGACAGTTTTCTCTTGATGTCATTACAGAAGGTACTGGTAAGTATAGTGTTAAAGCAGACTGTACCGATAGGGCAACCCTTCTGGTAAAGGACTGCAGGGTAGATGTACCGTCCACAGAATGGGTAGATAACTATAGATGTATCAGTGCCAGAGACTTCATCCTGGAGAGTCCTGTACGCCCTGTTATCGGCATTAGCCTTGATTCTGCGCCGGCTGCTATAAAATTTCTGAAGACCGAAGGCTTTGTCGTGGAACAAAGTAATCAGTCCGAGAACCACGGACTTTACCTCAGCGACCTAGCACAGTTCACGGAAGCTGACGAGAAGCCGCTTTCGGAGAAAATCGAGCAATCAAACGCTCCCCTGCTCAGATTCTGGCGTTGGCCTTACCAGTCAAGGAGTGCTCTATCTGTAACAGGAGATATCGACTCGATAACCTTGATCGATTTTGTGCTGCGAGTATTTGAAAATTGGCGGCAAAAGAGGAGGCAATGACTCATCGTTGTTAAAGAGCAGTACCATCAAGAAATCTGAATTGGAGCAAGAAACGACCGACCGCCGTCACCGCCAGACTAAACCAGTCGGTGCAGTCATTCTTGGAGGTGATTTCCAGGCCTTAGGTGTCACCAGAAGCCTAGCACGACAAAATGTTCCGGTATACCTGCTGGACAAGGGACTTTGCATCGGCAGATTTTCGAGATATGTCTGGAAGTTCGAAAAGTGCCCTGATGCCAAGGAGGAAGCCCTATTATTCAATTTCCTGGTAGACCTGGCCAGAGAAGAAAACCTTGAAGGATGGTTACTTTATCCAAATGACGATGAAACGGTTCGTTTTCTAGCAAGGAATAAAGAAGAACTGGAGAAATACTACAGGATCACCACGCCAACCTGGGAAACAGTCAGGTTCGCCTGCGAGAAGAGACTGACCTACGAGCTTGCCACGAAGTGTGGCATCGCTGTTCCCAAAACATTCTTTCCCCGGAATGTTGCCGAACTGGAGCAGCTGGACATGCAATTTCCGGTGATTATCAAGCCATCAGTAAAAGAACCTTTTTATAGTAGAATAGGGAAGAAGGCAATCCGCATGGACAGTAAAAGAGAGCTTATCGATGAGTTCAACAGAGTCCGGGCGATTGTCGGTGACTGCGAGATAATGGTTCAGGAGTTCGTACCCGGGGGAAGCCAAAACCTCTATTCCGTCGGCTCGCTATGTAAGAATGGTGAACTATTGGCAAAAATAGTGGCGCGGCGTCTCAGACAGCATCCTATGGACTTCGGTCATGCCACTACTTACGCTGAAACTGTAGATATTCCAGAGATGGAAGAACTGGCCGCCAGAATACTTAAGGCAATAGGCTACTACGGACTATCAGAGGTCGAGTTCATGTGGGACCCGAAGGACAGGCAATACAAGCTCATTGAAATTAACCCAAGGCCTTGGGGATGGCATACCCTGGCAATCGGAGCTGGTGTGAACCTGCCATACTTGTTGTACCTTGACATGCTCGGAGAGAAGGTGGAGCAGAATGGCGCTACCCCCAAACAAGCCAAGTGGATCAGGCTGGTCACCGACATCCCCACCGTGGTGTCGGCACTACTCAAGGGCAGATTAAAGTTTGGTGATTATATCAGTTCCCTGAAGGGCAAGAAGCAGTTTGCCGTTTTCTCCGTGAAAGACCCCCTGCCCTTCATCGTGGAACTCCTCATGCTCCCCTATCTCTGGAAGAAGAGGGGTTTCTAGCCATGAGATGGGAACTACTGGCTACCAGCCTAGCATTCGCGCTCGTGTTTCTGCCGCTCCTTGCCTGGAAGTGGCGCATTAAGATTAAGATAGCAATCTCTGGTGGGGTTATCATTGGGGCGCTGACCGGGCTAATTGTAAGCCAGATAGGCTACGCCACCGGATTAAGTACCGCCGCGCTGGTTGTACTCGAACTACCACTGATCATGCTGGTAACAGGACTAATCATCCTCACCAGGTTCTACCGGGACCCGGAGAGGACTCCTACTGTAACCGAAAATGTAATCCTCTCTCCTGCCGATGGGACGGTTGTTTATGTCAATAAAGTCGAAAAGGGGACAGCTCTGGTTTCGACCAAAGGTGAGAGAAGATTTAAACTAAATGAGATAACGGATACCGATCTACTCCCGAACATAGTCTACCTAGTAGGAATTGACATGAACATACTCAATATCCACGTTAACAGGGCCCCGATAGCCGGGAAGATACTCCTCCGCAAGCGTACTGCCGGTAAATTCATGTCTTTGCGCAAGCAAGAATCAGACATCCTGAATGAAAGGGTCACTATGGTTATTGGTAACGGGACGTTCAATGTGGGTGTCGTCCAGATTGCATCACGTCTCGTCAGAAGGATAGTTTCCTATGTCAAGGAGGGCAACGATCTTCAGATTGGACAGAGAATCGGAGCCATCGTATTTGGCTCTCAAGTTGATGTAGCCATTCCAGAACTGGAGAACCTCAGTATAAAAATCAAGGTGGGAGATGAGGTTAAGGCAGGACTTTCGATAGTAGCTAGGTACGGTTAAAAAAGAACCTGCTGTTAAATTCGGTGAAGAACCGGAGTGACCCGGCCTGTCTGACTACTTTACCGGAATAGAAAAGCTGAAGACACTACCTTCCCGAACCCTGTTACTGGCCCAGATACGACCCCCATGGGCTTCCACGATAATCTTGCAGATGTGCAGGCCAAGACCAGCCCCAGAAGTAGCGCGGGTAAACCGATTGTCCACCCGATAAAAACGCTCAAATATCCGCTCCTGCTCCGGTTCGGGTATCCCAATCCCCGAATCGGAAACGGTCACGATAAGGCAGGGATATCTCAACGGGGGTACTTTCTCCAGTTCCCCCTGCACTTCACGCTCGCCATTAGCCAGCCACGCCATGACCTCGATGTCTCCACCCTGCGGTGAGTATTTGACCGCATTCGTCAGCAGGTTTGTCAACACCTGCTCTGTCTTCTGCCGGTCAACGTTTACCAGAGGTAAGGGGTCGGACAGCCGCAATTTAAGTACATGTTCTGCGGTCTGGCTCTGTATCTCAAACACCGCCTTACGCAGCAGTTCTGGTAATGGAGTAGGCTGTAAAAGAAGGCTTGGAGCGGCTATTTCAAATCTTGAGATATCCCTTAAATTTTCAAGCAAACGAATTACCCGGTCGGTCGCTGCTTGAATTCCCTGGAGATACTGCTTACCCTGCTCCTCAGTGATAACCTCAGCTAACTGTAGCAGGGTAGCAGCGTAGCCCTTGATTAGAGTCAGCGGGGAAAGTAATTCATGAGAGAGCACAGAAACGGCATCCGGCTCAGTACGTTTCGCCCGCTTCTGTACAACATCATTATAGATGACCGGGATACCATGTTCATCCTTCTGCGTCCGGGATGCATCACCCTCGGTATCTTTCCCGATGATGGTGAAAGGATAGGGAATCCCTTCATCAGGCCCCTCATCGACCCTAACTGGTCCCTGACCTTGCGTGGCCTGTTCCACGGACATCAACTCAGTCAGGAGCGCAGCTGCCGCGAAGGCCTGCTTGCCGGGTGAAAACGCCTGTTTGGAGGCAAAGATAAATACACCTGACAGACCTCCATCCCGGCGATACCAGGGAATCAGCCACAGTGTATGTATTCCCTCCCGGCGAGCCTGTGTTCGTATGGACTTGAACTGATTATTACCAGGGAGGCGGACCAGAAGATATGGGTCAGACTGTTCCACCGCTCTCGCTATCAGCCGTTCGCCCTGCTCTTTATCAGCGAGAGCATCAACAAATCCAGAAGAGAGGTTTACGGCAGCCCGTGGGTAGAGCCGGCGCTGAACAGGGTCATAAAAGAAGACAACACAGCTCTCGGCACCTGGAATCAAATGACCCAAAACTGGCGCTTCCAGTATCGACTGCCCAATCTGGTGACTGCTCGTGTCCCCTGTTCTCCCAGGCGACAATACCTGCCCTTCATCCTGACGAGCCACCTCACCCGAATTGAGCCCGGAATGTACCCTAGATTCCTGATTATGAGAAGGTGCTTGTCCGTGCAATATGCTCGCCCCTGGGAATGTTGGATTGCCTGCCACGCACCGCAAAACGGTAGCCTACACCCCGCTCGGTTAGAATCAAACGTGGCTTGCGCGGGTCTTCTTCTATTTTCTGTCTCAGGTACCTGATATATAGCTTGACAAAAGACTTGTCGCCAACATAGTTCGGTCCCCAGACCTTCTGGAGTAACTGCTCGTGAGTGACCACCCAACCGCCGTTCTTCATTAAACACGATAGCAGCTTGAACTCCGTCGGCGATAGCTTCACCATCTCCCCTCTTACATAGACCCGGCGGCCCCTCCAGTCTATCTCTATTTCCCCACCCTGGAAGCTCTCGGAAACTTCCTCTTGCATGTCGATTGAGCAGCGCCGCAGGATAGCCCCGATTCGTGCCAGCAGCTCGGAAAAATCAATCGGCTTGGTCATATAGTCATCAGCTCCGACGTCGAATCCCCTCAGCCGGTCTGCTGCCTCTCCATTCACTGTAACCATAATAACCGGAATATCACTCATATCCCTGATGCGGTGGCACACCTCCCAGCCATCCATAGCGGGCATATTGCCGTCCAGGACAACCAGATGAGGACGGCCACTAAAGACACGGCGTAACCCGACTTTGCCATCCTCCGCCGTTATCACACTATATCCGGCGCTTTGCAGCCATGTCTGGGCCAGCCCTAAGAATTCGGAATCATCGTCAACCAGTAATATCTTCTCTCTCACACTGACCACCCTACACCACGATAATGTAGGCCAGAACTACACCTCGCTTCCCCCCCTAATGTATTTTACCTGTACCAATCACCCGGGCTCGTCTTCGAGTGCACCTGATAAAGGACTCACCCTCTGATTTACCAAGCAGAGTTTATTATTTGTCTCTCCAATCCCCGGACCACTGGTGAGGCAAGTACACCCTCAAACTGAAAGGGTGGATTGCCTGATTGTGGTGCCCCAACTAACACTCAATCATAGGTCAGGATAAGAATAGAAAAGAGAGGAAAATACACCTCACAGAATACAACGTCTAGCCTCAAATGTCAAGGTCACAAATCTTATCTTTTCTTAACATATCGTCACTATCGGCCAATCCGAACCGCCTTCGCTGCGTCACCAAAAGCCATGGTAACATGGCGGCTCAAAACGGATTCTAACCTTTTTCTAACTAGGCTCTGACACTGTTCTAACGGGACTAAATTATGATGCTACTGTAGGTATTCATTCATAGATATGCAGAGTAACAAGTGGCCATAAGCGAAAGCCGAAATTCGAAGCAGAAGCGAAAAAAGGTCATGTTGGTTGAACATGACCCTGAAATCGTCCAGATTCTAGAGGTAAACCTGGCTCACGCCAACCTCGAGGTCATCGCAACACGGAGTGGAGCCCAGGCATTGACCAAGGCCATCAACGAGAATCCCGACATCATCCTCCTTGACGCGGTCCTCCCAGATAACGAAAGCCTGGAGGTCTGCCGGCAGTTAAAGGAATCACGGCAGACCGGCCATATTCCGGTGATAATCATCGGCTCCGATGGGGAAGGGGACATAGATATAGCCTCCGTCACAAATGGGGCTGACCAGTACATTACCAAACCCTTTGACCCCAACGAGGTTGTGGCGCTAGTAGAGACCTGCTTCAGACAAATAGAGAGAGCCACAAACACGAGTCCACTCACGGAACTACCCAATCAGGTCCAGGTACACAATGAGGTTACCAGCCTGATAGAACAGAACAAGACCTTCGCAGCTATTCATATTGATATAGATAATCTTAAGGCCTTTAACAAAGTATATGGATTTGACCGGGGCGATAGCGCTATTCGGCTCCTTGCCGACATACTGCGTGACGCAGTTAGATTATTCGGTAATCCGGACGACCTGGCAGGGCACCTTGGCAGTGATAACTTCATCGTTATCACCTCAATCCAGAAAACAAGGATACTCTGCCAGAGGATTATTGCTGATTTTGATATCCGCATCAGGAGCCTGTACAACCAGAGAGACCTGGAGAGGGGTTATGTCGAGCATGAAGGTCGACTGGGCGAGACGGAGCAACACCCGATTATGACTATTTCCGCCGCAGCTGTCACCAACGAAAGACGTACCTTCTACCATCCCCTCCAGATAAGTGAGACCGCCGCAGAGATACTGGATTATCTAAAACGCATGCCCGGTAGCAACCATTATCTGGACCGCCGTGAGGAGGGCATCGAAACAGAGTTGAGCCTGCATAACAAGGGCATACCACATGCCTACCGCGAAGAGCTAAGAACGCTGCAACGGGTATTGACCTGGGTTGCCTTTCTAACCGAAGGATTGGAAGCACCTGTCTCCATAATTCAGGACTGCCTGGAATCACTGGAATCAGCCAATCTGGGCAACACCGAATCGAGACAATGGCACAACCTGAACGCAATACGAGAAAACACCAATAATCTATACCACGTAGTTCAAGAACTCAATCACCTGACAAGTGGTGAATGGCTCACCGAAGACACAATCCTGGAGGAGGTGGACCTGAGAAGCACCTTCGACTGGGTTATACAACAGGTCAAGCGCCTGGCCGAAAAGCAGGGAATGGAGATCACCATAGATGGTATTGATGGCACCGGTCGACTGATTGTGGACGGACGGAGCCTTACCCGGGGGCTATTCTATCTGCTGAGAAGCGAGATTAACTCCAGCACGCGAGGTGACCACCTACAGATCAACATAACCGAAATGAACGAACCATTCGTATCGATAGAGCTCACCAACCACAACCAGCACATCCCTCACCAGAAGCTGGCCGCCCTCTTCCAGTGTCAACTGCGCGGGATGCTCCAGAATGGGCTGGACAACGACCTCTATCTGGCTAAGGTACTGCTACAGGGTCTTGGTGGGAAGTTCAGTATCAAGAGCAATGAAAAAGAAGGGACAACCTTCATGCTCGCTGTCCCCCGGAGATGGCAGAGTTCGATAGAAAGGATAAACGCCCTGCTCTCTGCTGTAGACACAAGCCGGGAGGAAGCGCGAGCACACCTCGAGGGTCTGCGCAACCTTCTGCTAGAAACTGTGAAGCAAACACCATCAGCTATTGAGGAAAACCTGGAGAGCCTGGGGTATAAGATTCAGGAACTTGTGGTGCTCTGCAATCGTTCCTTGTTCCTTACTGACGAACTCAGTAGTCGACTGGAAAGCGAGCAGGACCGACTGCTACAACAGGAAGTAGAACAACTTTCCACATTAGAGGCCATGCAAATACTCAGCCGAGAGATTGCGACATCGGTAAGGACAGGCAATCTCTTTGACCCTGAGGGTGCCCGACGCGTGGCCAAAAACGTTTCTCTGATTGCCCACGAATTCCAGCTGTCACGAAGTGAGCGGCAGGCACTGCACTATGCCGCCCTGCTCAAAGACCTGGGATTTGCATCGTGCCCCGAAGATGTGCTGGAGCAAAGATTAGCATCTTCCCTAGAAGAAGCCGTTGACTTAAGTCAACGCTTCAATATCATGTGGAAGGTACTGTCAAGACTCAACTTCCTGTCACCAGCCCTGGACATCATCTGGCACAGGTGTGAGAGGTATGACGGGACCGGCCACCCCTTCGGTGTAAGGGGTACCAATATACCGCTTGGGGCCAGAATCCTGGCGGTTGTAGATAGTTTTGACATCATGACATCGGGGCGTTTGTCTCGGGAAGCACTAGCACCTGAAGTCGCCGTGCAGAAGCTAATCACTGAGTCCGGTCAGCGCTTTGACCCTGATGTAGTGAACACTTTTCTGCGGGTATGGAGAAAGAAGGAGTTTCAAGTTATTCCGGTTTAGCCCGGAAAGCAGGAAGGATATCATGAGTAAAATTAGTGTTATTGGAGCTGGATATGTCGGCCTGGTTACAGCCGTATGTTTCGCTGAACTTGGCCACAAGATAAGCCTTATTGAGATTGACCCGGATAAGGTAAAGTGCCTGAAGCGTGGAGCTTTACCCCTATCCGAGAGAGATCTGCCCGAGCTCTGGCGACAAAACTGGGAGGCAGGCAGACTGAGCGTCACCAGTGATTATGCTCAGGGACTGGCGGACAGCGAATTTGCCTTCATTGCTGTGGGAACACCTTCAACCAGCAACGGGAAACCCGACCTGAAATGGGTACGCTCAGCGACAAAGAGTATCGCCGAAGCGGCTAACAGACCCATGGTAATTGTCCTCAAAAGCACAGTGCCGGTGGGTACCGCCGATATCGTGGCGGGAATACTGGCCCGTAGTGGTCACAACGGGCACCGTTTCCCGGTAGTATCCAACCCCGAATTCCTGCGGGAAGGCATGGCGGTTTTCGACTTCATGCATCCCGACCGTGTTGTGGTGGGCGCGTCTGACCAGAACGCTGCTGATGCTGTGGCCGCGTTATATGAGCCCCTGGACTCTCCGATAATGAAATGCGACAACAGAACTGCTGAGCTTTCGAAGTACGCTTCAAATGCCTTCCTCGCCGCCAGGATAAGCTTCATCAACGAAATTGCCCTGCTATGTGACGAATATGATGTTGATGTCACTCAAGTATCCAGAATAATGGGTATGGACCCGCGCTTCGGCAACGGTTACCTGAATGCAGGCCTAGGATGGGGAGGCAGCTGTCTGCCCAAGGATGTAAAAGGGCTTATCCATATGGGCAAAAGCCGGGGAGTCCCGCTACCACTGGTCAGGGCCATCCAGCAAACAAACGAGCGCCAACCATATGTGGTGACGAATAAGCTCCATGAATTGCTGGGTTCGTTGGAAGGTAAGACCATTGGCATTCTCGGACTATCTTTCAAGCCTGATTCCGACGATATACGGGAGGCGCGCTCGTTACTGGTCATCTCACTTCTCAAGAAACATGGCTGCCAAGTTAAAGCCTATGATCCGCTCGCTATGAAAACAACGGCAGAGTTTTTCCCCGATGTGACGTATTGTGCCGATGCTTATGAGGTAGCTGCAGGAAGTGACGCCCTGATACTCGTTACAGAGTGGGATGAGTTCAAAGAACTCGATATGAGAAAGGTGGCTTCCCTGATGAACCGGCCTGTCCTTGTCGACGGACGTAATCTGTTTGACCCGAAAGAGATGGTCCAGGCCGGATTTATCTACGACGGTATAGGCCGCAATGGCCTGAACTTACCGAATTCAGAAAGGGGCCAATTATCACAGATTCTAACCTAGTATTAACCTGCTTTGCACCTGTTTCTAACTGGTGGAAGCTAGGATTAAGAAGTGATGACAGCACGAGAAAAAGGTAAGCTGACTCTGGCGGAAAATCAGGCATCCCCTGATAAGAATAGACTGATGCAAAAACTGAGTAACGAGTACAAAGAAAGTAACGAAGGTTCCGGTGCCCCGGTCCGAAATGAAACTGCAGTCATGCGTTCCAATAGCTCGCGGCACAGGATCGGAATCAGGAACCTGGCCAAATACCAACTATGGAAGAGTGTTTTAGATCGCCTATTTGGACTACTAGCGATAATTATCCTATCTCCAATACTAATACTGATTTCAGTGTTAATCAGGCTCGATTCTCCAGGAAATCCCATATTCCGCCAGGAACGAATAGGAAAGGACGGACAGAGTTTCTTTATCTACAAGTTCCGTACCATGTACATAGAACATGATGATTCAGCTTATGAAGCATTCCTGCGGAGTTACGTTGGTGGAGACACTGATTATGACACATGGAAGAAGGTCAAGGAGAACCTCAAGCAAAATCGTGTCGAGAATGTTACGCGAATTGGGGCCATACTGCGCAAAACCAACCTCGATGAGCTCCCCCAGTTTCTTAATATTCTTAAAGGGGATATGTCCCTGGTAGGTCCTCGTCCTGACATACCATTTGCAGTATCAATGTACCAAGAACACCACCGGGAAAGGTTTCGGGTAATGCCGGGTATGACCGGTCTGTGGCAGGTAAGTGAACGTAAGAAGGTTACATTCGAGGAACAGATTCGTCTCGATATAGAATATATCGAAAAGCAATCATTACTCCTAGATATAAAGATTCTACTATTAACTGCTCAAGTCATCATCAATGGAGAGGGTAGCTAGCAGTGGACGGGAGGAACAAAATGTTGAAAATTGGTATCGTTGGCTGTGGCTATTGGGGTCCAAAACACGTCAGGAACTTCCATGAACTGGAAGAGGCCGACCTAAAGGTAGTGTGTGATTTAGATAAGGACAGGCTCCGGCGCTTGAAAAGTCAATATCCTTACGTTAAAACAGTCATCGACTTCGAAGACCTGCTCAAAGACAGTGTGGATGCCGTGGTGATAGCGACACCAGTCGACACACATTTCCAACTAGCCAAGCAGGCACTACTCCACGATAAGCACGTCCTGATAGAGAAACCAGTCAGTACAAGCAGCAGAGAAGTCATGGAACTCATTAAACTGGCTGAGAAGAGGAACCTGGTGCTCATGGCAGGACATACCTATGAGTATCATCCCGCCGTGGACTTCCTGAGGCAACTGGTACAGAGCGGTGAACTGGGAGAAGTCTACAACATTGACGCCGCCCGACTTAACCTGGGCCAGTATCGACCTGACGTGAACGTTATCTGGGATTTGGCACCCCACGATATATGCATCGTACTTTCTGTGTTAGGCGAAGAGCCAGTCGAAGTAAGTGCCCGGGGGACACACCATGTAGATTCCAAATTATGCGATATGGCCTATATTGAGCTACTGTTTCCCAGTGGAACCATGTGCAATGTGCACGTGAGCTGGCTTCACCCCCGGAAAATACGTGAACTCACAATTGTCGGCAGTAAAAAGATGGCCATCTACGATGACGTTTCCGAATCGGAAAAGATACACATCTATGATAAAGGGCTGGCAATCGCTGCCAGCGATAACAACGGCTTCGCTGCCTGGCCACCTCATTATCGCTACGGCGACGTTGTTATCCCTTTTATATCTAATGCAGAACCCCTAAAACTGGAGTGCAGCGACTTCATCCATAGTGTAGCTGAAGGCAAGAAACCAAGGAGCGATGGCTGGTCCGGACTCAGGGTAACCAGCATACTGGAAGCAGCTAATAACTCCTTTTTAAATGGGGGCGAGCGAGTAAAACTTGGCCAAACCACAACCATTGCTGAAGCCAGTACGGCTACCTCCAGCTAGGAAGAGGTGTTCATGAGAGATAAACACCAGTTACCTATGCTACAGGAAGAAAGTAGCAACACAGTGCGCCTAGGAGAAAAAGCGCTTATCGATGATGGTGTAACCCTTGGTTATCCAACGACCCGTTGTGGTGACCATCTTCTGACTATCGGCCCAGAAGCCCGTATCCGTAGCGGCACCATTATCTATAGCGGTAGCTCCATCGGGCGGAACCTGGAAACCGGCCACAATGTCGTTATCAGAGAGCAGAACATTATTGGAGATGGTGTTCGTATCTGGGGTAACTCTGTCATTGACTATGGCTGCTGTATAGGAAACAACGTGAGAATCCATAATAAAGTCTACGTGGCCCAGTTTACCCTCATCGAAGATGATGTATTCCTCGCACCTGGTGTCACCCTAGCCAATGACATACACCCTGGCTGTCCCTACGCAGCGGAGTGTATGGAAGGTCCTCGTATCAAGAAGGGAGCCCAGATTGGCGTTAACGCCTGCGTGCTTCCCCGCGTAGTCATCGGAGAAAATGCGGTAATTGGCGCTGGCAGTGTCGTTACTAAGGATATCCCACCGGGGGTAGTTGCCTATGGCAACCCGGCTCAGGTAGTTTGCAGTATCGGAGACCTGGTATGTACTACTGGTCTCACTGATAAACCATACAAACATATTACAGATGGATTAGAAGATGCGCATACCGTTAGTTGACCTCAAGAAACAATATCAGGGTCTCAAGGATGAGATACTGACTGAGATAGGTGACGTTCTGGATGGAATGCAGCTGTTCCTCGGCAAGAACGTCCACACGTTCGAATCAGAATTTGCTGCATACTGTGGCACCGAGTTTGCCATCGGTGTCGGTTCGGGCACTGACGCCCTGCACCTAGCACTTCTCGCCTGTGGCATCGGGCCAGGAGATGAGGTCATAACTGTCTCAAACACCTTCTTCGCCACAGTCGAGGCTATAGTCCTGGTGGGCGCCCGGCCTGTATTTGTCGACATCGACCCCGATACCTACAATATGGACCCATCTCAGATAGAGGAGGCAATCACCA
>Ga0315554_1000418_pt1 | contig 25054 bp, 22 predicted proteins | sample SalMarSW160370MG_FD_202114 | JGI IMG/M metagenome (GOLD analysis project Ga0315554, IMG submission 202114) | Salt marsh sediment microbial communities from the Plum Island Ecosystem LTER, Massachusetts, United States - Salt Marsh Sediment SW1603-70 ...
ATCCTGCTCGATGAGGTGGGCAAAACAAGGAAGCCGGTGTTGCTCAAACGCGGTTTGTCATCCACTATTCAAGAGTGGCTGTTAGCCGCTGAATATATTCTGGCTCAAGACAACGAGCAGGTTATCTTATGCGAGCGAGGTATCAGAACCTTTGAGACGCATACCCGCAATACTATGGATGTCAGCTCAATACCAATTATCGAAAAAGTCAGCCATTTGCCAATCATCGCTGACCCCAGCCACGCTACAGGCAAATGGTACCTAGTCCCTCCCCTGGCATTAGCAGCAGTAGCTGCTGGAGCAGATGGACTTCTTATAGAAGTACATCCTAATCCTGACATGGCGCTTGCCGACGGTCCTCAATCACTCAACTTTGATAGCTTTCGACTCCTTATGTCTCAATTATTGCCCATAGCCCAGGCTAGACATAGACAGCTAGCTACTCAGAGCGCAAAGAGCAAACCCTGAGACCATGGAAATCGAGCAGGAGCTAGCCAATACAACTCCTCAGGGGCAATCACTCCTTACCATAGGAGTATTTGATGGTGTCCATGCCGGACATCGTTACCTGCTGAAACAACTACAGCAGCAAGCAGCCGAGAGGCATTTGCTTAGTGGAGTAGTTACCTTCAATCCCCATCCCCAATCGGTGTTGCATCCTGGCGATCAATTGCCTTGGCTCAGCAATCTGGAGGACAGGGTTACGGCCATTCAAGAGCTAGGCATAAGCATAATTGCTGTGCTGACTTTCACTCCCAAGGTAGCTCAGCTACGTGCGCGCGACTTCATGTACTTGCTCAAAAAACACCTCAAAATGCAGGGCATTATGGTAGGGCCCGACTTCGCTTTAGGACGAGGCGGAGAAGGCAATATCAGCGTGCTCCGCACTCTGGGACATGAAATGAAGTTCACTGTGCAAGTCATCTCCCCGTTTACAACGGATGGCGAGATAGTCAGCAGCACTCTCATCCGCCAAGCATTGATTCAAGGCGATATGAAAAGAGTAGAAAAGCTAATGGGCCACCGTTTCTATCTCGGAGGCAAAGTCATTACGTCCGACAAACGTGGTCGAGCTTTAGGATTTCCCACGGCTAACCTGGACATAAAGCCACAACAAGCATTACCAGACAATGGCATCTATGCTACTATCACTCAGGTCAATGGCAAGCGATTCCCCTCAGCAACCAATATTGGCACGCGTCCTACCTTTGGGGAAGGGGAAAAAACGGTCGAAACCCACCTGTTGAACTATCAAGGTGATCTATATGGCAAAGAGATAAGGGTAGAGTTTGTAAAAAAAGTGAGAGATGAGCAGCGCTTTCCTTCTGCTGAAGCGCTAAGAATACAAATGGGAAAAGACGTTCAAGAAGTGGACGCGATTCTGGCTGAAGACCTAAAATGAGCAACACGGGGCTTGCCACCATATTAAAACGAGGAGTGGCTGAAATCATAACCGAGAGGGAGCTGCTGGGGCTGCTCGACTCGGGGAGAATTCTGAACCTGAAACAAGGCTTCGACCCCAGCACCCCTGACATCCACCTGGGACATGTCGTAGGACTCAGAAAGCTGCGTCAATTCCAGGAGCTAGGACATAAAGTTACTCTCATAGTTGGCGACTGGACAGCCAGAATCGGTGACCCTAGTGGTCAATCAGCTACGCGCCCTATGCTCTCCCCCAATCAAATAGAGAACAATGCTCGAACCTACATGGAACAGTTCTTCAAGGTCGTAGATAAGGATAGAACGGAGCTGAGATGGCAAAGCGAATGGTTTTCCAAGTTCACCTTGGATGAAGTAATTAAGCTTACCAGCAAATTTACCATCGCCCAACTCCTAGCCAGAGAGGATTTCAACAGGCGGTATAGTTCAGGCAACCCCATATCTCTAACTGAAATGCTTTACCCTTTGCTTCAAGGTTATGATTCGGCAGCCATCAAAGCCGATGTTGAATTCGGCGGCATTGACCAGAAATTCAATTGCCTTGTGGGCAGAGATCTCCAGCAGAGCACAGGGCAGCCTCCCCAGCAAGTTTTCCTTGTTCCCCTCTTGATTGGTACTGATGGTAAGCAGAAGATGAGCAAGAGCTTACATAACCACATAGGCATTGCTGAGCCCCCTCGGGAAATATACGGCAAGGTCATGTCTATCCCCGACTCCCTTATCACGGACTATTTTGAGCTGGTGACCGACGTGCCTGACGAAGAAATCGCTGAGTTCAAAGAGCAACTGAAAACTCACTCAGTGAACCCCATGAACCTTAAAAAGCGATTGGCTCATGAAATTGTCAGGCAGTTCCACGGTAAACAGGCAGCGGATGAGGCACAAGAATATTTTACCCAGGTATTCCAGAAAAGGGAGGTGCCTAACGAGATACATACAACAGTCGAACTACGTGGTACCGGTACGCTCAGGGCTAATGCTGAGGTTTGGAGAGACATTACAAGCTTGCTATCTGATGCTGGTTTAGCAAAGAGCCGTTCAGAAGCAAGACGTTTGCTAGCCCAAGGTGCTGTCGAGGTCGACGGAGAGAAAGTCAGCACTGATAAAGTGATTTTAAAGAATGGAAGTATTATAAAGGTAGGCAAACGTGGTTTCCTGAAAATGGTGGATAGTGCGAAAAGGAAGTGGGAAACCGCTAATTCATAAAAAGGAGGAGAAAATGCAATTACGTATTCCGGGACCAACGCCTTGCCCGCCACAAGCCCTTGAGGCCATGGGGCGTCAAATGATAAATCATCGAGGAGGCGAATTCGGCAAGATTCTCAATTCAATAACGGAGAAATTAAAACAAGCGTTTCAGACCAAGGGAGATGTTTTTGTACTTACCGCTTCGGGTACCGGCGGCCTGGAAGCAGCCATTGTTAATACTCTGTCGCCAGGAGACAAGGTTTTATCCCTCGCCAACGGAGCCTTCGGTGAGCGCTTTGCCGATATTGCCGAAAAATATGGCGCTGAAGTAACCCGTTTGAACTTTGAATGGGGGAAGCCAGTTAGCCTTGATGCCATAGAAGAAGCATTGAAGGCAGACGGCAATATTAAGGCGGTACTCGCAACTCATAATGAAACATCCACAGGGATGACTAACGATCTTAAGAAGATAAGCACCGTGGTCAAGAAATTCGACAGACTGCTTTTGGTTGATGCTATCTCAAGCCTGGGCTGCATCAATTTGCCTACCGACCAGTGGAATTGCGACATAGTGGTCACTGCTTCCCAGAAAGGGTGGATGGTACCTCCCGGACTAGCCATGATTAGTGTAAGTGAAAAAGCCTGGCAGGCTCATGCTAAAGCGAAAATGCCCCGCTATTATTGGGATTTCGGCAAAGCTAAAGATTTTCTCCAGAAAGGGCAAACTCCCTGGACACCGGCTATCTCCGTTTTCTATGCTCTTGATATTACTTTAGATTTAATGTTGAGCGAAGGACTGGACAATATATTCGCCAGGCACGCTCAGGTAGCCCAGACGGCAAGAAACGGAGTAAAATCATTAGGTCTATCCCTTTTCCCTGACGAGCAATATGCTTCCAACACAGTGACAGCAGTGAATGCTACTGACAAAATTGATGTCCCTAAATTAGTTCAGATGCTCCGGGAGGAGTATGAGGTCATCATTGCTGGAGGTCAGCAAAAACTATCAGGCAAGATCTTCCGCATTGGCCATCTCGGCTTGGTATACGAAGATGATATCAAGTCGGTACTGGAGGCGTTAAACAAAGCTCTACCCCGAGCGAAGAAAGGCTAACCATAATGATGAGAGTTTTAGTCGCTGACCCAATTGCCGAAGAAGGGATTCAAGTTCTGCGCAGCTATGCTCAAGTCGATATCAAGACCAAGCTGGAGCTTGAGCAGCTTAAGGCTATAGTTGGTGATTATGATGCCCTCATCGTGCGCAGCCAAACTAAAGTAGGGGCAGAAGTTATTGAATCGGGGAAGAAACTCAAGGTGATCGGCCGAGCCGGTGTAGGCATAGATAATATCGACGTCGATGCCGCTACCAGGAAGGGCATTGTGGTGATTAACGCCCCCACAGGCAATATTATAGCTGCCGCAGAACATACCATCGCCCTCATGCTCGCCCTGGCACGTAATGTGCCACAAGCGAATAGCCACCTCAAATCAGGTAAATGGCGAAGAGAGGAGTTTGTCGGCACGGAAATCAGGAATAAGACACTGGGCATCATCGGCCTGGGTAGTGTCGGCTCTGAAGTAGCCAAACGAGTTCAGTCCTTTGAAATGCGCGTTATTGCCCACGACCCTTTTGTCTCCAAAGACTATGCCCGCAATCTCAAAGTAGACCTGGTGTCCCTGGAGCAGCTTCTCGAAGAGGCTGATTTTATCACTCTCCACGTGCCGCTGACTGCGACTACCAAGAAATTAATTGGAAGTAAGGAGTTAGCAAAATTAAAGCCCACAGCTCGGATTATCAACTGTGCCCGTGGCGGAGTGATTGACGAGGAAGCGCTAATCAAAGCACTTAAGGCTGGGAAAATAGCTGGCGCTGCTTTCGATGTTTTTGACCATGAGCCGGTGACAGATAGTCCACTATTCAAAGAAGATAAGATAATCGTTACTCCTCATCTAGGCGCCTCTACAATCGAAGCTCAGACCAGCGTAGCCAAAGACGTTGCCGCAGAAGTTTTAGCGGTGCTTCAAGGACAATTCAGCAAGTATGCCGTTAACGCCCCACACATAGCTCCCGAACTGGTACCATTTATGAGAGTAGCTGCAACTATCGGCAATCTTGCCAGCCAATTAATGGAGGGACAAATAAACTCAACACACATCAAGTATAGCGGCGGAGTAAGCAACTATGATTGCAACCCTATTAAGACGGCCCTCATCAGCGGCCTATTGCAACAGGCAAGCGAGGAGAGAATCAACCTGGTCAACGTTCGTCTTATCGCCGCTCAGCGTGGCTTGAAGATCAGCGAAGAAAGAGAGGCGACCTGCCAGAACTACTCCAACTTGCTCACTATGGAGATCAATACCAATGTAGGAACCGCTATAATATCGGGCACAGTTAGAGATAGCGAGATCCACATTGTCCAGGTTAATGACTTCTGGATGGATATCGTGCCCACCGGGGGATATTTCCTTTTCTGCGACCATCTCGACCGACCTGGGCTTGTTGGCACTATCGGTAACATAGCCGGTAAAGCCGATATTAATATTAGTTCCATGCACTTATCTCGACTCCAGCCCCGGGGAAAAGCCCTTATGATTTTAGCTCTCGATCAGCCCCTGGGTGAAGAGCAATTACAAGAGATACGTGCCCTCCCTGGTATTTACAGTGCTAAAGCAGTAAAGCTATAGGCAATCTTTCCTGCAATCTCACTTAGTCCAGGGGATTGATCACTAAACCGGCGGGGAGCTTGGGACAAAAGTAAGTTGATTTGGCTGGCATCCTGTCTTGAGCATCGGCAATAGCCTTCACCATCTCAGGCTTCGGAGAGTTTAAGAGGAAAGCTAATTGATATTTACTATCCCTTACCTGCTGGTAGGCTTCTTTCAAATCCACCGTATAAGCTACGTCTAGATCCTTCGCCCCGTTCAGGATATCGCCCAAGATAATATGATTGAGAATGCTAACGCCAAACTCTCGATAAGCTTGCGACTTGTTGCCGGGCATCATGGCATCGAGGGACATATCTTGGCGTTTCTTCAATACGACCAATGAGCCAGGCTGTAAACCCAGGATTCCCAAACAGCTATCAGTTGGCAGCCCTGATGCTTCGGAGCTACTAGCTTCTAAGGGAACGGACACAAGGGCAAAGAGGCTCCTAAGTCTGTCTCCCAGCCCCACCAAGATGGAAGATTCTATACCACGGACTAGTCTGTGTAGAGGTAAAACAACAAGTCCCGGGTCAGAAAACTGGACTAATTCCATCATCACATAGTTGAAGGGCCTTTTGTCACTTAGAGATTGCTTCGCTTTGCTCGCAATGACAGAGGAGTCGGATTGCTCCTGTTCTCTTTCTTGCTGATAATCTAGGGCTGTTTCGTAGCGGTGATGACCGTCAGCAATGTAAATCGGCTGAGAGGATAGAAGCTGACTTAGCTCCTGCTTGATTTTTGGGTCAGTTATCGCCCATAGAGTATGAGCTTCTACCCCCTCACCTGGATCCTTTCCCATTGAGGGAGAGAGAATTGATATCTCAACCGTGGGCTTAGCTCGGCATGCTTCAGATAATATCGAGGCAATTTTTTGCTCAGAATCTTGGTAAAGAGAAAACAATGGACTGAAGTTAGCTCGGCAAGCTCGCATTAACTCCAAACGGTCACTTTTAGCTTTAGAAGATGTTTCTTCGTGGGGATATATACCGCTGCCCCACGGTTCGAGCTTGACGCGAGCTACTAGTCCACGCCTTACCATCTTCTCTCTTAAATACTCAAACTGATGGTCATGTAAATAGAAGCCTAATACTCTGTCGAGCTGAAGAATTCCGTGCTTCAGCCATTGCTGAAAGGTAATAGCCGCTCTTTGATATCTATCACCTGCCAGCTCGGGGAATTCCAGGCGAATAGCATTGTAATCGCTCTTTTCGTAGTAGAGTTTTTGCTGTTCGGGAGTGATAACATCATACGGGGGGCAGATAATCTGAGCTAGATCACCAACCATCCTTTGGTTATAGCGTATACCTCGAAATGGAGAAACTTCCATGCTCTTCAGAGAATTAGGAGTCAAAGGCAAAAAATCAAAATGACAACTCAAAAACAAAACTTTTGCTTTTGGCTCTCTATTTTTGCACTTTTATTTTTTGGTTTTTGCATTTCACCTATAACCGCTTAAGGCCATCTTGCCAGGCTATTGCCACCTTGGGGCCTCCACCTCCAAAATCCCTATCGCCGCAAAAGAACAATGGCGGTACTCTTCTACCGCCATCGAGTCACAATTTAGAAACCTCGCTCGCCTTACGAATCTAGATATCAGCAAGCAATTCTGAAACTATATCACTCACTTCTTTGCCATCAGCTTTGCCTTTAACCTGAGGCATGAGCTGAGACATGACTTTGCCCTTGTCACCCGGCCCCTTAGCTCCCACCGCGTCAACCACCTGCCGTGCCACAGCGACGACTTCTTCACGGCTCATCTGCTTAGGAAGGTAGCTCATAAGAAAAGCCAGTTCTGCCTCTTCCTGCGCCACCAGATCGCCACGATTCCCCTTCTTGAAGGCTTCGATGCTCTCCCGACGACGTTTTACTTCTTTAGCAATGACATCAAGCACTTTGCTATCGTCGGCGGGCTTTTGCTGTGCAATTTCAGCATACTTTATCTCAGATAACAGCAACCTTAACGTAGAGACTTCCACTCCTTGTCGCCGCTTAAGTGCCCCTTTGAGAGCTTCCTGAATCTTATCCTTAAGCGTTATTTCCTGGTTATCAGGACTCATGGAAGTTCCATCCTCTTTTCCACGGTGACCTCGGGGATACCAATGAACAAATGGCAGATCCTACGAAAACTGAACTGTTTCAGGGGTAATTATCTAAAGCTCTTCCGCCTTTTCGCTGCCGCTTTCTTTCTCCTCTCTTCGCTAGGTTTCTCAAAGTGCCTGCGGCGGCGAACTTCGGCCAAAATACGATCTTGCTGCACCTGCCTATTAAATCTACGCAGCAGCGCCTCGAAACTCTCACCTGAACCAAGCTTTACATCAGCCATATCAAAACAATGCATTTTACCCCAGTCACTGCAGTATGTCAATCAGGGAAGGGAATATTATGTTTGACAAATAGCAACAAAAATGCTAAGAATATGACATCTGGGAAAGATGATATGGTAGAGCACATGGCAGCACAGGAAAAAAAATCCAAGTTTGATTCTATAGCTAGGTCCCTAGCAAAGAAGGGTTTCTCTTTCTTTGTGAAAGCGGTAGATAAGTATGCCCCGGATAGGCTACTGCTCTTCGGTCTTAACTTCCTGGATAAGCGTGTACCAAATAAACTGATTTCCTTCGCAATCAAGGTGGTCGAGAAATTAGCTTCCGCTAGACTGCGTGCTACCGCTATTGCTGCTGCTGATGAGTATGTGCCCGACGAAGTAGCAAACTCCAGAAAGGTCTGTGCTGTCATTGCCGGAGTAGGGAAATACATTCCGGATGAGATAATTCCCCCGGAGGCGGCAGGAAGGTGGGAAAATCTTAGAACAAAGTTCCATATTCCGAAATTAGTGTCGAGCAGGCGAAACTGAGCCACCGAGTTGATATACCGATTCACGGTGCAGTTCCTCACGACATTGGTGAGACAAAAGTAGAGTTATTGAATGCAGTACAACAAGGTCCGTGTTGAGTCTTTTGGTTATGAACTCCCCGAGCATAGCGTTACATCACTGAGCCTGGAAGAAAGACTGGCGCCAATATACAACAAATTGAACCTGCCGTACGGGCGCCTAGAAATGATGACGGGAATTCGCGAGCGACGATTCTGGGACGATGGAGTGACGCCAAGCCAAGCGAGCACAAAAGCAGCACAGAAAGCGATCAGCAGGTCGGGAGTCAAGAAAGAAGACATCGGCTGCTTGCTTCATACCTCCGTATCCCGCGATTTCCTGGAGCCAGCTACAGCTACTGTGGTTCATGATTCTTTGGGTCTTTCTCCCAAAGCTATTATTTTCGACATCTCCAATGCCTGCCTGGGTTTTATCAACGGCATGGTAACTTTGGCAAATATGATCGAGCTGGGTCAGGTAAAAGCCGGAATTGTAGTTGGCTGCGAGAGCAGCAAACGACTTATTGACTCAACAATTGATAAACTCTTGAGAGACCCGGACACTACCAGAGATAAGCTCAAACTCGCCTTTGCCACCTTGACTTTGGGCTCAGGAGCGGTAGCGGCGCTGTTAACCCACTCTTCCTTATCGCGAGACGGCCATAGACTTCTTGGCGGGGTAACGCGTGCTGCTTCACAGCATAATAACCTTTGTCGTATAGAAGCCGATGCCTCTTTCCTGGACCTGAATGAACTCCCGGACATGCATACAGATTCTACAGAGCTCCTCAGAAATGGAGCAAAATTGGTGCCTGACACGTGGGAGGGCACAAAACAAGAGCTTGGATGGAAGGACTCCGACGTAGATAGGTTTTTTACTCACCAGGTCAGCGCCGTGCATAGCAGACGATTGTTCAGGACGCTGGGACTAGATAAGGCAAGAGACTTTACCACTCTTGAATATCTAGGAAACGTTGGGTCGGTTTCCCTACCCATTACCATGGCTATCGGAATTGACCAGGGGTGCCTTAAACCCGGTGATAAGGTTGCCATGATGGGGATTGGCAGCGGGATAGTCTGTCTTATGCTGGGTCTGGAATGGTAGAGAGAATAGCTTTGGCAAAATGAAGTCAGGGAAATACTCCCCCTGACAACGATGCACCTGGACAAATTCCTTCAAGCCGGCCTAACGTCTACGTTTTCAATAAAAGTGTTATCCTAGGCTGGCAGACAAACCTAATGAAACACGAATTGTAATTACTGACGTTGCCCTGACCACGCCAAACGCCAGGAATTTGGCGGCCTTTCGAAAGAGCTTGCTCACTAGCAAATCTGGAATCCAAAAACCCAGCATCTGCTACACGGGAGAAGTATTGACTGGTATACGCCGCTTCGACCCACCGAAGTGTCAAAAAGAGAAGGATTTGCGTCAGGGAACGGGGGGAGGTTTTATCGCTATCTGCTGCGCCCAAGTGGCACTCTCTGATGCCAAATTGGACCTTGCTTGACTTGATAAATCGAGAATGGGTGTCTACCGTGGGAGCAGCTGGTGCATCATAATTGGCGGGTAGTCTGTCCTTCTTTGAAGACTATGTCGTCCATCCCACAATCAATCTGGACCACTTGGACCCTGAATGTCATCTTAACAATCTGGTTATTAAAGAGTCAAAAAGTATTGACAAGGTTGACTTACATATTGAATAATTCCTTAAGGACGTTGGGCATCAACTCAGTCAGCGTTGTAGGAAGGCTTGAGAAACAAAGCTGAAGGCATCATTGAATAGGAAACAGGGTGCACATGACCAAGGAACAAATCAGAGCCAGTATTCCAAAAATCGTAGCGCAAGTCGTTCCAGACGAAGACCTGAGTAATCCTAAGGGCGATATCCCGATACGAGAACAGGTGGGACCTGACTCCATGGACTTCCCGGGCGTTATCGTGGAGCTACGAAAACGCTATCGTGTCGGAGCGCCCGAGGATGACTATATGCAATTAGCCACCCTGGATAGCTCTATAGCTTATCTGGAGCCACGGAAGAAGGAACTTTAGACTAAAATGGTGTTAACTCTGTTCTTCTCTGCGCCGGGCCACTGCCAGATTAAGGAGAAGCAGCCCCAGCAATCCCGGTCGATACAGCACAAGAAGTGCAATACGAACATGACATTTAGGTCCAGGACACAGCGTCACATGGCAACAGCCACCATCTTTTTGATCATGGTAGCCTTGATTGTAGGTATGGTAGGCTGCACTCTTCCTCCTCGTCAAATACAGGATTGGTACGATCTCAATGCTATCAGAGATAACCCGGCCGCTCGTTACCGTCTGATGAACGACCTCCATTCCGCTTCTCCCGGTTATTGGGCGGTAGCGAGCAGGATAGCCAACTATCGAAAGGGCTGGCAGCCCATTGGAACTTCGGGTGACCCCTTCATCGGGAGTTTCGATGGGCAGGGATACGAGATAAGCGACCTCTTTATCAGTCGCCCTGACAAAAATGAGGTCGGGCTTTTCGGTTGTGTTGGTGAGGGAGGCGTCATCAATGATGTTGAAGTGGTGAACGCTGCTGTGACTGGCAATCAATATGTTGCAGGTATGGTGGGGAATAATTCGGGCACTCTGAGCAACTGCTATTTCAGCGGCAGCGTTAATGGTGACCAGTGCCTCGGCGGTCTCGTGGGAGGGAACGTCGGGACCATAAGCAACTCGCACTACAATTACAGCGAAGTTGTCATCAACACAGTAAACATGATTACCATTGGAGCTTTGTTCGCTGAAGATTTCCAGCAGTGGCTTGCCAACGGCAAGTTTTTGGACGTCAATCAAAGGCTTTCTCAAGAAAATGGTTGCTATGTGGTGAATGATGTCAGTGATTTGAAAGAATTGCTCGCCTTTGGTCAGGACAATTCCCTTAGATTTAGGTTGACAAACGATCTGGACTTAGGCGGTGAAGCCAACTTCTATATCCCTTATCTGGCTGGAGAGTTCGATGGCAATGGTCACAAGATCCTAAACTTGACCCTCAACTCCGATTCTGCTTCGCAAGTCGGATTGTTCGGATATCTTGCTCCGGGTGGCAAGGTCACTCAACTGGGTGTCGAGAACGTGGACGTAGCCGGCGGCTATGTCGTTGGCGGTCTGGTCGGAGGAAACAATGGCATTGTGAGCGACTGCTATTGCAGCGGTAATGTAGCTGGCGATGATTGCGTTGGCGGTACAATCGGATATAACTGGAATGGCAGCGTGAGCAACTCTTATTCTGCCGGCAGCGTGGCTGGCAAGAGGGATGTCGGTGGTGTGGTCGGGATTAACGGGGGTGCCTTGACCAACTGCCATTCGAGCAGCGGCATCACTGGTTCGTACTCTGCTGGTGGTCTGGCCGGAACAAACAAAGGCAGCGTGGCCAACTCCTATTCGAGTGGCAGCGTCACTGCCTGGTATTCCGTGGGTAGTCTTGTCGGAATTAATGAGGGCAGCCTGAGCAACTCTTATTCGAGTGGCAGCGTCACCGGCTGGTATTCTGTTGGCGGTCTGGCCGGAGTTAATTCGGAGACCCTGAGCAACTCGTATTCCACGGCCAGCGTGACCGGCAGGTCGGATGTCGGCGGTCTGGTGGGAAGTAATCACGGTCCTGTCAGGTACTCGTACGTGACAGGCAGTGTCGCTGGCGAGCAGGATGTTGGAGGTCTGGTGGGAAGTAATTACGACACTGTTAGGAACTCCTACGCCACAAACGCCGTGGCTGGCGAGTGGAATGCTGGTGGTCTGGTGGGAAGTAATTACGGAGCTGTGAGAGACTCCTATTCTGCAGGCAGCATGACTGGCAACTACTATGCTGGTGGCCTGGTGGGAGGGAATAATGGCACTGTGAGCAACTCCTATTCCACAGGCAGCGTGACCGGCAACTACTATGTTGGCGGTCTCACGGGATCTAATTCGGGCAGTGTCACCATCTCTTATTCCACGGGCAGCGTGACCGGCTCTTCGATTGTCAGCAGTCTGGTGGGAATCAATGGTCGGGATGGCACTGTGAGCAACTCGTATTCCGCAGGCAGCGCGACTGGCCACTATTATGTTGCCGGTCTAGCAGCAGTGAATTTCGGCACAGTCAATAACTCATATTCCGCCGCTAACGTGACTGGCCAAGAATATGTTGGTGGTCTGCTGGCTGTGAATTGGGGCGGCAATGCCAGCAGCTCCTTCTGGGATATAGAGACCAGCGGACAAGTTAGTTCAGCCGGCGGGACAGGCAAGACCACCGCGGAAATGCAGGACATCGCCACATTCTTCGGAGCGGCCTGGGACATATCCGCGGTCGCTCTTGGCGTGACCAAGCCCGCCTACACCTGGAATATCGTTAATGAGCAGACCTATCCCCTCCTGAGTTGGCAGTCCGTTACCTAATACGAGCAGAGGTCGGAATGTCTCTGCGTCCGGTCACCAGGGTTGAAGCTTGCAGGCCATGACAGGGTCAACTTTGTACAAATTCGTGATGTCAGCTTCCGCAAAGTGTCAATTTGTTAGACCGTGCTGTATCTCTCGTGGTACAACTTCGCTTGATGTATAAAAGCCTCTATCCTTGTCTTTGCGTTGGTTTGCTGTAGCCCATCGTATATCATGTTGAGCACAGGAATGCGGTTGTGCTCCTTTTGTATCCCTCTGTAGATAGCAGTGGACAAAGTCCCAAAAAGGCAATTCAAAATGATAAGATTAGCTATCCCACTGCAGCCCTGCACAGCATAATTTTTCGCCTTAGCCACGTTTACGGTTACTACTGGGTCTATATCATCACTCACATAAGGAGCGGCAAGCGTAACCATATCCTCAACCGTGGGAATCCTACAATCTGGAAGTCCGTCTTTCATCATTCCCTCAATCTTTCCCTTCCAGTACATAAACGGAAACCTTCTAAGATAGTAATAAAGGCCAGAGAGATACTTTCTGCTAGAAAAGTGAGCCTCCGGATATACCTCATTAAAATATACTAAGTAATCTGTAGTAGTCGGCCCAAGCCTCACCTCAGCGCCCAGTGACTCAAATTCTTTGATTATGTAGTTGTTAGACCAGGAGTTCATACAGGTATAGAACTCCCCCACGATACCTATAATTGGCCTATCTTCATTCTTAGTTGGGATCTGGTCCATAGCTGCTATTGAACGGTTCAAAGCCTCCCAAAATTTCCCGTTGATAATTCCAGAGGCTATCTCTTCTATGGTTTGCGCGTAAACCCTGTCACTCTCCCCTTTATTTACTTCATAAGGGCGAACATGAAGCAACTTCTTCAAGAAGACATCCGTAGCTAGCCAGCCCTTCCAGATAGCTTCTGCCCACTTCAATCCAAATAATTCGGTGCATTCATCATGGCGGATAGAGGTGACCGGGGCAATTACAGGGATATGCCCCAAACCTAATCTCTTGAGAACCAATTTCTGAGACAAGGCATATTGACTCAACCTGCATGAACCATCAAAGTTAAGCATTACAAACGCTGCCCTATCGGGGTCAAAATCTTGAAGTTCGGTCATCTTGACCAAATCCCCTGTCGTGAGCAAATAGGGATGACATTCCTTGCCAGAGACGTATCTTCTTCCTATCTCTTCTGATAATTCATCAGGCTCGGGCAAAACCCGGGCATCTAGACCCACGGAGTTGAGAGCAGCAGCCCAAATAACGGAGTGCCCAGAAACATAGGGGACATAAAACGTTTTATCCAGTTCCCTAATCCTCTTTGATGGTTTGAAGATACTCATCCCACCGGAGGGTCTGACCACACTGAGGTCTTCTTGCCTTTCCTCCGTTACCTCCGTTTTCGGTCTACCAATGGTATCAAGAAAGGCTTCAACCCTGGTGATCATTCCAGCATCACCACTGTGCTCATCCACTTCAAGAAGTAGATAAGGATCCTCCTCCATCGTTTCCTCAAGATACTTCCAGAAGAAAGCATCAGGACCGCAGCCATAATTGGTGATCATTATAGGATTCAAGCTGGGGTTATTCTTGGCCATTATCGCTGCCCGTAGAAGATTCTGTTCATTCTTCCAAACCAAGTTGGAGTAATGAGGCGGCAGTTCAATCTCATCCAGCGGCAGTAGGTCGAAGGGTATGGCCAGCATTCCTAGATGGCGTAATTTCTTGGCAATATTTAGATTCAACCCCAAATCATGAACATTGTAAGGCTTTCCTATTACCACCACGGCTTCATTATCTTTCTTAAGGGTTTTAAGTATCTCTTGACCTCTTTCTCGACGAATCCTTTCGAATTCGGCTTGAGCCTTAAGCGCAGCGGTTATGGCTGAGGCAATTTCCTTCCTTTCTTTTCCGAATTCCCTGCCTATCTTCTCCATCTGCCGCTTGAGGTTCTCTTTTTCCTCTGCCATAAATATGGTAGGACTTATGATTTTCGCTTTATCTTTAAAAGCAGGCCTAAGCATGAAGGGGATACCCTGAATCAAGGGGCAGTTGTAGCTCCTGGCTATATCATCTCTATCCTTCTCCAGGTCAATAATGCTGGGCAAAAATATACGCTCAACACCTTTTTCAATGAGATTTGCTACATGCCCATAGGCAATCTTCACCGGATAGCAGGCTTCAGCTAAAACCTCCTGAAGTCCCTTATGGATGAGCCTTTTATTAGTTTTATCGGACAGCACCACTTTAACTCCCAACTCCCAAAAAAATGTAGCCCACAATGGAAATTGCTCAAAGAACATGAGAACCCGTGGAATGCCTATTACCGGAGAACTCGAGGCGAATTCCTCCTCCTTGTAATAGCTCATGAGCATTTCTTCTCGCTCTTTAAAGAGATCGGGAAGAACCTGGTCAGCGGTTTTTTCGCCTTTCAGCTCATATCTATCACAAATACCACCGTAAAAGGATTTGAATTCGCCTCCGATGGATATCTTTTTTATGTCGCAGTGGTTGGGGCAATGCTGGCATTCAAAGGATTTGACCTCATATTCCCGGTCTGTGAGGTCAAACCCGACAAACTTGCTTTTCCCATCCCCATGTCTCCTCTCCATGGCAATCAACGCAGCACCTATGGCACCGGTTACATTGTAGTTCTGCGGAACCGTAATCTTCCTCCCCAAAATATTTTCGAAGGCAGCCACTACACTCTCATTTCCGGCAACGCCTCCCTGAAAACATATCCTCTCGCCAATTCTCTTATTCCCTACCACCTTTTCAATGTAATTATTGGCAATAGAGTAGGAAAGCCCCGCTAAGAGATCTACTTTCGGTGAACCCACCTGCTGGTGATGTATTAAATCGGATTCCATAAAAACAGTGCACCTAGTCCCCAGATCAACAGGAGCTTTCGAGCTAAGAGCAAGCTTGCTAAACTCCTCCTCAATATTTATGTCCAATCTATCAGCCTGTTCCTGGAGAAAGGAGCCAGTTCCTGCAGCACAAACCTTGTTCATTTCGAAATCTACCACTGCACCATTCTTCAGGCGGATATATTTCGAATCCTGCCCCCCTATTTCAAATATGGTGTCTACGGTCTTATCTATATCTAGTGTAGCCTTAGCCTGAGCAGTAATTTCATTAATTACTACATCAGCACCGATAAAGTCCCCTATAAAATAACGCCCACTGCCAGTGGTCGCCACAGCTTGGACTTCAATAGGGTCCTTTATTTCATGACCTATGTCTTTTAATCCTTTCTTAACTGACTCAATGGGATTGCCCTCGGTCATGAGATACTTCATCGCCAGCAGCTTCTTGTTTTCATCCAGAATAACGATATTTGTACTAACAGCGCCAACATCAACCCCTATATACACCTTATTCTTTTGTTGCTTTCTAAGAATAGGACACTCATCCAATGGAGTAGAACCATCCCCGTTATAAATCAATCTCCTTAAATGCCCTACCTCAGCTTCACTGGCCTTTTTAGCTAAATAGTGCCTCAAGACCTCCGCTGCTATTTGAAGTTCGATAGGCGTGTCACTTTGTCTCTCCGAGGCCGTGATTGCCGCTCCGAAGGCTCCCATGACCTTAAAATACTCGGGAATAATCAATTCCCCAGGCTTGAGTTCTAGCAGTTCTTCAAAAGCCCTAACCACCCCTTTATTGGCAGCGACGCCACCTTGAAAGGCTACTGGCTTTACGAATCTCCTCCCTTTGCCTAAATTGCTTATGTAATTTCTAGCCAAGGCATAGCAAAGCCCAGCTATTATTTCTTCCTGTGATGTCCCCTCTTGCTGCAAATGGACCATGTCAGATTTGGCAAAGACACTGCACCTGCCTGCAATGGTAGCCGGCTTTTCAGCTCTCGTGGCTAAACTGCTGAACTCATCTATAGAAATCCCCAGACGATATGCCTGTTGATCAAGGAAAGAGCCAGTTCCCGCAGCGCATATCTCATTAAGGGCATGGTCAACGATGACTGTTCTTCCGCTTTTTTCATCCCGCTCCAGGAAAATCAGCTTTGAGTCCTGCCCTCCAATCTCGATAACTGTCCTAACCATAGGATGGAAGTATGCGACAGCCTTTGCCTGAGTAATAATTTCATTTTCTTTGTCTACACCCATGACATCCGCTATAATGTCACGCCCGCTGCCCGTGCATACAGCCCCACACAGTTCAGGAAAATGTTTCTCGAGACCCTTAAAAACATCAATTAACACTGGAATAGGCTGCCCCCTTGTCCTCTCATAGACGCTTTCGAGGAGTCGGAGTTCTTCATCAATTACAGCTATGTTTAGGCTGACCGAGCCTATATCTATCCCCATAAAGGTTTTGCTTTGGCTTGTCATTCCGGTCCCTCGATCCTTGTTTTCACTGCCAGCGCGATCTCATCTGAGACCGCCTGACCACCCCGGCGCGCCAGCCAGGCTAGAGCCCCTAAAACGTCGCCGCCAATGGTCACCTTTGTCTTGCCATTCACGGGTTCTAGAGTGTAAAAGCGTGTCAACTTAGTCCCTAGCGCTTTCCCTTCTAGAACCACGTTCCGTTCAGGAACAAAGTTTGTAATCGTCATCAATAACTTAACCATAAGCCCGCTCACCTTAGCTGTGATAGAAAGCTGTGAGCCTACTGTCAAAGGCCCTTGAGAGACCCTTTCAATCTTCCTAATGGATGGCATCCATTGGGGCCATTCTTCCAGCTTGTCTATCAGCGCCCAGACTTTCTCTGCAGGGGCATTAATGTCGATGCTACTCTCAAACCTCACGCCCGTCAAACTTCTCCTTTATGTAGTATCAGGCAATATATTATACATCACTATACAATCTGATGGACTGACTCAATAAGTGTATCCTCCATGCTAATTTGTCTAAAAAAGCAACATAAGTTCAAGCACGAAGAAACAAAAGAGCGGAGATGGGAGGCGGTCGGGTTGTACCTTAAGATCGACTGCGACTCACTAAACAAAACAGGTTCCTCTGTGGCTTCCACAAGTGGCTCAAATATTACATCTTTGAGCAATATCCTCAGTGTTTGTTGTTTGGCGATGAAATTAGCTAATGGCTGGCCTCACCATAGTAAAAGATTCTTAGCGATCACATCCGTGTAACACTTCACACCTTAGCTATATCACCGGTCGGTTCCCGTTTCTATCTTCGCCGAGCCAGGGATTAGACTGTTTCCCAGGTAATTTTTAGACTATCTGCCCAATGCATTGCCAACTGATATTCCAGGTGCTGGTCTTCCGCACAATTTCTTTTCATACCGAGAGCCATAGCAGCAATCAGGCTTGGGCAGCCTTTTCCTTCAGCGATTCCCTCTTCTCCAGGATGATTTTGGTCGCCATTCTGGCTACTTCTCCCACAAGCGTTGAACATTTATCCACCATGCCTGCCTTATAAGCTGCTTCCATCTCCTTCGGGTCGTAGAGATTGAAGAATCTGCCAACAAACTTGGTCTGGATGTCAGCACATCGGCAGGTGCCATATTTTTCAATGAACTGGTCATGCAGCTTTTTCGACAGTATGAGAGCAGGCACCTGTTTCATCATATCGCCCGAGTCTTTGCTCTCTCTGCCGAACAGATAGCTTATTGCCATGACACCCCCGGAGAGTGCTCCGCAATGCCCATCCCCTGTTAAGCCTACCCCGTCAGCTAGCCCGGTGGCGGCTTTGAAAACGTCATCGTTTTCAATGCCAAGTGCCTCGAAAATTCCGGCAATTGTGCATTGCGGGCAGCCGCTACTTCTCATCTCGTGCCGTTTGCCACTTTCGAATGCCTTGTTTAATACATTTTCATCAATTTCTCCCATTAGCCTGCTCCTTTCCGATAAGATTCAATAATATTGCTCCGCTTATCATTTGGAATCGCACATGCAATTATGTTCGCTAGTACTGGGGCCAAATCAGTCTTACCCTTGAATAGTAGTTTTATGAACAGGACCCCCAGAATAGAACCGGGCACACTACCCTGCCTTCCAACTGTTGGAGCGTCTAGAAACCAGAGCGAATTCATTAAGCTAGATTGTTCGACATCGAGCACGAGGTGGGGTCTACTGGACGGAAGGAAGGACTTTTGCCCTGGCTTTCCGACTTGCCACCTACCCCTTCAGTCTTGGATTTTAGCAACAAGATACCGTTGGTGCAAGCGGCGCATCACACAAACAAATGGATTGTGCACGTCATACTCTTCTTGAGGTTAGACCATCGCCAATGATAAAATAAGTCCTAAAAGGTACCTCAAAATCGGTCTGGTATTCTGTCAAACTCAATCGGCGCATGAGCTTCAATAGACCTAATATCATCCGACCCCCAAGTGAATGGAAAAGCTACTTTCTCCCTTTAACCAGCGGCTGCTCCAACAACACCTGCACTTTCTGTGGATACTATGGCTCGAAGCTTCAAATACGAGACGTTGCTGAGGTCAAGAGCGAAATAGATGCCCTGGCTCTCTTCACCCAAAGTGGCAGTCGCCTTTCTAATATCCCCAAGGTGGTATATGCTGTGGCTCAAGATTGGGATGGCAAGAGAATATTTCTCCAGGATGGCGATGGCCTTGTATACCCTTTTCCCAAATTGCGCGAGATCCTCCAGTACCTGAACGAGAAGCTGCCCGGTGTGGAAAGGATCGGCACATACGCTACGCCGCAGGATATCCTGCGCAGAAGTGTGGATGAACTAAAGGAATTGAGACGGGTCAAGTTAGGTATCTTTTACACTGGCCTTGAGACCGGTGATGATGAACTGCTCCAGAAGATAGGTAAAGGGGTAAGTTCACAGCAGACAGTCGAGGCGGGAAAGAAAGTGAAAGAAGCCGGGATAAGTTTTTCTGTGACGGTAATCTTGGGACTCGGTGGTATCGAGCGAAGCAAGAAACACGTGCTTGAGACGGCCAGAGTTCTCACTGAGATTGACCCACATTATGTCGGAGCCTTGACCTTGACCATTGTCCCCGGTACCCCACTGTATGAAACGTGGGAGCGGAATGAATTCCATCCTCTTTCTCCTTTCCAATCCCTCGAGGAACTGAAGTCAATCATAGAGAATTCCAATTTTACTGATTGCTTCTTTAGCTCAATGCATGCCTCAAACTATCTTTCTGTCCGGGGCAAGTTGCCCCAGGACAGAGAGAGAATGCTCAAACAATTGGAGAAGGTTCTGGCAGCAAGAGACCCCTCTCTCCTCAGGCCTGAGTTTCTCAGAGGGCTATGACTACGACTGTACCGATAGATTCAGTCAACTACTATGTATTCGCCTTCCTTTGCCCCCAGCCCGTGCTTCAATGCGGTCGTAATCTGTGGTAGTCCCCAAGGATTGGCAGGGATCTTATTGGAGGCCGGGTAGTCCAAGAGCACTTTCATTGCCTCCACATCAATGGCAACAAGGTCACCAGAGGCAGGCACCAAACCTGGTTCGACCAATTGGCCTTTAGCGGGTCCACCAGCTACGAAGGCTTTTCTGCCATCCATCACGATGAGATCAGGCTGCCAGCAAAGACTTATTTCAGCCAATTTCTCCTGCAGATGACCAAGGTGAAAACCACGCCGTTGTCCAGGGGCAACGAAGGCGAACGCAAGTTTAATGGCACCAGAAAATGCAGCCAGGCTATGGGTCTTCATACAGGGCAGATAGACTATACTATCAGCTTCATAAGCAGAGCGAGGCATGACAACTTTGCTTAGATAGTCTCCATTGATCCTGACCTCTAGCCAATCATTAGCTCTATCTTCAAAAGCAATGAGCTCCGCACCCAGTCTTCGAGCTAACTCTGGAAGACCAAGTTGACTGAAGACTTTTCTAGTTGGTCGCCAAACACCGCCAGAGCTCTCGCCAATAGTGACCTTAGCTCCAGCCTCCAGCATAAGTTCAATCACACCTTGAAGGAAGGCCAGGTCAGTAGAGGCTGGAAACGGATCTGGGCTGTTGAAATTTGGCTTCACCAGAACTCGGTCACCCTTACCAATCATCTGGCTTAAATTGCCCATTAACGCTATGGTCTGCCCAATAGCTAGGCGGATATCTCCATTTGCTTCGACCTTGGCGACGACTGGCCGGTCATTCCTAAGCCACAGATTCTTCTTTCGTAGCTTTGGCTCTACGCATGAAATACCCTTTGGTATCCTGTCGCCTAGGAAGTGATAGACCCCAACAAGTCTGTCAAAGAAAATTGCCATATGACATCCGAAGCATAGTCAGACATTTCGTAATCTTCGCATGGTCTGCTAAATCTCTTATGCAGCAATCATTAATCTCTGCGCAGCCCTCTATGGATTCAGTTTCGCTACCCTTATTTCCCCTCAGTAGCTTTACCCCTCCCATAAGCTGCCGCGAATTTCATGCGATGGTATGGAGAGAGGAGAACAGCGCCGGGGTTATTACTGGTGACCATATCTTTAGCTACAATGTAGGTGACAGGAGCCTTTGAATGCATCATGAAAATAGTATCATATGCCACGCATAGACCGTATATAGGGTTCAAATCCTTGCGCCTGGCAATACTCAGAAATTCCATTTGGGTAATGCTGCAAACACTCGTTGTTCTTGCACCGGTGACACTGGATTGTCTTGGCTTCTTTGGACATTTCCCCTCCTTACAGATAGAGACCTACGGTATGGTCGTTAGAGCACAATCAACAGCTTTTCCCAAAATCGCGCCTCTCTGCTCACGGCCAAGGCTGGATTCTATACTTCAGTTCTGGACAATGTCAATTTAGTGCCACAAAGCGGTCAATGTTTGGCCCAGATGTTCACTGAATCGATCGCCATGAGTATCCTTCATTTGCACGGAATGTAGTATAATGCAGAAAACATACTGTGCCAAAGATAAGAGCAGGCATAATAAATGTCACCGGGTACATTGGTGCCGAACTGGCCCGCTTACTCTGCCAACATCCCCAAGTAAAGCTTGTCACTGCCACCGGGAGAAGCGCAGCTGGCCAGAAACTGGGCGATGTTTTCCCCAGTCTCGCAGGAACTAACTACACAATAAAAGACGAGCTTGATGGTGACGTTGATATCGCCTTCTCAGCGATGCCTCACAAAAGCAGCGTAGGTATAGTACCAACTCTCCTAAGACAAGGCATCCGGGTTGTCGATGCCAGCGCTGATTTCAGGTTGAAGAAAGCCGGTGAATATCCCGAATGGTATGGATTTACTCATCCGTCGCCCAAGTTACTAAAGGAGGCGGTTTTTGGCTTGCCCGAGCTGCATCACGAGAGCATTGTCTCAGCTTCGCTGGTGGCAAACCCGGGATGCTATAGCACCGCCGCTATCCTGGCCCTGGCACCTCTAGTCAAGCATGGGCTTATCCATCCCGATATAATTGTGGACAGCAAATCGGGCGTCTCGGGTGCCGGCAGAACCCTGAGCTTGACCACCCATTACTCCGAGGTCAACGAGGACATCTCTGCCTACTCTCTTGAAGGACATCGCCATTTGCCCGAGATAGAACAGGAATTAAGAGCGCTCGATCCATCCATGTCTCCTTCCGTAACCTTCGTGCCTCACCTCGTGTCCATGACCAGAGGCATACTGAGCACCTGCTATGTCAAACTGGCTGATAGCCGCCGGTTGACAGCTAATGGCTTGACCCAGATATATCGGCAATTCTACAAGCATGCGCCCTTTGTTCAGATAACAACTCAGCCTCCCCACACCAAACACGCCTGGGGAACCAACTTCTGCCTCATTTATCCCACTATCAATTCGAAGACAGATAGGCTCATAGTAATTAGTTGTCTGGATAACCTTGTCAAGGGAGGAGCCGGGCAAGCAGTGCAGAATATGAATCTCATGTTCGAACTGCCTGAGACCACAGGACTGGAAGCGTTAGCCATTTACCCTTGAAATGCGCAGGATTATCCCTTTGTCGGAACCAATTCGCTTATGAACTCTGTTTCAACTGCTTCGGTTCCGTTGATTCTTTGCCCTTTAACAGGATATCCATTGCCCTCTTTTTGAGCCCACTATTATGAACGTGGTAAACATCATGCCCCTTTCAAACACCCTTTAGGCCGTCATTTCACTACGTCACGAGAATATTCTGCTATATGACAGAGCCCCCATCTACAACCAGAATATGCCCGGTCACATAGCTGGAGGCATCCGAAGCCAGGAAAATCACAGCCCCCACCATCTCGTCAGGTTCGGCTACGCGCCGCAACGGAGTCCTCTCCATGACAGCTTTTTCAATCGCCGGGTTGCCCCAGAGGGCTTCGCTGAATCGGGTTTTGGTCAGCCCCGGTGCTATTGCATTCACCCTGATGTTGTACTGACCCCACTGCTGTGCCATCACTTTTGTCGCCATAATCACCCCAGCCTTACTAATGGAGTAAACCGGCAGAATGTCGGGGGTAATCCCGGCTACCGAAGCAACATTTATGATTTTACCTCCGCCTTGCTCTTTCATAACCCTAGCTACCGCCTGACTGAGAAAGAATAGTCCTTTCAGGTTCAGATTCATAATGGAATCCCAGGCACGCTCTTCTATATCTATGGCAGAAGCCATGGTCGGGTTGGTACCAGCGTTATTTACCAGAATATCAATTCTCCCAAGTTCCTCTTTTACCTTCGGCACAAGATTACTTATCTCCTCCAGCCTGCCTACATGTGTTGCCACAGCCATTGACCTGCGCCCCAATCCATTTATCTCTTTAGCCACCTCTTCAAGGTCCGGCAGTTTGCGGCTGGTCACAGCTACATCGGCACCCAATTTGGCAAGTCCCACGGCAATAGCCTTCCCAATACCGCGACTGCCACCAGTCACCAGGGCCACCTTGCCTGATAGAGAAAAAACATCTGGGGAAATACTCATTGCGCACCTCCTGAACAAGATTAGTCAGCTTTGATAAAAAGCCGGCACCAAAGTATATATTACAGATGGGACTACCCGCAACTTGAACCCCAGGTAGCCATCTGCCGTGCCTGACATCTCGTTCTTCGTTATGTACATATCATACGTATGATTCTGCAAGCTGGAAATAGGTACGGGCAGCAGTTAGCAGCTTGGCCTTTTCCTCTTCAGGAATGTAAGGGTCATCAAGCTTAAAGCTTTCCACCTTACCCCGGACGTAAGCCCGGTAGCCCTTGTAGAAGTTCAGCAATGACAGGAGCCCTTCATCATGGCTGAGCCCTACATAGGTATCGACCAGATGTCGAGAAAGACCAGCTTGCTGATAGCGGTCCAGGTCCATAGCTAGAAAGGCAAGTTCTGAGGCTACATCGCAATATCGGAATCTGTCGTTAAATTCAATACAGTCATAAATGCAGATAGCATCAGTGAAACAGATATGGGCGGCATGAAGGTCGCCATGACAATCCCTTATTTTTCCTTCTCTTACCCTTCTCTCAAACAGCCCAGCATTGCTTTCGATGAAATCATCGGCATAGACTTTGATTCGTTCATATTTCGCTCTAAAAATAGTGAGGCCAATATACTTGTCAGTTTGAGCGAAGTTCTCATCACAATTGTGGCGTATAACATCCAATCCGCCAAATGCAGCAATCCTCTGATTTGTTTCGGCTTTCTGATGAAAGTTTACCAACTTTTCCGCTACCCCTGCCACCATTTCCGGAGTTACCTGACCCCGGGGCAAAAGCACATCCATCATGCGGTCCCGCGGCAACTGCCTCATTTTGACAGCATACTCTATCGCCTCGCCGCCTCCTTCAATTTGGAGTAGATTGCTTCGTCGCTTCGCTCCTCGCAATGACATTGTTATCGGGACCACAGCTAAATAAACATCAGGACAAAGGCGCCTATTTAACTCCAGTTCCTGATGGCAGAAAAAATGGCGCTTCTCCAAAGTAGTGTAATCCAGATAACCCAGGTTGACCGGCTTTTTGACCTTGTATACATATTCGCCGGCAAGGAAAATAAAGGACATCTGGGTCTGGACCAGTTCTATTTTTGGTGGTCTGTGGGGATAGGCCTGGGGCTTAAGAAGGGCCTCGACCGTAAACGGTAACGTCGACACTAGACACCTCGTGAAATCTCAGGGCCTCTCCCATATGGCTGCCATCCCTTGCCCACCACCAATACACATGGTCTCCAGTCCACGATGCATATTCCTATGCACCATATCGTAGATGATGGTGACTGCTATTCTCGCCCCCGTGCAGCCAATAGGATGACCCATAGATATGCCGCTTCCATGAAGGTTAATGTGTTCAGAACCCCAACCAAGTTCTTTCATGCAACCGAGTGTCTGAGCAGCAAAAGCTTCGTTAAGCTCAATAACATCCAAATCTTTATTGCCGAGCCCCGTCTTTTTGAGCACTTTCCTTACTGCCGGTACAGGACCTAGCCCCATGTAGTTGGGATCTGTCCCGCCCGAAGCCCAGGCTCTCAGAGTTGCCAGAGGTTTGAGACCTAATTCCTTCGCTTTGTCTCCCGACATAAGCACTAGCGCAGCCGCAGCATCATTAATCCCCGAAGAGTTGCCGGCAG
>Ga0315554_1000420_pt1 | contig 24918 bp, 17 predicted proteins | sample SalMarSW160370MG_FD_202114 | JGI IMG/M metagenome (GOLD analysis project Ga0315554, IMG submission 202114) | Salt marsh sediment microbial communities from the Plum Island Ecosystem LTER, Massachusetts, United States - Salt Marsh Sediment SW1603-70 ...
TTGAAAAATTATGGTTTCCTATCCGTTGGGTATTTATTCATGGAGAATGTGAGTTAGCAGTGGAATTTCTTAAGCTTGATTTAAAAAGAATGCTTTTTAATCAAGGGTTTACTAATTTTGAAGAAGAGTTTTTCTTTAAAAAATATTTGCGGTTACTGAAGGCAGTAAAGCCAACAAGTTAGAGTCTATTAAATAAAGAAAATAAAATGAACGAGTCTTTGAAGCAAGAACTTGAGTCAATATTTAAAAATATTAATATAATTATTCCTGAAGAGACAAGAACTCTAATAACTGTCAAAAAAGAGGATTTACCTAGTATCTTAAAATTCCTCAAAGAAAAAGAATATAACCATTTAGTCCTTGTTTCCTGTGTTGACTGGATAGAAGAGAAAGAATTTGAGCTGGTTTATATTTTAACTCGTTATATGCAAGGTGACGAAGAACGTACAGATCAGGAAAGATTACATCTAATTGTAAAGACCAGGATTTCAAGACAAAGCCCGCGATTGGAAACAGCAACGGGTATTTTCCTCAACGCAGAGCCATATGAACGGGAGATACACGAGCTTTTCGGAATACATTTTGAAGGTCATCCGAGATTGACGCCGCTTTTGCTCGAACGTGAGTATGAAATTCCGCCGTTTAGAAAGGATTTTGATACCAGAAAATATGTGGAAGAAGTTTTTGATAAAATCCCTTTTGTAGAAAATAAGGATAAATGAGCGAAGACTATGGCTAAATTTGCACAGCAAGATATAAAACAAGCGCTGTCTGAAGTAATGCATCCTGAGACAAACCACAGTTTGGTCAACCTGGGGATGATTGAAGATGTGGTATATAAACAAAAGCATGTCTCTCTTACTTTGAACCTTCCCTTTCTGCAGGTACCTGTCAAGGGTGTTCTGGTAGAAAGTATAAGAAAGGCGTTGGCGGATTTGGATAGCTCAATTGAAGTAGAAATAAACATTGAACAAATGACTGAGCAGCAGCGAGAAAATTTTATGAAAATGGCTAAAGAAGGATGGAAATTTTGAGTGTAAATACGAACAGCAAAAAGACTGGTTCTACCAGGGAGCTTGAGCTTTATTTTGGACCACAGCACCTTGGAATGGTTGGTAATTTTAGCATCACACTCAAGGTCGAGGGAGACCGTATCTTGGAAGCCCGAGCCAATCCAGGCTATCTTCATCGAGGTTTTGAAAAATTGATGGAATACAGAACCTGGATACAGAACTTTCCGATGGTCTGCAGAATAAACGTGATTGAGCCTGATTCTATGGAAATGGTATATGCAATGGCGGTCGAAAAACTGGCACAGATAGAAGTACCGGAAAGGGCAAATTATGTAAGAAGTATTTACCTCGAACTCGCCCGGGTGCAGTCGCATCTATTTGGTTTGTGGGCGTATGCGAATATGCTCGGCTTTGATACCGTGGCTCAGTGGGCGATGTATCACCGAGACCTCGTTTTAGATCTATTTGAAGAACTCACCGGCGGCAGAGTCTATCACATATATATCTGGCCGGGAGGTGTCAGACGAGATTTCCCGCCGGGATTTAAGGATAAAATTGTAAATACGCTGCATTCCATAGGTGGTTGCGTGCCGGATTATGACTCGACCTTTTTCAATAACCGCATGTTCTATGAAAGAGCCAAAGGTATTGGCCAATTAACCCAACAGCAAGCGAAGCAATGGGGGGCAACAGGACAAACCTTAAGGGCAACAGGGATGCCATACGACATTAGAAAGGTCGAACCTTACGCAGCTTACGACAAGGTTGACTGGGAGGTCCCCACGAGAGATGACGGCGATGCTTATTCGAGAATTTGGGTGATAAGAGATGAGATGATCGAAAGCGTTCATATGATATTCAAGCTGCTCGATGTTATGCCTGAGGGGTCGGTTTATAACAGGATACCAAACCCGTTTAAATGGAAAATACCAAAAGGGGAAGCTTACGTCAGATGCGAGTCTTCACGCGGAGAGTTGGGGCTTTATCTGGTCAGTAACGGCGAAGACAAACCTTATAGAGTGCATTTTAGAACGCCTTCTTATCCTCACGGCTTGATTATTTTGGAAGAATTATTGAAGAACGCCAGTATTGCTGATGTCGGAAATATAATGATAAGTTTATATGTAGTTGCCCCCGAGATAGACAGATGAAAGAAAAAATAACAGATAAAAAAGGCAGCATCCTAAGCCCATTCAAGGCGATTAACTTTCTATTCAAAAAGCCGCGTACCTTGAGGTATCCTTTTGAATCAAAAGAACCAGCGATGCGATATCGAGGTTTTCATCTCAACGACTGGGAAAAATGTACAGGCTGCGGCAACTGCGCCGATATATGTCCAAATGAAGCAATCGAGATGGTAGAGATCCCTGAATTAGAGTCCAAGCCCGAGCAAGGCATAAAAAATGAGCGTCCAAAACTTGACTATGGCAGATGTTGTTTTTGCGGCTTATGTGTGGACATCTGTCCTGCCGGTTCCTTGAGACTATCGAGGGATTATTTCCACATCCATTTTGATACGAATACTTTTGCTTTTTTCCCAAAGGATGAAAAAACAGATAAAGAGCATTTCATCGACTCCGGACAGTATTCTATACTTAAAGCAAGCCTGGCACACCGCAAAGAAAACTACGAAGGATTTACCTCTGATCTTGATTATTCCTTATTTGAACCGCAGCGGGTCCCCATGCCGGAGGTTCCAGCTGAGGAAAGAAAATTATCCTTTATTGAACAGGTGATAGGCTATAATAAAGAAGAAGCCAAAAGAGAAGCTTCCCGCTGCCTGGAATGTAAGTTATGCGAGGAAGCCTGCCCGGCACATCTGAAGATTTCCGATTATATCAAGGCTGTTTACGAAGACAAACCTGGCGAATCTTTAAAGAAAATATTTGAGGATAATCCGATCCCTTCAATCTGTGGAAGAATATGTATGAAACACTGTGAAACAGCCTGCTCTTTAAGTATACAAGGAGAAGCGGTGGCTGTAAGATGGCTGAAGAGATTTGTTGCGGACTCTATTAAAGATTATGAAACTATTTTAGAACTCCGAGCCGCCAAACCTACCGACAAGAAGATTGCTGTTATAGGCGCAGGACCGAGCGGTTTATCTATAGCTTATTTTCTCACCTTGAAAGGACACAAGGTCACCGTCTTTGACTCTCTGCCAGGCGGCGGCGGAATGATGCGGATAGGTCCACCGCTTTACAGATTACCTATCGAAGCAATAGATAAAGATGTCAACTATATCGCTTCTTTGGGAGTTGAGTTTAGATTTAATACTACAGTGGGCAAAGATGTTCTATTTGAAGATATTCTAAAAGAATATGACGCAATTCATCTTGGTATAGGAACAACTGTAAGCCGTTCCACAAAGGTCGAAAACATTGATAAAGCCCACTTGGCCCTTCCATTCCTACAGGCGAACAAAATCGCAGAGCCGGTCAAGGTCGGCAAAGAAGTAATCGTTATCGGTGGTGGAAATGTAGCTATGGACGTAGCCAGAGAAGCCCTGCGTTTGCAATATATCCAATATCCAGGCGAAAAGGTGGTAACTAAAACGGTTTCTCTGGAAGATTGGGACAAGTTACCGGCAACAAAAGATGAAATCGAAGAGGCAAAGGAAGAAGGAATTCGATTTAATCCCGGCTGGGGGCCAAAAGAAGTTAAAGTCGAAGACGGCAAAATTAAGGGGCTGTTATGTATGAAGGTTAAGTCGGTATTTGATGAACAGGGCAGATTCAGTCCCACTTTTGACAAAGAAAAGCAGATGTTCTTGAACGGGGATATGATCATTGAGGCTATTGGTCAGGCTCCTGACTTTTCATTTCTGCCAAAAGAGTTCTTTGAAAAACTGGAGTTTACGCCCCAAAGAAAAGTGAAGGTCGACGACAACGGTATGACCTCAATCCCTAAGGTATTTGCCGGCGGTGACATAGTAAATCTGAATTTAGATGCAGTTACTGCCATTGCTGACGCTAAGTTAGCAGCAGAGGGAATTCATAGAATGCTCTGTAAGAGATAAGGAGTCATTGCCAATGGAAGTTTTGGTTAAGTGTGAAAATGGATTCCGGTTTTCGGCTGCATACAAAGGATATACCGTCACAACTGGGCGTGGCGAGGATGGAAACCAAGAGCGGGACGGGATGTGGCCTGCTCAGCTTTTTGAAACCTCGATCGGAATGTGTATCGGCGGTTATATCGCCAAGTTCTGCGGTGAGCAAGGCATTCCGTACGACGATATGACGACTGAATTGAGCCGCCGCATAAAAACCAATCCATCAGGTACTGCAGCATCGCCAGCCAAGACATCGCGTACCGCAAGAATCGATGCCAAAATCTACCTTGGCGCAAAACTGTCCCAAAAACAGCAGCAAGGTATCTTAGAAGCAGCTGACAGCTGTCATATAACTAAAAGTATCGAACAGGGAATGCAAATTGTCTGTTCTTTAGTGGAGGCCAGTACTGCAAATGGTTGAAAACTCTAATAACTCTTCTGACAACTTAAAGCAAAAGTATACAGAGATCTATGCTGAGATTCGTGAAATTATTGATGGTAAGAAAAGTGTCGACGAACTTAAAGGTACGGGTGCGCTATCACCCAAGCTGAGGGAACTGGTTGCTCTGGGCTCTGCAATTGCTACCAAGCGTGGCCGTGACACAGTTGTTTCTTGCGTGGCCGATTGTTTGAAAGCTGGAGCGAGCCGCGAACAAATTTTGGAGGTATTGCGATTAGCCATTTTGATGGCTGAGGTACCAGCGGAAACCTATGATACGATCGTACGCGAGGTAATAGACAGCTTTGAGAACCAAGATTGAAATCAAATATTACATCGATACTTGCCGTGAACTCTAAAGTCAAAATCATACTATAAAGGTAAATCGTTTGAATGTTATGAACACAGAAAGAGAAGTTGTGTGAACATTACTTGATAGGGTAAAAATGGTTTTGAAATTTGCTCTTGACATAAGTTACTGCTAAGGGGAAATAATATCAACACAAGTTTGCACCAGATTCTTGATACTCGCCGATTGCCAAACGATGTTTTGCATGTGCTGTGGGCTACCAGACTGAATTAGAATGACCACAGGAAAGTTTTTGAGATTGATTTATTAGAAACATTCATAGGCTACAACCGAGCTACAACCAAAAGACGCAATATCCACTAATTTCATAAAAATAGCCATTTTATAAGTGTTTATAAATCAAGCGGTTAAAAAAATTTAAAAAATGTCTACCGTTTTATATATCCGATGCTTTGGTTCTGTGTTTTGCTTGATCGAAATCAGTGCAACCGGATTCAATGCACTCTCGTCAGATGTTACCATGGAAGTAAAAAAATGTGGCTAATGGTATTTTTAAGGCCCATGATGTGGATTTTTGCGAAAGTAGCAAAAAAAAATTGCAAACAATACTTTATATTATTATGTTTCAGGGAAAATGTTTATATTATTGAGGAATTGTAAGGCTTGGTTGCGTAGCCAAGTGTTTAATAAAGGAAATCCGAGTTAGGGTAAAATGTCACGAAAGACGGTTTCCGATTTCTCTTTTCAGCGAATCAATGATGTACGACTATCTAATCTACAAGGAGACGAACAATGCGGATTATGCAATTTCAAATTCTTTTGACGGCAGCAAACTTGCGAGCGGTGTTTACTTCTACAGGCTTCAAACAGCCCGATCCAGTTCAATGAAAAAGATGCTGATGATAAAGCAAACAGAGGCATGTCGAAGCCAAGAAAAAATATACGAGAGTATTTCTAAATATCAAGGTTTCACTTGGAGCTGTTTATGAAAAAGATCTTAGTTCTTATTTTATTAACAAGTTTTGTTCCTCCTATAAAGGCAGTTGTGGTTGATAGAGCATCTTACATTTCCACAAAGAACGAAATGGGTTATTTTACATTATCCGATGAAAAACAATCTGCGCCGTTATTTGTCAACTCTAAGGATTACCAGGGAGTAATACGTGCCTTAAATGATCTTAAAACTGATATTGGAAAGGTAACCAGCCATGAACCATCTGTCATCTTTGATAACTTACCCCCTCAAAAAGAAGTCGTAATAGTAGGGACATTAGGCAAAAGCTTAATTATTGATCAAATTGTAAAAAATAAAAAATTAGACGTAATGGATATAACCGGAAAATGGGAAAATTTTCTTATTCAAGTGATTGAAGAACCATTAGCGGGCGTAGATAAAGCCCTTGTAATTGTCGGTAGTGACAAACGTGGTACTATATATGGCATTTATGATTTATCGGAACAAATAGGGGTCTCACCATGGTACTGGTGGGCCGATGTTCCTGTAAAAAAGCAGGAAAGTTTATATGTCATCCCAGGCCGATATACCATGGGTACACCGGCAGTGAAATATAGGGGAATCTTCATTAATGATGAAGAGCCGGCATTCGGAGGCTGGGCACGCCAAAAATTCGGCGGTGTTAATTCGAAGATGTATGCACATATGTTTGAGCTTCTTCTTCGTCTAAAGGCTAACTATTGTTGGCCTGCCATGTGGGGCAAAGCGTTTAACGAAGACGATCCTGAAAATCCGCGTTTGGCGGATGAATACGGTATAGTTATGGGGACGAGTCACCATGAACCAATGCTTCGAGCCCAGGCGGAGTGGGGCAGGCATAAAAATGAATACGGGAACGGGCAGTGGAACTATGTTAATAATAAATCCGGCCTAATGAAGTTTTGGAAGGAAGGACTTGAGCGCAACAAGAATTATGAAAGCATACTTACTATGGGGATGCGTGGCGACGGTGACGAACCCATGGCCGACTTGGGCAGCGCGGAGGCCAACTTTAGGTTGCTTGAACACATAATGAAGGACCATCGCGATATCATCGAGGAAGTGACAGGCAAACCCGCTTGCGAAACACCGCAGATATGGGCTCTTTACAGCGAAGTGCTTGAATACTACGATCAGGGCATGAAAGTTCCGGATGACATGATAATTCTGCTTTGTGATGATAATTGGGGCGATGTACGAAGGCTCCCCGACCTGGGTGGTAAAAAGCATCCCGGCGGCTATGGAATCTACTACCATGTCGATCTTCATGGAGCGCCGCGTGCTTATCAGTGGCTTAATATGACACAGATTCCCCACATGTGGGAGCAGCTTCAGCTCACATACGATTACGGCGTCGACAAAGTATGGATCCTCAATGTAGGCGACTTGAAGCCTATGGAATATCCCATGTCGTTTTTCCTCGACATGGCATGGGACCCGAAGGCTTTCAATGCAGGCAACCTGTATGACTACACCCGCAGGTTCTGTGCGCAACAATTTGGCGAGGGGCAGGCCGAAGAAGCCGAGCGCATTCTGAACGCGTACTGCAAATACAACAGCCGCGTTACTGCCGAAATGCTCGATTACAAGACCTACAATCTTGAAAGCGGCGAATTCGAACTTGTAAAGAATGAATATCTGGCCCTGGAGGCCCATGCACTCCGGCAGTTCGCGACGCTCCCCGACGACTGTAAAGATGCCTACAAGGAACTGATACTTTTCCCTGTGCAGGCCATGGCGAACCTTTATGAAATGTATTATGCTGTGGCGATGAACAACAAGCTGGCTGCTGAGGGTGATCCGAGGGCGAATTTTTGGGCGGATCGTGTCGAATATTGCTTCAACCGCGACGCCGAACTTTGCGATGACTACAACCACAACATCGCCGGCGGTAAATGGAACCACATGATGGACCAGGTGCATATCGGATACACTGAATGGAACGAGCCCAAGGGTGGGAAAAACATTATGCCGAAAGTGAAGCGCGTTGGGTCTGAGTCTGAAGAAGCCCGGGAAGGCGGCTACGTATTCACTGAAAAAAACGGTGTTGTTGTGATGGAAGCGGAGCATTACTTCGAGAGGAAGAACAGTGCTAAGGCATCCTGGACAGTAATCCCCGACCTGGGCCGGACGCTTTCCGGCATTGCATTATTACCATATACGGAAAACGTCCAGGGAGCGTCGCTTGTTTACAAAATGAAACTGGATGAAACCGTGGAATCGATAAAGGTGCATGTCATTTTCGACAGCACATTACCATTCAAGAAGGGAGGTCAAAGTGTTGCTGCACGCTTTGACAACGGCGAGGAAAAGTCCTGGTGCATTAACGACCAGCTTACATGGGCGAACAACTACACTAAGATGTATCCCACAGCAGCAGCTCGCATTATTGAAGCAAAAAAAACGTTCGATCTTCAAGTGAGCCAGAATGGAGAGCATACACTTACATTGCGTCCTTTAGACCCAGGCGTGGTTTTTCAAAAAATCATCGTTGATTGTGGAGGTTATGAAGAAACTTACCTAAAAATGCAGGAAAGTCCGTATAAAAGACAATGAACTTTCGTCGAATATAATTATGATGATAGCAAAAAATGATTAAAAATAATGAGGAGAAAAAATGAAAGATGTATTTATGAGTAAATTTAATCTCCCTTATTTCTTTAACTCCGTTCTGCAGAGTACTTTCGCTTCCATGATGTGCCTGGTCCTGCTTGCCGGCACCCCGGCGCTTACGCAAGCCGCGATGACCGAGACTGACAGTGTCCCTCGGCAGCGCATTTCCATCAATGAAGACTGGAGCTTCTATAAGTATGATTCTATAGCTCAAGCGGACAAACTTATCTACGATGTGCGTCCGGAGGTCAAAGATACAGACAAGTCTGTGATAGCGGACGAAAAGCCTACGGAGGCTGTGAAAGTCGAAGCGAAGCAAGCCGTTCTCAAGCCCTGGATTATGCCGAGCGGCAACGACTTCGTCAAAGACCCCGCCAAGCGGCATGTCCGCCCCGAAGGCAATCCCGGCAGCGATTTCCCATACGTTCAGGGCGATTTCGACAACAGTTCGTGGGAACGCGTGAACCTGCCGCACGACTGGGCTATCAAAGGACCTTTTTATAAGGGCTGGAACACTGAGGTCGGCGGAAGCATGGGGCGCCTGCCCAGTCCCGGCGTGGCCTGGTATCGAAAGAAGCTCGACATTCCGACTGCTGACGCGGGCAAATCTATCTTTCTCGATGTGGATGGTGCAATGTCCTACGCTATGGTCTGGTTGAACGGCAAGTTGGTCGGCGGCTGGCCATACGGCTACGCCTCGTGGCGTGTGGACCTTACGCCGTATGTTGTACCGGGCGGTGAGAACCAACTGGCGATCCGTTTGGACAATCCATCCAGTTCGTCGCGCTGGTATCCCGGCGGCGGAATCTACCGCAATGTCTGGCTGACCAAGACCAACCCCGTACACATTGGCCAGTGGGGGACTTTTGTGACGACGCGCGATGTTTCCGAGGCCTCCGCCACGATCGACCTGGAAGTTACTATCGACAACGACTCCAGGAACAACGCCGCTGTCGAAACGGTCACGCAGATCTTCGTTCTGGATGCAGACGGCAACAAAACCGGCGGCGCCGTCACCAGTTTCGAGCCCCTGAAGACGCAGGTTGCGGCGGGCGAGAACGCCAAGGTCGAAGGCTCCGTCACCCTCGAAAATCCCCGCCTGTGGGGTCCGCCTCCAACGCAGCATCCGAATCGCTATGTGGCTGTGACGACGGTTTCGCAAAACGGAAAGGTGCTGGACTGCTACGAAACGCGCTTCGGCATCCGCTCGCTGCGTTTCGACCCAGACACTGGTATCTACGTCAATGGTGAGCATATCAAGATCAAAGGTGCCAACCAGCATCACGACCTCGGCGCCCTGGGCGCGGCATTCAATATCCGCGCTGCTGAGCGTCAGCTCGAGATACTCCAAGAAATGGGCTGCAACGCTATCCGCACGGCCCATAATCCGCCTGCTCCAGAGTTGCTGGAACTGACGGACCGGATGGGCTTTTTGGTTATGGACGAGATATTCGATGTCTGGGAACGAAAGAAGACACCACTCGATTTCCATCTGGTCTTCCCGGACTGGCATGAGCAGGACACACGCGCATTTGTCCGCCGAGACCGGAACCACCCGTCGGTGATTATGTGGAGCTTTGGCAACGAAGTCGGCGAGCAATATACCGACAAAAAAGGCGCGGCGGTGGCGAAGCGATTGGGCGACATTGTTAAGCAGGAGGATACCACCCGTCCGACGACTACCGCGGTGAACTGGTCCAAGCCGGAGATGCCCCTGCCCAAAGTCCCGGACGTCATCAGCCTGAATTATCAGGGTGAAGGGATTCGCAATGCTCCGGCTTATTCCGTGCTCAAAGGGATAAGCACACCTCCGGTATACCCCGCCTTCCACAAAGAACTTCCCGACAAGGTCATCCTCAGCAGTGAGAATGCCGCCGCTCTGAGCAGTCGCGGGACATATCTTTTGCCGGTCTGTGAAGGAATCAGCGCGCCGGTGAAGGATGGATTGGGCGGGGATCCGAAAAATCAATACGTCAGTGCATACGAGTTGTATACGGCTGATTTCGGTTCCTCCGCTGATAAGGTCTTCGCCTCGCTGGACAAGCATCCGTATGTGGCGGGGGGATTCGTATGGAGCGGCTGGGATTATCTCGGTGAGCCGACTCCCTACTATGGAGCCCGCAGTTCGTACTTCGGGGTTATCGACCTGGCAGGATTCAAAAAAGACAGGTTCTACCTTTACCAATCGCACTGGCGGCCGGAGATTCCTATGGCGCACATCCTTCCGCACTGGACCTGGCCGGAACGCGTCGGACAGGTCACGCCGGTCCACGTTTTTACCTCCGGCGACGAGGCTGAGCTGTTCCTCAACGGCAAGTCACTCGGACGAAAGAAAAAGATTTTCGAAACTCCCGGCCAGGCGATGGATGGTGAGCCTGCTTATCGTATCCGCTGGGACGATGTGAAATACGAACCAGGCGAACTCAAAGTTGTCGCCTTCAAGGACGGTAAGGAATGGGCCACCGATATCATGCGTACAGCCGGTAGTGTTTCTCAGATGAATCTTAAGCCCGATCGCGCCACCATAAGTACTGACGGTCGCGACTTATCCTTTGTTACTCTCACGGTTCAGGACGGCAACGGCATAATGGTACCCAGGGCCGATAATCTGATACATTTCTCCGTCAGCGGCCCCGGCGAAATTGTAGCTACTGACAACGGCGACCCTACTGATTTCAGAAGTTTTTCTTCTGTCGACCGCAAGGCCTTCAGCGGCCTTGCTCTGGTAATCGTTCGTGCAAAGCCGGGACAGCCGGGAACAATCGAACTCAAAGCAGAATCTGACTTGCTCCAAAGCGCGACCATCACTTTGCAAAGTACCAGGGAAAAAGTGAAAACCGTCGTCGCGCAACATATGAACAGGGAAGAGGTTTCGAGATTAAAGCCGGGCGAAAATCCCATTATCAGAGATATCTTTACTGCTGACCCGGCGCCACTGGTTTACAGGGATACCGTTTATCTTTACGTAGGTCACGACGAGGCCAAGGGGAATGAGATGTTCAACATGAAGGAATGGCTCTGCTACTCTTCCAAGGACATGAAAAACTGGACTCCGCACGGCCCGATCATGAAGCCGACGGACTTCAACTGGGCGGTGCGAGACGCCTGGGCAGCGCAAACCGTCGAGAAAAACGGTAAGTTCTACTTCTACGCTACCGTTCAGCATGATGCTACGCACCCTGGCAAAGCAATCGGTGTGGCAGTCTCAGACAGCCCGACCGGCCCTTTCGTTGACGCGCGCGGCTCGGCGCTGGTAACCGACGCGACGACCCCTGGCCCGAACGCCTGGGACGACATCGACCCTACTGTTTTCATCGACGATGACGGAACGGCCTGGTTGGCTTGGGGCAACCCGAACTGCTACCTCGCCAAGCTCAAGCCTAATATGGTCGAAATCGACGGCTCGATTCAGAAAATCGACCTGCCCAACTACACAGAGGGGCCTTGGCTCTATAAGCGTGGCGACATGTATTACCTGGTGTACGCGGCATTTGCGCACCAAGGCCAGTGGGAAAAGATATGCTACGCGACCGCCCCGAACATCACCGGCCCATGGACTTACCAGGGAATCATCACAGGTTCAGCGAAGAACAGCTACACAATCCACCCGGGAGTCATCGAGTTCAGGGGCCAGTGGTATTTCTTCTACCATAACGCCGTGCTGACATTGCCCAACGGCGAAACCGGTGGGCTAGGACGTCGCAGTGTCTGCATAGAATACCTTTACTACAACCCGGACGGAACAATCAAACCCATCAAACAAACAAACGAAGGCGTCAGTGTCCCGCCGCAAACACCCGCAAACGTTGAAGCTCGAAACCCGGTTATTTGGAAAAATGGAAGTATAAAGGGTATTCGTGTGCGTGGCGGTTTCGAAATGGGAAAATATATCCCTCAGGAGACAATATGAAAATTATAATCTTTATTTTATTGCTTGTTCTTCCTTTTTCTTCATTTGCTCAGACAGCAAAAATCAAAATTGATGTTGACAGAACAATTGGAGAGGTCGACCCCAACATCTACGGGGTGTTTATGGAACCCATCCATTTTTCCCGTCCCCTGCCTGGTCAGGACGAAACCGTTTCCGGCAATACCCTTTATGGCCCGTTGTACAATCCCGAATCTCCCATAGCTGATGAAAACGGATTCAATAAGGTATACATCGAAGCGGCGAAGGAACTCAGGATAACCAATATGCGCTGGCCGGGCGGAAATTACACAGCAGGATACAACTGGCAGGATGGGATTGGCCCCAAAGAAAAACGTCCGGTGCGCAAAGAACTGGCATGGAACGGTATTGAAAACAACCATGTGGGAACCGATGAATGGATTCAGCTGAACAAATCCATTGGCTCAGAAAATGTCGCTTGCATCAATCTTGGAACAGGAACCGTCGATGACGCCCGCTACTGGGTTGAATATTGTAATTGCCAGCCGGGCACTTACTATGCAGACCTTAGGAAAAAGTACGGCAATGAAAAACCCTTCAATGTAAAGTACTGGTGCCTTGGCAACGAGGTGGATGGTGAGCCCTGGATTATTGGGTACAAGAACGCCCAAGACTATTGCAAAATAGCCAAAGCAGCGGCCAGAGTGATGCGAAATACGGATAAGAGTATAAAGCTGGTCGCCTGCGGCTCATCCTATTATGAAGACTCGGGCAAATGGGTTGACTGGAACTGGAAAATTATAAATGAATTAAGAGACGTTGCCGATTACATCTCCATTCATCGCTATTGGGACCGTTCCGACGATTATTATGTTTATGTTGGTCAGCGGGCAATAGACCTCGAAGAAAAAATTTCTCTGACTGCCTCGCAAATCAAAGCCGTCAAGATCCGGTACAGACTGGATAAGCCGATTTATCTGTCAGTAGATGAATATGGCGCCTTTGGAAGAGGTATATTGCCGATACTCGCAACCGCCCAATACTTTAATGCATTCATCCGTCATGCCGATGTTGTTAAAATGGCAAACTATACGCTTTTTACCTCATTATTGAGTTTTGACAAAGATAAAGGCTTGTTTAAAACTCCGTTATTCCACACATTCAAATTATTTTCAAACAATTGCCATGGTAATTCAGTTGACGTTTTCGTAGACTGCGATAACTATGATACGGATGAATGTAAGGATATTCCCTGCCTCGATGTAACATCCGTTTTTGATGATGTAACTGATACACTATTCATTAATGTCGTAAATAGACATAAAGATGAACCAATCGAGACTGAAATTATCAGCACTTCCGGGGCATTTCCCGGTAAGGCTGTGGCAAGTATAGTTAATAGACAAGATATTTATGAAGATTTTACCTTTGATAAAAAGGAAGAATACATTCCAATAACAAATGAATTATCGGTTGAAGGGAAAAAGATGACTTACTCTTTCCCGGCACATTCATTTACACAGATCAAAGTTGGAGTGAAAAAATAGCGAGATAGAAATGAAGCTCATAGAACAACACATAAACAGCCGCCTTGGCGAAGATGCTTGTATGAATTTGCACCTTTGCTTTTTAAAAAGTAAATTAAAAACCGAGGGATAACTATGAAAAAGCTGATTTATCCGATTTTTACCTTACTGGTGTTTAGTTTTCCTGCTAACGCACAGAATATTGTAAAACAGGCCCCGCCTGGTTTTGACAGTTTGCGTGCTGATATAGCGCACGGAAAGATTGATACCGTCAGTTACGAATCAAAAACAGTCGGCACTGAACGTAAAGCTGTCATTTATACTCCTCCGGGATATTCAAAAGATAAAAAGTATCCTGTGCTTTATCTTTTGCATGGTATAGGCGGCGATGAGACTGAATGGCTTAACGGGGGTCACCCTGAAGTTATTTTGGATAATCTTTACGCAGAGAATAAAATTGAGCCCATGATTGTAGTCATGCCCAATGGCAGGGCCATGAAAGACGACCGGGCTGTTGGGGATATCTTCGACAGTGTTAAGGTGCAGGCATTTGCAACGTTTGAGAAAGATTTACTTAACGATTTAATTCCTTTCATAGAAAAAAATTACCCTGTTTATACGGATAGGGAAAACCGTGCAATCGCGGGACTGTCAATGGGCGGCGGACAATCATTGAATTTCGGATTGGGCAATCTGGATAAATTCGCCTGGGTCGGAAGTTTCTCCGCTGCGCCCAATACCAAAGAGCCTGAATTATTAGTCCCCAACCCTAACGAGACAAGAAAGAAGCTAAAGCTGCTTTGGATTTCCTGCGGCGACAATGATAACCTGATTAGAATCAGTCAGCGTACTCACGATTATTTAATATCGAATAATGTCCCCCATATTTTTTATATCGAGCCGGGCGTACACGATTTTAAAGTTTGGAAAAACGGCTTGTACTTATTTTCGCAGTTTCTTTTCAAACCCGTAGATATTTCGACATTCTCTCAATATAGCAATAGTGATACACCCGCTTCAACGGATTTAAAGGGAGTAAAATTCCATAGTGACAACGGAGATGGAACATATACCAATCCGGTCATTGGCGCAGATTTCCCGGACCCGGATATCATCCTGGTGGACGATGTCTATTACTTCGTTTCTACGACTATGTTTATTTTTCCCGGCGTGACCGTCCTCAAATCCTATGACCTTGTGAACTGGGAGTTTTGCTCCAATGCTGTACCACGTTTTGATTTGGGCCCCTGCTACAACCTGGATGGCTGCAATCGATACGGCCATGGTCAATGGGCAACAAGTTTAAAGTATCATAACGGCAAATTTTATTTGTTGTTCATCACATTAGACGAAGGCGGCTTTGTCTGCACGGCAGAGGAAGCCGAAGGTCCCTGGGAAATCAAACATCTGCCCAGAGGATTCTATGACCCGGGTCTATTCTTTGATGACGATGGTAAAATTTATGTAGCTCACGGCTATAGTAAAATTTCTATCACCGAACTCGATTCGAACTTCGTCGCAAAAGGTGAAGACGTCCTGGTATATACGGGTGATATTCGTAAGGGGCTTGAAGGAGCTCATGTATACAAAATCAATGGTTATTATTATCTATATTGCACGTACGGAGGTTTGGACGGATTTCAGGCAGCGCTTCGTTCAAAAAATATATACGGTCCTTATGAACAAAAGGTGGTAATCAGGGATACCACAAAAGGTCCGAATTATGGAATACATCAGGGAGCTCTTATACAAACGCAAACCGGGCAATGGTGGACCCTGCTTTTTGTTGACAGCGGCCCGTTTGGACGGTTCCCTTCGTTACAACCCGTTACCTGGCAGGATGGCTGGCCAATGGTTGGAGTGGACGGAAAAGCGGTTGTAACATACAAAAAACCAGATGTAGGAAAAGAATACCCGATAAAAACTTTCCAGACTTCTGATGAATTTGAAAACGCAAAATTAGGGATGCAATGGGGATGGAACCATAATCCTGACCCTGCGAAATGGTCACTGATGCAAAATCCCGGCAGCTTGAGACTGGAAACAGTCAAAGTAGTGGAAAATTTAACCGAAGCCCGCAATACGCTCACCCAAAGAATTTTTGCCTATTATTCGGATACAATCGCTACCGTTGGTACAACTAAAATGGATTTCAGCAATATGAAGGAAGGCGACATTGCTGGTTTGGCTATTTTTCAGGAACCCTATGCATACATTGGAATAAAGAAAATAAACGGACAGAATTATGTCATCATGGTTAATAATGGCCAAACCATTGATTCAGTAGCAGTAAACGCTTCGACAATCTATCTTCGGGCTGATCCATTTTATGGTTCCGGCGCTGCCATGTATTACGGTGGCCAGACGGTTACCGGCACTGGTATTGCTACTTTTTCATATAGTTTGGATAATAAGTCATTTACAAAGATCGGCAATGAAATGCATATGCAATTCAAACTTACTGTTTTTACAGGGAATAAATTTTGCCTTTTTAACTACGCTACGAAAGAACTTGGCGGGTATGTTGATTTTGACTGGTTTCGGGTAACGCCGACTGTTAAAATATTTTAATTGAAACTAAAGAGTACCATAACATTTGGTCTAAGACGTACGTTGTCGAAGATTACATCTGCGTGTCTTTATAATTGATAGTCTGCTACCCCTTAGGCTTGATATCCTCTTTGCCCGGTTCCTTGATTCCGCAATGCAGCCCGGTAGGTAGGAAACCGCGCGGGGCCGTTATCGTGTTATTAGCCATTGAACCAAACGTCTCCTTAAAGTTTATAAGACATTTACAATATCATCAGAAGAAAAAGAAAACAGGAAGACGTTTGGAACAAGTTTACCTTTAGTCCGGGCTTATTGGTGCGACGGCACGTTCGGTCGCCCTGACCTTCGGCGTGTCCGGGTCCTGTGCCAGTATTCTGTATTTTTGTATAAGCGTCTTAATCCGGTCAAGCTCGGATTGTATATGGTCCCTGATTCGCGCGCGCTGCTGATGCTGTATCTTTGCCGAGTCCAGTTTTTTCCTCAATTATCAACTATCTCGCTTTTTGCGTCGCGTCTCTGTCGGGCATTTTAACTTCTTCTCGCCTGCGTGTTTCTCTTTGAAGAATCGATACAGTAGATGTAGGAAGTGCTTTAGCCCATCAGTTTCTTAACATTTAGCCACCGCCGTATTTGCTGTGTGCTCTGGCTTGGGAACTGTAAAGTAGAAAGTGCTGCCTTTGCCGACCTCCGGGTTATGGGAGTAATAGCACCCAAACTATAACTTATCGTCAACAAAGCAGCTTACGCTGATAGAGAAATTTACACAATCTGTTTTGCCTTTCCATGTTTACCATATGTACCATGTTTTGCAAAAAGCGGGGTACATTTTCTATTGGAATCTTGGGTACGGTTTTTAAGCGTTAAACCTCAAGTACGAATCAGGCAATCAATAATACCTTCCGATCGACAGTTCTTCAGTACATTACAAAGTAATCAAACTTATGACCCAAATAGTTAGAATCGAAGTCACACCTATAATCAAAGTTCCACAGGTATGGACTTTGTAACCGGTCTTGACATCCATTCTGGTCATTTGCGTAATCACCCAGAAGAAGCTGTCATTTGCATGAGAAACAACCATTGAACCGGCGCCTATGGATAATACGGCTAAGGCTTTGGCAACTCCGGTCTCAAATCCTAAAGATGACATTAACGGCGCCATCAAAGATGCAGTCGTAATCAGCGCAACTGTCGATGACCCCTGGGCACTTTTTATGGCGGCGGCGATAATAAACGGAAGCCAAATACCGAGGTTAGCTTGTGATAGAGTATCGCCGATTACATCGGCGATTGGTGAATTCCGCAAAACCATTCCGAAGGCTCCGCCGGCTCCGGTAATCATAATTATAATAGCCGCATTCAACATGGCCTGACCAACCCAGCCGGTGGTAGATAACATTTGCATATCAAGTTTCTTCGGAAGCCGAAAGGCCAGAAGAACTCCGATAAGTAACGCGATAACCGGTTCTCCAATAAAACCTACAATATTTTTCAAATTGCCCTGACCAAGCGGATGCGTCGGAAAATCAGAAACGGATTTAATCACTATCAGGAAAATTGGAACTATAATCGGAGTCATTGCCTTAAACGCCGATGGTGCCTCTTTCAGTCTGGCTTCTATATCTTCTTCAGAAAGCTCAGGGTTGGGGTCTATATAAATCTTAGAGGCGAATTTTGTAGCGAATAACCAGCCGACCACAAGTGCAAATGAGCTGACAATCAGGCCAAAAAAAATTACTAATCCGAGGTCGGCGCCGAGTATACCGGCTGCTGCGATAGGCCCCGGCGTCGGCGGCACAAGGCAATGTGTAGCGGTAAGGCCGAGAGCTAAAGCTACTGCCGGCCCCACTAAGGATATTTTAGCTTTCTTGGCCAGTGCCCTGTTCAACGGCGTAAGAATAACAAAACCGGAATCCGCAAAAACCGGTATCGAAACAAAGTAGCCGATAATGCCCATTGCAAGAGGTACGTGCTTTTCACCGATAATTCTTAATATTCTTTCAGCTATCCTAAAGGCCCCGCCTGAATGCTCGAGAAATGTCCCGATTATGACACCGGCGATGATTACGATTCCAATGCTGCCAAGAGTTTTGCCAAAGCCGTCATTGATTGACTTAACAATTTCGCCAAGCGGCATCCGGGCACACAAGCCAAATCCGACTGCGGCGAATAAAAGAGCAAGAAACGGATGGAAGTGAAACTTGCTGGTTGAGATGACAATAAAAAGTACGCTGACGAGCAGAAGTACAATCAGCAGCATAAACAAAATCCTTTCACTAAAGGCCGTATGCGCGCACCGGAGGTTTTATTTTTTGGGGCGTCTAACCTCCACTTTGGCTAACTTCTCGTAGAACTGGATAATACCGCCGTGGTCATCACCAGCCTTGCCGTCAACCTTAAGCGCCTGCATAATCTCCATCACGCCGCTTGTTAAAGGTACGGGTACGCCAATCTCATGCGCGGTGTCCAAGGCGTTTGCCAAATCCTTGATATGCAATTCAATTCTAAAGCCGGGCTTAAAATTACCATTCAGGGCCAGTGGCACTTTGGCATCGAGCACCGTGCTGCCTGCCAGTCCGCCGCGAATAGCCTGATAAACTCTTTCCGGGTCCACGCCCGCCTTTGTCGCCAGAACCATCGCCTCAGACATAGCTGCAATATTCAATGCTACTATTATCTGATTCGCAAGCTTGGTTGTATTGCCGCTGCCGACGTCTCCTACCAAAACAGCAGAAGCGCCCATAACCTTCAGGATTTCCTCGACTTTCTCGAAGACCTCTTTTTTGCCGCCAACCATAATGGAAAGTGTCCCATTTATAGCCTTCGGCTCACCACCGCTAACAGGTGCATCGAGCATTTCAACGCCCTTCTTCCAGGCTTCGGCGGCAACCTCTTTGGAAACCAATGGAGCAATTGAACTCATATCAATCAAAATCGCGCCCTTGCTCGCGCCTTCCAAAACTCCATGCTCGCCAAGTACAGCCTTCTTTACGTCAGGCGAGTTAGGCAGCATTGTAATTATGACTTCGCTTTTCGCCGCTACATCCTCGCTGCATCTGCCCTCTTTCGCACCAGCCGCTACGACTTCTTTTACCGGTTCGGGCCTGATATCAAAAACTGTCAGGCTGTAACCGGCTTTAATCAGATTCATTGCCATGGGCTTGCCCATGATTCCCAATCCAATGAAACCTATTTTTTTCATCGTACGTTCCCCGCAAAATTTATAACAATTTAGTCAATCGGAGTTAAAACCACCTTGAGCGCTTTTTTGCTTTCCACAAGTTCGAATCCCTCTTGCCATTTATCGATACCAAGCTCGTGTGTGACCAACTGTTCCAAATCGATTTGGCCTTTGCCCATCATTCTAAGGCACTTTTCCCAGACATCCCATGTATGGCTGAAATGACCCTTCAATGTGACGGACTTAGCAATCAGCGGGTCCAGGCTCAGGTTTACCGGTTTCGGGCCCCAGCCGATTTTGGTTATCTGGCCGTTCGGCCGTACGGCGTCCATCGATAATTTCAATGTCTCAGCGGGCCCTGCCGTATCTACGATTAAATCAGCGCCGAAGCCGTCACCCAGTGACATTATCCGGGGCAGAGGGTCTTGCTTGCTGCTGTTAATCGTAATTGTAGCGCCGAATTTTTTCGACATCTCTAGCCTTCTGTCGTCGCCTTGCGTGCCAATGGCCACTATTTCACTTGCCCCCGAAAGCTGCGCCATCTTCATACACAACAACCCAATCGACCCCGGCCCGATTACAACTACGGTATCGCCGGGATTTACGTTACTGTTACATATAACCGACTTATAGGCCACACACAACGGCTCGGTCACTGAAGCCGCCTTTAGCGAAACGTTGTCCGGTACCCTATGCAGAATCCTGTTCGGCACTTTAACATATTTGGTAAACGCCCCGTCAAGATGAAAACCGAATCCTTTACGTTCCTTGCAGATGTGATAATTATTCGTTCGGCAGAGAGTGCAATGGCCGCAGTAGTCCGCGTGTGTCTCAGATGTAACTCGGTCTGCAACTTTGAATCCGCTTACCTTTTCGCCCGCTTCGACAATCGTACCCGCGAATTCGTGTCCCATGATAAAAGGACAGTTAAAATCGAACAGGACCTTGTTTGTGTGCATATGCGGGTCGGTTCCGCAGATGCCGACGTATGCCACTTCTACTAAAACATCAGTCGGTCCAATTTTCGGAACCGGCACTTCCCGCAGTTCTGTTGCGTTGGCCACGTTATCATATTTGACTACGGCCTTCATTGTTTTCATAAATCAATATCTCCGGCTACTCCAAAACCTTTTGTACAGCCTTGACAATCGCGGTATCAGTTAGGCCGTAATGTTCCAGCAGTTGTTCATAGTCCAGCGCCGACTGACCAAAACAATCCTGTATGGCGACGGCCTCTATTGGTATTGCCCTGCCTCTGAGTATAAAAGTAACAATACCGGCAAGTCCGCCGATTATTGTATGCTCCTCAACCGTTACAATTCCTTTTACTCCATCTGCCAATTCTTTAATGGCTTCCTCGTCAACCGGTTTCAAGGTGCTGACATTAACAATCCGCAGGGATATACCCTGTTTTTCCATAATCTGGACTGCCTTGAGTGCCTTATAAACCATATAGCCGTGTGCAAAAACAGTGACATCAGTGCCCTCTCGTATCACAGATGGTTTGCCGATTTTGAATTCCTGATTTTCATCGGTAACATCCGGCACTTCATTGCGTGGGATGCGAATATATACAGGGCCTTCGTACTCGACAGCCGTCCTGACCATTTTTTTCGTCTCTATGCCGTCGGCGGGGGACAGAATAGTCATATTTGGTATCGCACGCATAATAGCGATATCTTCAATGCTCTGATGGGTTGCACCGTCGCCGAAATCTGAAATCCCGCAACTTGAACCGATAATCTTTACGTTTACTTTTCCGATACAAACGCTGACGCGAATTTGTTCATAAGGCCGCCCTGCCGCGAAAACAGCAAAAGAATTTACAAACGCAATCTTACCGCTCAGTGCCAAACCGACCGCGACAGAGACCATATTCTGTTCTCCAATACCCATCTCAAAGTAACGTTCAGGGAACCCCTGCTCGAAAAGACGGGTCATAGTGGATTTACTAAGGTCTGCGTCCAACGCCACAATTCGCTCGTTCTCTCTGCCCAGCTCTACAAGTGTCTGGCCATATACTACTCTGCAATTTTGCATATTCATTTACACGTATCCTCACTCTTCGAATAACTTGCGTGCTGTTTCATATTGTTGCTCTGTCATTATTCCATGGTGGAACTCTGCTTTACCCTCAGCAAAAGGCACTCCCTTGCTTTTGACGGTATGAGCGATAATCATCACCGGCTTTCCTTTGACTTTATCTGCTTCATCCAGTGCATCGGCTATTTGTTCGATATCGTGTCCGTCGATTTCCAGCACATGCCATCCGAATGCCTTCCATTTTTCAGCGTGCGGATTAGTGTCGTAGCGTTCTGCGACAGGGCCAGTAGCCTGAACACCGTTTTTATCAAGAATGGCCACAAGGTTGTCCAGCTTATAAAAAGCCGCCGTCATCGAGGCCTCCCATATCTGCCCTTCGGCAATCTCTCCGTCTCCCAATATGCAGTAAACGGTATAATCTTTTTTATCGAGTTTCCCCGCCAATGCTATTCCGCAGGAAACACTCAGCCCCTGTCCGAGCGAGCCGGTGTTCGATTCGATACCCGGCACCCTTAACATCTCAGGATGTCCCTGGAGTATCGTGCCGAGCTCCTTTAGAGTGTCTAATTCTTTCTTCGGAAAATAGCCGCTTTCTGCCAAGGCCGCATACTGTGTCAGCGCGGCATGGCCTTTGCTCAATAACAGCCTGTCTCTGTCAGGCCATTTCGGCTCCTTCGGATTATGCCGCATCTTGTGAAAGTAAAGCACTGCAACAATATCAGCTATCGAACACGAGCCGCCCAGATGGCCTGGCTTGCCAGCCCCAATCATCATTACGATATTATAACGCAGTTTCCTTGCTATTTTTTCCAGTTCTGCTGTTTTCTCGGCACTAATTGACATAACCGCCCTTTTTCTAAAACCACTTAAACCTTCACAGATTAAGAGCTCGTGATAGTAACAAAAAACGCCGCGTTACGCAATGAAGCTTTTTAGTCCATGGGAGCTTCGGATTGGTTTGAGTTTACTCGTCTCGGCGAAGGCCGAGCTGTACCCGGATAGGAACAAATTCACCGCGTCATGGCTGATACGCGATTACTAGCGATTCTCGTAGCACATCGAAGATCCTGAGCAAGTCCTACCTCGTCAGGACGTGTCGAAGGACCTCTTCCTTTTTCTCAGGTGCATGACCCCACGCAAATTTTCCCTTTACTCCATACCCATAATCGGCCATAATATTGTCTTGATAAAAAGAGGTGTACAGTTCTACCACAAGTATTATTATGTTATACGCATTTTGAAAGAGAAATTAAAAACGAAATTCAGCAACATAGTTCGATAGTGTAACGAGAAGAAAACGCATTGAAGTGGAAGTGTATGGAAAATAATATCCACAAAAATGAAGGAATTAGCAACTTTGAAATGAATGCGGACAGTCAGGGAATGAGTATCGAAGAAATCTTGTCAATCGTTAGTTCGCCGGAAGATCAAAAAACTCGTAAAAAAGCTCTCGAAGAAGACCAAAAAACGTGGGAAAAAGCTCTCGCAGAGGGCGAAAAAGCTGGACGACCTATCCAAACCTCGCTGACACAAGGATACGAATCAATTGACAAAACAAAACCTGCCTATGTTTTAGTGAAAGCCAAATCGTTTTTGGGACAACAGATTCGACAAAAATATTATAATAAAAAAGATAAGTACTGGAAAAGTGAAGAATGGGAAGGATGGTATAGCCCTGGCAGTGAACCAAAGGAGGGTAAATGGTCAATTTCAGGCAAGCTGATAGGTCCAAAATATTATGCATACAAAATATCAAGATTCAGAGGACAGTATGAAAGCAATAAGGTCGTAGCTTGCGCTATCGTAAAATACTTTGATGGAACGGCTGAACATGATGCTCTACTTGCTGACGTGCCGAAAGAGTGGCCAACTTATCATGAAAGACGTCGCCGATATACGCAAGCAAGAATATCTGCATTATGCTGCTTGGCCCTTGTGCCATGTTCTTGGTTAACAGCAGGTTTTGTCTTTTGGATGGCTTTTATGGCTTTGGGAGATAGACCGACTTCTAGATTTATTACTGTATGCTGTCTCATTGTAGCCTTGATTGCTAGTGTCATCTGCTTGTTATTAGTACCAATTTTTTTTGCAATAGGTCGATATTGGAGGAATAAAGCAATAGAAATATCAGCAAAAATAGAAAATTGGGAGTAAACTAGAGACCGAGGTGCTCTACGAATGGCGGACACTCGATGATTAAAATTATGCTATCTGTTTCCGTTCATTTCCGTAAAGCTCCTCATAAGCTGCTGGACTTTTTAAAATTCCCTTGCCGGATTGTTATCTCAGATTTGTTAGAGCAAATTTTCTCGTTGTATCGGCCAATAAACTCCTGACATTGGCAATCGCATAAGCGAGGTCTGTTGTTTCATCTGAGAGACCAATCGCAGCTGTAATTCCAAAATCCAGCCACTGTTGTTCTGACAGCACAACTGACCCAGCGATGACCCCAACTTTTACTCCGTTTAATATAGCAACTTTTGTAACCCCGGATACGACTTTGCCTCGCAGTGATTGTGCATCAAATCTACCCTCGCCCGTAATGACCCAATCTGCATCGCTGATTTCTTCTGTTAATCGGCTCTGGCGTATAATTGTCTCTACCCCACTAACCAGCTTTGCATCCATAAAGGCAATCGCACCTGCTGATAGTCCCCCTGCCGCACCACCTCCGGGGATTTGATTTATTTGTTTTCCTAATTGCTGTCTGACAACCTCGGCAAGATGTTCCAATCCGGATTCGAGCCGTCCTACCATTTCAGCAGTTGCTCCCTTTTGCGGACCAAATATCCTGGCGGCTCCGTTTTCGCCGACAAGTGGGTTGTCAACGTCACAGAGGACCTCAACCTCAGGTAAATTCAGTTCATCAGGTGCGATTATTGTTGCAATTGATTCCAGTTGTCCGCCACCGAATCCGATTTCATTACCGTTACTGTCCAGGAACTTCCACCCCAGCGCCTGAGCTGCACCGACTCCGCCATCTACGGTGGCACTTCCGCCGACCGCCAGCAGAATCCTGTCGGCGCCATAGTCCGCAGCCGCCCGAATGAGTTGGCCTGTCCCAAAGGTGGTTGTTTTGAGGGGATTGGCTTGTTTCGGACTCAATAATTCTAAGCCGCTTGCCTTTGCCATCTCCACCAAAGCAACCTTTGTATCCGGGAAAAATACAAACCCGGCGTTCATCTGCATTGACGGCAATGGGCCCATAACTTGCACCTCAACCCATTTTCCACCTCGCGCAGCAAGCATAGCCTCTGCCGTTCCTTCCCCGCCGTCAGCCATCGGAATACTGACGACCTTCAGCTCAG
>Ga0315554_1000421_pt1 | contig 24906 bp, 27 predicted proteins | sample SalMarSW160370MG_FD_202114 | JGI IMG/M metagenome (GOLD analysis project Ga0315554, IMG submission 202114) | Salt marsh sediment microbial communities from the Plum Island Ecosystem LTER, Massachusetts, United States - Salt Marsh Sediment SW1603-70 ...
AGCCAAATACCCGGTTGTAGCCCACCTTTAGGGATTTAATCCCTATGCGCTGTCTTTCCCTTTGCTCCAGTCCCGCCAGATATTGTTTAGCTTGCCGCGAATTTCGCTGAATTTCATCCAGCTCAGGAGAGAAACCCTCCTTTATCACGCCGCCTTGCTCCAAATCCCCCGGTTCGTCGGCAATAGCCCTGGCGATCAGGTCGACAACGTCAGGATGAGGCTTGAGTTCGTCCCCTAGCCGGTTTATGGCGTCTCCGTTTGTCATCGCCGCTTTCAAGTCGGGCACCTTCTCCAGACTAGAGCGAAGCGCTAGCAGCTCCCGGGGCATGACTCTGCCACTCATCACTCGATTAACCAGCCTCTCCAAATCAGCAATATCTACCAAGAGGGAAATGATTCTCTGTCTAGCCAGGCTGTTTCCATAGAACCAGGCAACTGTCTCCTCTCGTCGGTTCAATGTGGGGAGGTCCAGAAGGGGATGTCCCAGCCAATTCTTAAGCAGCCTGCCACCCATAGCTGTCTTGGTTAGGTCAATAATAGAGAGGAGGGAGTTGCCGGTTTCTCCCCACCTGCCCCCTTGAAAAAGCTCCAGATTGCGGATGGTTTGACCGTCGAGGGTCATAAAGGAATCTGTAGAGTAGGTAGCAAGTCTGCTTAGCTGGGGCAGAGTCTCTTTTTGTGTTTCCTTGACATAATGTATCAATGCGCCGGCAGCCCTTATGGCTAAAGGCAAGCCGGCACAGCCATAACCTTCCAGACTGGCCACAGCGAAATGTTCCAGCAAAGCTTCCCGGGCAATTTCCAAATCAAACCAGTAGTCATCGAGTCGGCTTATGGTGAACGGCAATTGGGCATAATCGTTGGCATCTTCGGGAATCAGAACTTCGCGGGGCTGGAGTCGCTCCAATTCAGGCATGACTCTCTCGGCAGGAACCTGCGTGGTGGCAAATTCGCTGGTACTGATATCAACGTAGGCAATCCCTGCTTTCTCCCCTGCAATGACCACGCTGCCCAGATAGTTATTGCTCTTACTCACAAGCAGATTGGGCTCCACCACTGTTCCGGGCGTCACCACGCGAATGACATCCCTTTCCACCAGTCCTTTGCCCGGTGGGGTAAGCTGCTCGCAAATAGCTACTTTGTGACCTCGGTTGATGAGCTTAGCCAGATAGTTATCCAGAGCGTGATGAGGTATCCCTGCCATGGGCACCCGCTGTCCTTTGCCCATCTCTCGGGAGGTTAGAACAACGTCCAATTCTCGTGAAGCGACTTTGGCATCTTCATCGAAGGTCTCATAGAAGTCGCCTAAGCGGAAGAAAACTATGGCATCGGGATACTTTTGCTTGACCCTGAGATACTGCTTTCTAAGAGGCGTTACAGTCATCTATGTTATTTTACTAGCTCTTCAGGGATATATAAAGCAGAGCAAACATTAGGACAGAGGGTTCAACAAAAACAGCCGAAAGACTATAATGGTGATGTATGAGAGGAGTTAGAAGCTGGCACTTACAATAGAAATTCGAGGGAACGTTTACTTGAGAGTAGGTATATGGCTTCATGTTGGGCAATTTTCTATACCGTGAAACGTCAGTTGAAATTCGTGGGATACTATGCTGAAAGATAAGATTGCTGCCGTTGAAGTTCAAATGAAAGCTAAGTTGGAGGAGGCTCGTGCTACATTCGCCCACCCAGGAGACAAAGGAAGCTCTGTCGAGGACTCATTTCGAGCATTTTTGCGTCAATACCTGTCTAGGCGATTGGGAGTGGGAAATGGTGAAATCATTGATCACAAAGGACGAATGTCAACGCAGACTGATGTAGTAATTGTTAGTGAGGACCATCCTTTCACATTTACCTCAGACCTTCCTGGACTTTTCTTTATTGAGGGCGTTTGCGCAGCTGGCGAAGTCAAGACGAATCTCACCAGCACAGAATTGAAGAAAGTGCTTGAGAACTCTTGCCAATTTAAACAACTCGAGATGGATATAGGTAAAGGAACGCAGGCATTTGCGAACCCTTCGGATATCGAGCGGTTCTACAAGTGTCCTCCCTGGTTTTTAGTGGCGTACGAATCCCAACTAAGCCTTTCGCATATTCAGACCGGGATTGAAGAGTTTGAAACTGAGAATGTAGTGCAGTCTAATAGGCTACTAGATGCAGTGTTCGTCTTGAGTAAGGGCTGGGTTATCAACTTTGGAGATGGCAAGGGTTCTCTTAAGTTTAGAACTCCCGAAGGAATATCACTAGGGGGATGGCATTGGCAAAATTCTGACTCAGTTCTCTTTGATCTATTGGGCTGGCTATCTGCAGCGATGCCGAGAATGATTCGATTCGAGCTTATCCTTACAAAGTATATACTACCAGGGAAATAGAAATTGCCGTGGAAAGAATTGGTCAGCTTGAACTAACCGGTGGGTATATGGCTTCGCTGTGCTCCGTCTAGATCATCTTTGACAAGCCTGCAAGTGCTGCATACACAAAATGAGACAACTGTATCTCATGGGTAAGATAAGTTCGCCATGTTAGAAGAAATTGCAATTTTCGTTGAGGAGGAATTCCGTGGGCTCGTGGACGAGGGCTGGGCGAGGAGAATAGCTCAAACTGTCCTTAAGGCTGAAGCGATGGCTCCTCCTTATGAAGTGAGCCTGGTTTTCACCGATTCCGAGACGGTGAAAAAACTCAACCGAGACTATCGGGGGGTGGATGAGCCTACGGATGTGCTGGCTTTCTACATGCTTCCTCAGAAGGGAGATGCCTCTTCCTTTGCACTCCCGCCCGATGGCGTAACTCACCTGGGAGAGGTAATCATCTCCTATCCCCAAGCACTAGCACAAGCCAAAGAGCAAGGACATTCACCGAAAAGAGAGCTGGCATTGCTGGTTATCCACGGGATACTTCACCTTCTGGGCTACGACCATGAACAGGCGGAGGAAGAAAGCAAGATGAGGGAAAGGGAAAGAGAACTTCTGGAGAGATGCTTGCCTGGGTAATGATATAATATAAGTGCAGAATGAGGTTGAAGATGCCAACTAATCTAATTCTTGACCGACCGGTACCCCGGCTTTTCTGTGAGGGCACAAGCGGGGCTTAACCCGAGATTTTTCAAGTGCAAAACAGCGCAGAGGAGGTAAAAGATGGCTAAATTTGTAATGTTGACAACCCTCACCGATGAGGGAAGAAAGACTATCACGGAAAATCCCGGAAGGATCAAAGAGGTCAACAAAGAAGTGGAGGCAATGGGGGCAAAGGTCCTGGCTCAGTATGCTGTACTAGGACCATATGATTTCATAAACATTGTAGACGCCCCCAGCAACGAGGCAGTGTCCAAAGTCGCGATAGCTTTGGGTTCAAGGGGTACGCTTCAAACCATGACTTTAGCTGCCATGGATATTGACGCTTTCGTTGGCAGTCTCAAGAAGCAGAAGGGCAGTCCCCAGAAGCAGAAGACCAGTCCCAAGAAGCGGAGGTAACTGTCGGCTGCCCGCTTGTGCCGTCAGATTCTAAGGCTAATTGAGACTGCGCATCAAAGCACTGCTGGCAGAAACACCAAACTGCAAAACTGCTAAGCTGTGAAACTGCTCACTCCTCGACATTTGGCGTTTAGACGTGACTGAGAACTATGATTTGCGTGCTGCCTGGCAGTGACGACGAAGTAATCGAGAGCTTGGGTTTTGCCTCTAGCTCCTTAATTCTCATTGTATCGAGGAATTTGTCCACAGGACTGAGATTACCAGTGAACACCTCTGTCTTATAGTGCATGGGGATGACAATAGGAGGCTCTAATTGCCTTATTATTTCCGTAGCCGTGTCAATTGGTATAGTAGACACCTCTCCCACGGGCAGGAATAGTATACTTACATCTCCTATTTCTTCTATCAAATGCGAGTCCAGAGGATGCCCCAAATCACCTAGATGACATAAAGTGATACCGTCCATCTCGATAACATAAATGGTATTCTTACCCCGTACTTCCCCCTTCTTATTATCATGGAAAGACGCGACTCCTGTGATAAAAGTCCCCCCTATTTCATATTCTCCGGCGCTTTTTATTTGTTTGGGGTCATTAGCGACACCTTCGACGTAGTCATGTCCGCGATGAAAATGGCTCAATGTCACTATGTCCGCCTCGGGCTCACCCAGCCGGTAGCCCAAGTCAGGATGACATGGGTCTGTTATGATGGTTTTGTCTTTCCCTCTAATCAGAAAACAGGAATGTCCTAGCCAAGTAATCTCCATCGCGTCTAACGAATAGCTCTTTTCTTTCCATCCAGACCCTCTCGCTCGATAGAGAGGGTTTCACACGAAACTATGTGGAACGCTACATAGATAATCATATGCAAATTGGTGGAAATAGTCAACTAACGGGACGATTGACAAAGACCAGGAGGTTGGTTAACATCTGAAAAGCAAAGGTTAACGGAATGAAGGGACAGATACTAAACGCTCTTCGAGAGTGTAGTGGTTATCTTTCTGGCGAGACGCTTTCTCAGCAGCTTGGTATCTCCAGGGTTTCTATCTGGAAACATATTCGTAGCCTAAAGAAAGATGGCTACGTAATAGAGGCCTCGCCTAGAGGATATAAGCTGGTATCCTCTCCGGATTTGCTCCTCCCTTGTGAATTCCCTGATTTAGAACAAAGAATTCACTACTTTCCACAAATCTCCTCAACCATGGATGCGGCAAGAGAACTAGCCAAAAAGGGAGCCGGCGAAGGGACAATCGTGATTGCCGAAGTCCAGAGCCGCGGACGGGGAAGATTGAGCCGGGAATGGCTCTCGCCGGAAGGAGGGATCTACTTCACAATCATTTTGCGCCCCAGGATAAGTCCAGTATATGCTCCCAGGATAAACTTGATGGCCGCTATTGCTGTGGCAGCTACAATTAGAAAGCTCTTTGGGTTAAAGGCCGAACTAAAATGGCCCAACGACGTCTTGATTGAAGGCAAGAAGGTATGTGGCATACTGGCGGAGATGGATGCCGGAATGGATGTTGTAGACTTCGTGAACGTCGGGATAGGTATAAACGCCAATAACTCTGTTACCCATTTTGAAAAGACGGCGACCTCCTTAAAAGACGCGTTGGGAAGGGAAATCTCCAGAAAAGAGTTTCTAAGCGTATTGATAATGGAAATAGAGCGACGACAGCCTCTGTTGATGAAAGCAGATTTGCTCAAAGAATGGAAGAGACTGTCTGCGACGTTGAACAAAGAAGTCAGAGTAATGAGCCTGGGTGAGGAGGTGATGGGACAGGCTATAGACATTGATGCCACCGGAGCGCTCATATTGAAAGGCAGAGACGGCTCCTTAAAAACCGTTCTTGTCGGCGATTGCATCCATTTGATGGAGTAATATGATTCAACTCGTCATAGTTGTCGTTTACTCCCTGGCTATGATAGGAATAGGATTAGGGGCAAGGAAGAAGGCAAGAACTCAAAACGGTTTCTTTGTTGCTCAGCGTCAGATTAGCGTAGCATTTATCACCGGGTCGTTTGTCGCCACGGCGGTAGGAGGCTCGGTAACCGTGGGGATGGCCGGCCTGGGGTTTGGGCAAGGTCTGACTGGTGTTTGGTGGCTACTTGTCGGCTCTATCGGCCTTCTGATTCTGGGCATGTTCTTTGCCAGGAAAGTGAGAGGCGCTGCGCTTTATACTCTTCCCGAACTAGTGGAAAGGCAGTACGACCGCCGGGTAGGCTTGGCAGCTTCTATTCTCATCGTTGTCGCCTGGGTAGGGGTAGTAGCGGGGCAAATTGTAGCCGCCGGGAAAGTCCTATCCATCCTCGGGATAGGTTCCGGTACTTTTTGGATGGTCATCTTTGCCATAGTTTTTGTCGCCTACACCGTCATAGGCGGGCAGCTGTCAGTAATTCGCACTGATCTTTTCCAGGCAATAATAATTTGCCTTGGCATCTTTATCGCTCTAGCATTATTCCTTCCTCAGGCAGGAGGATTGGAGGGATTAAGGCTCTCTCTTCCCCAAGATTTTTTCTCTTTCCCGGTAAGCGCTCAATTCGACTGGAAGGCGCTTCTGTCGCTTCTCATCTTGGTGGGAGCAACTTATGTTGTGGGCCCGGATATGTACACGCGCCTTTTCTGTGCCAGAAATGAAAAAACTGCTCAAAGAGCAACTTTTCTATCTGCCTCCGCGTTTATCCCGTTGGCTTTCGCCATTGTTTTGATAGGGATGGGTGCCAGAGTCCTTTACCCGCAGATTTCTCCTGAGCAAGCTTTTCCTCAGTTAATAAGCGGAGTCCTTTCCCCCTGGCTAGGCGGGGTAATCCTCGCTGCCCTGGTTGCAGCACTTATGTCCTCAGCGGACACCTGTCTCCTCAGCCAAGGGGTCATCCTGACGCAGGACATAATCAAGCGCTTTATCCCCTCACTCAGCGAGAGGAAGACTATTTTGGTTACCCGTTTGAATATCATCATTTTGGGTCTGCTAGCGCTGGGACTGGCGATGATTTTGAAGGGGGTAATTTCTTCCCTTCTTTTTGCCTATACCATTTTCACCTGCGGTCTTGTCGTTCCCGTAATTGCCGGGTTTTACAGAGAGAAGCTAAAAGTAACACCACAGGGTGCCCTGGTTGCTCTCATAAGTGGCGGTACAATAGGTTTATTGGGGAAGATACCGAGTCTGGACATCCCTCTCAGGGGAGACCTTGGCCTTATAGGTTTTGGTGTGAGCGCCATCCTCCTTTTCGGAGTGAGCTTCATCACCCGAAACAGATAATCTGTAAGGGATTGAACCGGTCCCGCCATTCTGAATCCTCTCTTCTTGGTTATTGCGAGCGACCTGCTTATCAAGGCTTGACTCACCCACTGGAGTCAGGCGGCGAGCAGACAGGAGGGCAGCAATCTCTATGATTGCAGGAGTGTTTCAGCTGGCTTAGGCAGCCTCACAATGACAGGCTAGAGCTGAGCTTCTTCTCCTTCTCTTCGTTGGGCGCGCTGGCCCACGAGTTCAGAATGACGAGAGGAGAAGGGCTGGCAATGACAGCGTAGAGTCACGCTGCTATAATGATTCTGTGCTGGTTACCATCATCGGCCTTGGGCTAATCGGCGGGTCAATCGGGTTGGCCTTAACGCAAGATAGGAAGTCCGGGTGGGAAATAGTCGGCTATAGCCGTCGCCGGGAAACCGTAGCCAATGCCTTGAGTTTAGGCGCTATAGAGCGAGGTGAAACCAACCTAAAGGATGCGGTAAGACGAGCCGAATTGGTCATCATCGCCACACCGGCTCTGACGGTAAAGGAAATCTTCTCCAGAATAACTCACCACCTTCCGTCTGGTTGCATTGTCACCGACACTGCCAGCACCAAAGTCCAGATCATGAAATGGGCCGAGCAGATGCTACCGCCAACAGTGCACTTCATCGGCGGACATCCGATGGCCGGGAGAGAGACTTACGGCATCCAGGCTGCTGAAGCCGAATTGTTTCGAAGGTGCACTTATTGTCTCACTCCATCACACAAAGCTTCGGCAGAATCAATAGATATGGTGATAGGCATGACCAAGAAGTTGGGAGCCACACCTTTTCTTATTGATCCTCAAGAGCATGACAACCTGGTAGCTGGCATTAGCCATCTACCTATGTTGCTCTCAGCGGCTCTGGTGTCGGTGACCACCAGGAATCCTTCCTGGGCTAAGATGTCCAAACTAGCGGCCTCAGGCTATCACGACCTTACTCGCCTGGCTTCGGGAAATCCCGAAGTTAATTCCCACATCTGCCTTAGTAACCAAAAAGATATAATCGACTGGATAGACAAATTCAGCAGGGAGTTGGAGGAGTATCGGCAACTGGTGGCTGAAGGAGATAGACGCCTGGAGCAAGCCTTAACTGAGGCTAACAAAGCACGACAAAAGTGGCTAAAGCAGACACGATAAGAACCATCAAATCTTGTCCCAGATTGGAGGGGGAAGTAGTTCTGCCCGGGGACAAATCTATCTCCCACCGGGCTGCTATCTTGAACAGCCTAGCTAAAGGCAAAGCCGAGATTGACAATTTCGCCCCAGGGGCGGATTGCCTGTCCACAATCAGGTGCCTCAAAGCACTGGGCGTGAAAATCGGCAGAAAAGGGTCGAGGGACTCACCTACTTTGTCAGTCTCGGGAACTGGCGAAGATGGTCTAAAGGAAGCCAATAACGTGCTTGACGCTCGAAATAGCGCCACTACCATGCGCCTTCTGGGCGGTCTTCTTGCTAGCCAACCTTTCCTAACTGTCATTACCGGCGATATCTCTCTTCGTAGTCGCCCCATGGGCAGGTTGATTGAGCCACTGAGATTGATGGGGGCTGACGTGTCAGGAAGAGGACAAGATTCCTTCGCTCCCCTGATCATTAAGGGGAAAGAATTACGGGGCATAGATTTTACCTTGCCCGTCCCCAGTGCTCAAATCAAGTCGGCCATTTTACTGGCCGGTCTTTTTGCCCGCGGCAATACCGTCCTACACCAGCGAATCGTTTCCCGGGACCATACGGAAAGGATGCTTAGACAGATGGGCGCCAGTTTGGAAAGCAAGGGAAATTCAATTTCTTTGCTGCCTCTGACTAGTCCATTACAGGCTCTCAGCTTGCGCGTCCCCGGCGACATCAGCTCAGCAGCCTACTTTATAGTTGCCGCAGCTATTCACCCTGACGCCAGAATAGTGATAAGAGATTGTGGAATCAATCCCACACGAACTGGAATTATAGACATTCTCCTGGCTATGGGAGCCAGCCTAAAAATGGATAACGAGCGTCTGGAGGCTGGTGAACCGTTAGCCGATATTGTGGTAGAATCTAGCGAGCTAAAAGGGATAGAGGTCGGCGGGGATATCATCCCTCGCCTCATTGACGAGATTCCCGTACTAGCCGTAGCTGGTTGTGTTGCTAGGGGGAAAACTGTCATCAGGGATGCCGGAGAGCTGAGGGTGAAGGAGTCGGACAGGATTGCCACTGTGGTGAATGAGCTTTCTCGCTTGGGAGCTCAAATTGAGCCTCTGACAGATGGCATGGCCATCTATGGCGGGAGGGTTTTGTCGGGCACAGAGGTTGACAGCCACTTCGACCACCGATTGGCGATGAGCCTGGCAATAGCGGGTTTGATAGCCCGAAGAGAAACAACCATTAAGCACGCCCAGGTGGCAGAGGTGTCATATCCTGCTTTCTGGCAGACTCTGCGACAAATAACCGAATACTAAGTCATATCGAAGCGCTGTAGTTAGGAGGATAGTATGTGTACAGAATTAGTCCATGTCGGTTTTGGCAATGTTATCGCTGTAAATAGGGCAATTGCTCTCCTGTCCGTAAATCAACAACCAGTCAAGCGACTCATTCGGGAAGCAAGGCAGAAGGAACGTTTAATTGATGCCACGCACGGCAGGAAAGCCAAGACCGTTATTCTTTTTGAAACTGGTCACATGATGTTGGCTGCCGTGACAGCAGAGACCATCGCTCATAGATTAGCCACTACATCCATCCTGTCTGACGAAAAGGTTGAGATGGGAAGTGTCTGACCGAAGCTTCAAGTCAAAGCCTCGAGGCAGACCAAGATGCCACAAGAGCTCCCCACCTCTGCTCGTCGTTCTTTCCGGGCCCTCGGGGGTAGGGAAGGATGCTGTGCTGACCAGAATGAGAAAGTCAGAGCGTCCCTTCCACTATGTGGTTACCGCCACGACACGCCCTAGGCGTGCCACAGAGAAGAACGGAGTGAATTATCATTTCCTTCCCCGGAAAGAATTTCAACAAATGATAGATAAACACCGATTCCTGGAGTGGGCCAATGTCTACGGCAACTACTATGGTGTGCCCAAAGACGAAGTGAGTCCAGCTTTGTCCAAAGGAATAGATACAATAGTTAAAGTGGATGTTCAGGGTGCCGCCACCATCAAAAAAATCTTGCCCCAAGCAGTATTCATTTTCCTCATGCCTCCTTCAATGCAAGCACTGGGAAAAAGGTTGAAGAGGCGGCGCAGTGAGTCTTCAGAAGATCTGGCTCTAAGGTTGGCGACGGCTAGAAAAGAAATAGGAAGCTTGCCGCTTTTCGATTATGTCATAACAAGCCATCAAGATGAACTTGATGAAGTTGTGTCCCAGATAGATGCCATTGTCGCTGCCGAAAAATGCCGTGTGAAACCTCGCACCGTGGAACTTTAGTTTCCCGCTATCGTGACGAATTGCCTGCACTTTTGACAACGTCCCCACCTCACTTCTACAATAAGCGCCAGTATGAGTTTAGTAGGACAACTGTACAAGTTGCAGCAGCTTGACCTGGAGCTTCAAAAAAAGCAACAAGAGCTAAGCGAAGTTGAAAACCAATTGAGCGATAATAAGGCCGTGGTCGCTGCTGAATCCAGACTTGTCTCACAAAAAGAACAACTCGAAGACGCGAGGAAAAAACAAAGGAGCTCTGAATGGGAACTCGAAGACCTCCAAGAGAAAATTAAGCACATTGATGGCAAGCTTTACAGCGGCAAGACCAAGGACCCCAAGGAACTGGTTAATCTTGAGAAAGAAGTCAAAGGTCTTAGGAGCCAGATTAGACCCAAAGAAGATACCCTCTTGGGATTGATGAGCCAGGTAGAAGAGATAGAATCCAAAGTGAGAGCCACCGTCGAAGAGGTTGAGCACTTGAAGCGAGAATGGGAACAAACACAAGAGACTTTTAGGCCAAGGAAACGTGAGATTGAAATTGCGCTCGCTGAGCTCAGGGCGGAGCGTAGTAGGTTAGCGGAGCAAATTGACTCTGAAGCCTTCAACATTTATGAGCGCATCAGGCTAGCAAGGGGACAAGCTGTAGTCAAAGTGGAGAGAGGAAGATGCCTGGGATGCCACATCACCGTACCTACAAGTCAATGGCAGAAAGCCAAAGCAGGTGATTTGATCCAATGCAATAACTGTAGCAGGATACTGTATTTGGAGTAGCCCATCCAGAATCACGTTCGCAGCAAAACACTTTTAGGCACGCCCACCAGCCACTGACCAAATCTGTTCTAAGCAAAGCAAGTCTTCACCATTGACAACCGTACGACAATGGGCATAATCTATATGCTGGCCGACGCATATCCGAAAGCGTCCGCCAAGAATCGAAGCCGAGGATTTTGATGGGAACAGGGGAACGGGAATTCGACAAATACAAATAAAGGAGGTCTCAGCTCATGGCTGGCATTGTTTCATATGGCGCCTATATACCGCTATGGCGACTCTCCCGAGATGCTATCGGCGAGGCCTGGCAAAGCGCCTCAACCGGAGGTGAAAGAAGTGTAGCCAACAACGATGAAGATACCATCAGCATGGCAGGTGAGGCTGCGATTGACTGTTTAGCTGGCTTAAAACGAGAGAAGGTAGATGGCTTATACTTTGCCTCCACTACATCGCCCTACAAGGAGAAGGAATGCTCTACCCTGGTAGCCATGGCCGCCGACTTAAGACCTGAGATTATCACCGCTGACTTTGGCAACAGCTTGAGGGCAGCCACGGAGGCATTCAGAGCGGCATTGGATGCCGTAATCAGTGGCTCTGCCAGTCAGGTGGTGGTGACTGCCTCTGATTGTCGTATCGGTTATCCCCGATCAAACTTCGAACAGACTTTTGGTGATGCGGCAGCAGCCCTGCTGATTAGTAGTACCGCCAAACCCGCTGTCTTGGTAGAAGACAGTTATTCTTTGTCCAACGAACTATACGATGTATGGAGACTAGACAAAGATATCTGTGTCCAATCCTGGGAAGAACGCTTCGTCATCGAGCATGGCTACACAGAGAATATGGAGAAGGCAATTTCAGGCTTACTACGAAAGAAGGCACTCTCTGTTAAGGATATCACCAAAGCCGTGCTTTATGCTCCCACTTCAAGGGCGCAACAAGGGCTGGCGCGCCGGCTGGGGTTTGACGCCAAGACGCAGCTTCAAGACCTGCTCATCAGCAATGTAGGCATTACGGGTTGTGCGCACGCTTTGCTTATGCTTGTAGCTGCTTTAGAAGAAGCCAAGGCTGGTGACAAGATCCTGCTGGCTAGCTACGGTAGCGGTTGTGACGCCTTCTTGCTCAGCGTGACGGAGGAAATTGCGGAGGTCAGGGCCAACAGAAGGGGTGTGAAGGGACACTTGGATTCCAAAAGACCCCTTTCTAGCTATGCGAGATATCTCAGCTATAGAGGACTGCTAGAGCCTCAACCTGGTGAACCATTCAGGCTCTTCCCGGCGGCAACCACTAGCTGGAGAGAGCGCAACTGGGCTATTCGTATGCACGGCAGCAAGTGCAAGAATTGCGGTACCGTAACCTTCCCCATAGAAAGGGTCTGCTACAACTGCCGAAGCAAGGATAATTTTGAGGAAGTCAGGCTCTCTGATAGAAAAGCCAAGGTGTTTACTTTTACCCTCGATAATCTGGCGGGTAGAAGTGACGACCCCACGATACCACAGATAGGAGTGGAGTTTGACTACCAAGGTACCAGAACGTATCTGCCCATGACGGATTGTGAACCCGGCGAGGTGAAGGTAGATATGCCAGTGGAGATGACTTTCAGAAGACTATATGAAGGTGGAGGCATGTACAACTATTTTTGGAAATGCCGCCCTATCAGATGAGATATCAAGGTGAAAGGAGGACCCATGACAGAGAAGAAATGGGAAAGGGTCTCAGCGTTTGATTTCAAGGATATCCTCTACGAACAGAGGCCTGGAGTGGCCAGGATCACCATAAATAGACCCGAGGCATATAACGCGTTCACTACTTCCACTCAAGACGAACTGATAAAAGCTTTCGAAAATGCGGCAAACGATGCTACCGTAGGTGTGGTGGTGTTCACTGGCGCTGGCGATAAGGCATTCTGTACCGGTGGTGATGCCAAGGAGGCAAAAGCCGGCTATCGAAAGGGAATGTTAGAAAAGGACTTAATGGTCAAAACCCTGATACGTGAGATGCCCAAGCCGGTTATCGCAGGGGTGAACGGTTATGCCATAGGAGGGGGGCAAGTCTATCAGCAGATTTGTGACCTTTCAATAGCTTCAGAGAACGCCGTCTTCGGTCAGGTTGGCCCCTTGGTGGGAAGTTTCGACCCGGGTTTGGGTGTTATTGATTTGATGATGGCAGTTGGAGAAAAGAAAGCCAGGGAAATTTGGTACCTCTGCCGCCGGTATACTGCTGAAGAAGCCTTGGAGATGGGACTGGTGAACAAGGTGGTACCAGCAGACAAGTTAGAAGAGGAGGTGGATAAGTGGTGCGACGAAATATTGGAGAAAAGCCCTGGAGCTATAGCTGGCGTCAAAGCGTGCTTCAACGCTGCCACCACATATATGCGGGGCATAGAAGCGGTTTCAGCTCAGTACCTCTGGAAATATTACGCTTCGGAGGAAGCTGAGCATTGGAAGAACGCGTTCTGGCAGAAAAAGAAGCCGGACTGGCAAAGATTCAGGAGGAAAGAGATATTTCCCGAAGTTTATGAGGGTGAGGAAAAGAAAGAGCCCTGAGCTAATAACCAAGGGAGGGCAGATAAATGGAGAGTATTAAGGACAAAGTCGCCATCATTGGTATGGGCTGTACTAAGTTTGGCGAGAGATGGGACGCCGGACTAGATGACCTAGCCATAGAGGCTGCCTATGAAGCTTACGAAGATGCCTGGATCGATCCCAAGGATATCCAGGCTTGCTGGTACGGGAGTGTCACCCAACCCGTGGTCGGCATTGGCTGTACTCATCTGGCAGGACCATTGAAATTACATGGCATACCTATGAGCCGGGTGGAGAATTGGTGCACCACCGGACATGAGGCTCTCAGGAATGCTTGCTTTGGTGTCGCTTGTGGTATGTACGATTTAGTTCTGGCACTAGGTGTGGAGAAGCTCAAGGATACTGGCTTCCCTGGCCTAGGGACCGGACGGGGCATGAGCACAGTACTAGAGGCACGCCGCACCGCGCCGGGCTCGTTTGGCATGATTGCCACCCGGTATTTCTACACTTACGGACTGAGCCCCGAAGAAGGTAAACGCACAATCGGCAAGATTGCGGTTAAGAACCATTACAATGGCAGCCTTTGCCCCAAGGCTCATTTCCACAACCGCGTAACCCTGGAACAGGTAACGAGTGCTCCTATTATCGCCTGGCCCCTGGGCCTTTTTGATTGCTGTGGCAACAGCGATGGCGGTGCGGCAGCCATCTTGGTCCCCGCCAGTCAGGCCAAAAAATACAGAGATGACCCTATATATATAAAGGGCTTAGGTGCGGCTCATTCTGCACTGCTTCCCCAGAACCGCCCGGCTTTCGATTGGCTCCATTTTGAGGAGGTCACAAATTCATCCCGCCAAGCTTATGCGCAAGCTGGGATCAAGAATCCCAGAGAGCAAATTGACATTGCTGAAGTTCATGATTGCTTCACCAGCACAGAGTTGCTTCTCTATGAACTCCTTGGTTTTAGCCCGGAGGGCAAATCCAAGGAGGACATTGATTCGGGCTTCTTCGAGCTTGAGGGTGGCTTGCCTGTAAACAGCGATGGCGGGCTAAAATGCTTTGGACACCCGGTAGGTGCTAGCGGCCTCAGGATGACTTACGAGGTTTACAAACAACTCCAGGGCAAGGCTCAATCACCTGAGCGTCAGCTAAGGGATGCCAGGCTTGGCATGTCACAGACCTTTGGTGGCCCCCCTCAGGTGGCTGCGGTAGCAGTCCTGGGCAAAGAGCTAGGTTATCCTTAACCAAATCTAGGTGCCTCATGCCCGTTCCATAAGAAAACGGAGGCCGAACCCATTCACCATTGTGATTGCGAGCCCTGACTCGTCAAGGCATGGTAATCCCAAATAATCCCATTGAAATTGCGTCATCGCTACAATTCTCGCAAAGACAGAAGAAAACGTGGTGCAGTCATATTCTGCAGTGCAGCTTGGTGGAAGGAAGGAGTTGTGCTAAAATTTTTGCCAGAAGAAAATGCCTATTTATGAGTATTGGTGCAATTCTTGTCGCCGAGTTGTTAGCTCATATCGGCAGAGCTCCTCTGGACCCCCTCCAGCTTGTCCTCGCTGTGGCAACGGCGAGCTCAAGCGGATGTTCTCCACTTTTTCCGTACAAAAAACATACAGAGACGTCTATGAAGACATCCTTTCCGACCGTGAGCTGACCCGTGGCATGCTGCGCGATGACCCCAGAGCTATAGCCGAATGGAATAAAAGAATGAGCATTGGTGAGAAATCCCCTCCGGAATATGAGGAAATAACTCAGAGAATGGAGCGAGGCGAATGGCCCGCTACTCAGATAGAAGAAAAAAGGAAGGAATTCTCCGGCCAAGAGGGAAACAAGTCCAAGAGTGATTGAACGAAAAGGTGTATCATGCCCATTTATGAGTTCATTTGCCAGAACTGTCACAAAAGAGTGTCTTTTTTCATAAGAGATATTTCTGTTCCCTTTGCTCCAAAATGCTCATCCTGTGGCAATACCAACTTATCTCGTGTCGTTTCTGGTTTTGCCTACCATAAGTCGATGAAGACGGTATGGGACGAGAGCGGCGAACCCAGGATGCACCCCCGTGATGATTATTACAGAGACCCTCGCAATATCGGCCGCTGGGTGGAAAAGAAGTTCCAAGACATCGGACAGGAGATGCCGTCTCAGATTCAGGAGAAGATAAGAGCAGCCCGGGAAGGTGTCCTACCTGAGCCGCTGAAGGACCTACAAAGTGCCTCACCAACTGCTACGTATGATTGATGCCAACCTGAACCGCTCCAGTGAAGGCTTGCGGGTTCTGGAAGATGTCGCGCGCTTTCTTCTCAACGATGCCGAGCTTAGCCAGCGCTTCAGGACTCTACGACACGATTTAGCCCGAGAGACTAAATCACTTAGCGTAGGGCTCCTGTCTGACAGAGATTCCGACCACGATGTCGGTCGCCTTCATTCGGAGGATAAGGAACTGACTATGGAAGGGACGTCGTTGCGGAGCTTCCTAGAATTAGTTACCGCCAATGCTAAAAGGGTGGAAGAGTCTCTTCGCGTGATAGAGGAGCTGGCTAAGTTGCCAGAGATGAATTCAATGCTGAACTCAGCCGGCTTCGAACAAACGAGGTTTGGCCTTTATACTCTGGAGCGAGATTTGATTTCCCGAATATCACGCCGGGACAAGACAGAAAGGATGGTCGGGCTGTACGTTATTCTAGACAGACAACTTTTGGCAGGCAGGGATGAGATGGACGTTGCCAGGCAAATCATTGAGGGAGGCGCCGGGATTATCCAGCTTCGCGACAAGCAGAGCAAAAAGGGGGAACTGCTCCCTGTCGCACAGATGCTCAAGGAGCTCTGTAGTGAAGCAGGCGTTCTCTTCATGATAAATGATTATCTCGACTTAGCTCTGGCTGTTGATGCCGATGGACTTCACATTGGGCAGGAGGATTTACCCCTGCCTGTAGTCCGCAGGGAATTGCCCATAGACAAAATAGTCGGCTGTTCCGTCACAACACCAGTTCAAGCCACGAAAGCTCAAAATGAAGGAGTGGATTATATCGCCGTGGGCTCTATATTTGCCACAACAACGAAAAGAGAAGCCACTGTAGTGGGAGTGGATATGCTCAAACAACTGAAGCGAGTAATATCTACACCTTTGGTAGCCATTGGCGGCATAAACCAACACAATATCGGGGAAGTAGTGGCTGCTGGCGCTGACGCCGTAGCTGTGATTAGTGCTGTCTTAGGCGAGAAAGATGTTAGGGGCGCTGTGCAGAAACTGGTCGCAAAAATGGACTTGGTGAAGGAGAAATGTCAAAACCAGTAAAAGATTTGGAGAACATTGCTGCGAAGCTTCGTCCTTACTTTGCAGCCGAGGATGAGGCCAGAGAAAAAGCCTTGCGGAGTTGCCGTCAGATCATCCGCTACAGCGCCGATGCCATACGCGCCGTGCATCGTCAAGAGCCCGCTAGGGCAAAGCAACTCCTTGATTCGGCTCATGAGTTACTTCGAGAACTAAACCACGACCTCGCCAGACACGGGAAGCTGCTTCATTCAGGTTTCATTCACGACGCTCAAAAAGAGTTCGCTGAGGGATATATAACCTTGGCCTTGATTGCCGGAGAAGACTTGCCGAAGCCAAGAGCACTGGGTATAAGCAATGCTGCTTACCTTGATGGCTTGGGCAAATCTGTAGGGGAGTTGCGGAGGTATATTTTAGATAGTCTGAGGCGGGGAGACTTCTCACGCTGCGAGGAACTACTGACCATAATGGATGAAATCTACGGCATACTGATAACCATGGACTTCCCGGAATTGCTCGCTCATGGCCTGAGGCGAACTACGGACACTATACGAGCTATCACAGAAAGAACCCGAGGAGATTTAACAGTATCCTTAAGGCAAAAAAATCTGGAAACCAAGCTTGATGACCTTAGTTAATCTTCTTTAGTGCACTACTTTTCTTTTTTGTACTTGTAGAACCCTTCACCAGTCTTCCTTCCCAAACGACCAGATTCGACCAGCTCTTTCAAGAGGGCAGAAGGGGCCAGGCAAGGGTCCTTGCTCCTCTCATACATCGCACAGCTTACCATATAGCCAACGTCCAACCCGTTGAAGTCGGCGAGGGCCAGTGGACCTATCGGATGACCCAGCCCCAGGGTCATACTTTTGTCAATATCCTCTGTGGTGGCTATCCCGTTCTCCAGCAAACGTTCAGCGGCTCTCGTCAAAGATATCAGCAGATAATTGAAAACAAACCCGGCAGTATCCTTGGCGACAAGGATTTCCTTTCCAAGTGAACGACCAAACTCCTTAACTGTCTCCAGGGTCTTCTCACTGGTCGTATCCGCCTTGACAATCTCGAGTAGCTTGCTGGGCGGCACCGGGGAGAGAAAATGTGTCCCAATTACCCTGTCCGGACGGCCGGTTGCTCGAGCAAGCTCCGTAACAGACAGACAGGATGTGTTGGTGCAGAGGATGGTATGTCCAGGACAGATCTTGTCCATCTCGACAAAAACCTTCTTCTTGCGTTCCATATCCTCGGGGATAGCTTCTATAACCAAATCGCGGTCCTTCAGGTCGTCCTGACTGAGACTCCCTTTGATGCGGGACATAGTCAAGCCTTTATCTTGTTGAGATATTCTACCCTTCTCCACATCCCGACTCAGGTAGTGCGCTATTGCTGCCATGCCTTTATTGAGACTCTCTCCTCGCCTTGCTACCAGCACCACATGGTAGCCAGACCGAGCACAGACCTGGACAATACCAGAGCCCATAAACCCGCCCCCAACTACGCCTACCTTCCTAATTTCCATAGTAGTTACCCCTTTCGTGTTGTATTCTGCAATTCCTCGAGATTTTCCATCGTGTTGCTAGACGAGCAGAAGTGTACTTAGCCCTGACAAGCACGTCAATTATCTAGCCTCCTTCCCAATTCAGTCTTGTCTCGACGGTCACAATCCCATCTCTTTGGCTACTAGTTCCCGGTGGAAATCCGCATCGCCAAAGACAAGCTCGGCAGCTTTGGCACGCCTGGTGTAATAATGCAGGTCATGTTCTATGGTAACGCCGATAGCCCCGTGAATCTGGTGCGCCAGAGCAAAGATGCGCTGGGAGGCCTGGCTTACCCAAGCCTTAGCTACGGCCACCTCTTTGGTGCAGGGAAGTCCTTCATTTAACATCCAGGCTGCTTGATAGGTGCTAAGCCTGGCGCTATCAACATCGGTTGCCATATCGGCACAGTAGTGCTGTATGACCTGGAAGCCGCCAATGGCACGGTCGAATTGCTTCCTTTCTTTGGCATAGTCTACGGTCATTTCCAACACTCGTTGAATGTTGCCGACCATCTCACAACATTTTGCCGCCGCTGCCCGCTGGATTATCTTCTGTACTGCACTCCATCCCTGATTCAGCCGTCCCAAGATATTAGCTTTGGGCACCAACGTCTGGTCAAAAATTACCTCACATAGCTTGTCACCAGCGATAGTCTTGAGAAGAGCGTACTTTGTCCTAGGATCCCTGGCGTCGACCAGGAATATGGTGATTCCGCTTTTCGGCTTGGTCCTAGAGACACATAGCAGGTAATCAGCAATATGAGCATCAGAGACAAACAGTTTTGTGCCTCTGATGACATAATTGCCATCATCGCGAGTAGCCTCGACCGCGACTGAAGAGGCATCGTAGTTGTGATAGCCGGGTTCGGTGAGGGCTAGGCTGAAGATTTTTTCGCCACGGATCAGCTTGGGCAGATATTCTTGTTTCTGCTCTTCACTCCCAATATCTAATATAGACAAGCCCCCCAGAACCACTGTGGAGAAAAAAGGGCCGGGTAAACAAGCTCGTCCCATTTCCTCTAGTAGCACTGCCAGGTCCAGAAAACTCATATCGCCACCGCCATATTTCCCGGGGAAGGCCAACCCCATCCAGCCCAGCTCGGCCATCTCCTGCCAAAGTTCTCTGGAATACCCAGTTTCGCTTTCTTCCATCTGCTTCACGAATTTCTTTGAGCACTTGTTGGTTAGAAAGTCACGGGCTGTTTTTCTTAGCATTTCTTGCTCTTCAGTAAGAGTTAACTTCATAACTATCCTCCTGTATCAGACATTTCAAGTGGTTCTCTAAGCGCCGATAAAGAATTGTTGAGCCATTGGACGATTCGCTCAGCTCAGAGCTACCGCTTATCAGCTTGGCAGTCCCAATCTCCGTGTAGCCAGAATATTTTTGAGGATTTCCGTTGTGCCGGCTTGAAGGCTGTAACCTTTAGAGCCTAAGTATGAATGTAAGGCCATGCCCCGCAGAGCGACGAACTTGGAACCAGACATCAACTGTCCGTAGGGTCCCAAGATTTCCATAGCTACGGCAGCCAGACGTTTCTCAAATTCCGTACAATAGGCTTTGGACATAGACGATTCCCAATTAGGAGCCCGGCCTTCTTCCATAACTAAAGCCACTCTATAAATAAGCAAGCGTCCCACTTCAAATTCAATTTGAAGTTGTGCCAGCTTATTGCGAATTACAGGCTCCTTGGACAATCTATTCTCCTTGGCAAACTGTATGATGGCTTCAAATAGAGGATAATTGCCCATGAGGCGTTCCATGCCGCTCCTCTCGTAATCAAGCTGGTGGAGGACTTGATAAAAGCCACGGTTTTTCTCTCCGACCAAATACTTCTTGTGTACGCGGACATTGTCAAAGAAAACATCATTCCAAGCCTCGGTGCCGGTAATATCAATCATGGGGATGCGGCTGACGCCGGGCGATTTTGCATCTATAATGAATTCACTAATGCCCCTGTGCCTTGGCGCCTCGGGATCTGTTCTGGCATACACATCGAAGTATTCAGAAAAAGATGCACAGCTAGTCCAGGTTTTTTGACCATTAATTACATAATAATCACCATCTTCTACTGCCCTGGTCTGCAGTGAGGCCAGGTCAGAACCAGTTCCCGGTTCGCTCATTCCTAGACCAAAATAGGCCTCTCCCTTGACAATCCTGGGCAGAAACTCCTTTTTCAACTCTTCCGAGCCGAAAGAGAGGATGGCACCTCCGACCTGGCGGTCACCAAACCAGTGACAAGCTGCCGGCGCTCCATGGCGTAGCATTTCTTCAGTAAGGATAAGTCGGTCCATATGGCTGCGCCCCTGCCCGCCATACTCCTTAGGCCAGGTCAGTCCTATCCAACCCCTCTGTGCCACCCGTTTGGTAAATTCAGAATCAAAGCCTTGTACCCAGGCATCACAGGTAGGTTCCCAGTACCCCTTCCTTATCTCATCCTTTAAGAAATCCCGGTAGTGTATCATTTTGAAATGCTTGAGCGTTGACAATGCTTGAGCCGTGGTTTACCCTTATTATATGGCAAGGCGTAAAAAGAAGGAGCACGATTTTAGCGTTACTGCTTTTAGAGTAGTGCAAGAAGCAACGGGGCAAATTGAACCTGAACAGACCAACCCAGCAATCAAAGCAAAGACGTTTGATGCTAAGGCTCTAGGGCATCTTGGGGGGATAAAAGGTGGTCATGCCAGAGCTAACAAGCTAACACCTGAGCAACGCAAAGAAATAGCTCAAAAAGCAGCTAAGGTGCGCTGGAGCAAAGCAAAACTAAGCGAATAATGTCATTTCTGAAACACGACTATCAGTAAGGCACATATCTGCAGCGTATCTGTCCGGGCTATCGTATAATCCCTCAATCATCTTACGGAATAGTTGTGGCGTCTCAATCTTGATGTCTAGGTTATTAGGTTCATGTGTTTTCCACCCATGACTTGCCATTTGGGTGAAAAGGTAAGTAGCCTGCCGTTCAGTTATTATCTTCAAATCACGTGCCCTAAAAATTAGAGCTTGCATGGATACACCCCATTTTATCTTTAATTGGGCTAAGGTATATAGAGAGAGAGGCTTAATAAGTTCACTATCCATCACGCACTTTGGCAGTAAAAAGGATGACGCGAAGTTATTTGCTTCTTTCTCCATAAGTTTAATAGTTATTTTCGGCGGATGATGCATTACAAGATGTCCAAGTTCGTGAGCTATGCTGAATCTTACCCTATCTCCCGGTTTGCCAAAACTTTCTGCAATGATGGGCCGGTTACCTTGAAGGTCTACCCAAGTCGAAAAAGCATCTATCTTTTTAAGGAATATAGGTAGTGACAATATGACAATGCCATTTCTCTCCAATACGTTAGTGAGGTCCCTAATGGGTAAATCAGGTGCTATTCCGAGTGATGCTCTTGTTATCTCAGCAGACCTCTCAGCTTTTTCCCCTAGTAGGGGCAGTTGTACACGGGGGAGAACGAAAGACCTTGCCATTATAGAAATATGTTCGTACATCAATTTGGCATTAAAATATGCCTTGTCTGCTTCCTTTGCTGTTACAGACCTTAATGCCCTATACGCTAAGCTTCCTTCGGGGAATTCATCCAATGGAGCAAGTTCAAAAAAAGAGGGCAAGAAACGGGTTAACTCAGCAATCGCTTTTAGTGCATCATCAGAAGGGATGGTTTTCCCCTTCTCATACTGAGCTATAGCTGATTGATTGACACCTATCTTTTCGGCAAGTTGTTTCTGTGTGTACCCGCTAAGCTTACGGGCTTGCTCAATTCTGCTCCCGTAAATCGTTCTCGTTTGATTCATCTTGGGTGTCTCCATTCAATACAATATTTATATCATCCCGTAACTTCTCAAGGTCAAGCTCTCGCACTATTTCGTCCGGTTCAACAGGTGGTCTAATTGAAAGTGCAGGATGTTCAATAGGGTCAATGAAATAAGCTACTGCCTTATTGCCCCTTCCCCATTTTGGGCAAACCAAGTATAAAGATACTGAATTTGCAGTCGGATTATCCCATAAGTATATTACGTTGTGCTTTGGTAGTTCACAACCTCCCTCAGAGGGGTAAAGAGGCATTCTAAACTGTTGAAGATGACTGTTACAGTAGTAATTGCTTTTCTTTCTTGATTGCCCAGGTGGGGGCAATATGTTCCCAATTGTTTCACTCCTCAATGCTTTCAGAAGTCTGTAATTACGGTCAGCATACTTACCAGCCAACCCATTGTTTGACAATATGATACGTTCCCAATCAGCTTTTATATCGTAGTTATCATGGTCAATTACTGCTTTAGTTTTTAGATTCTTACTATTGAGTAATATCTGCATTATGGCTCTCATCAATGATGGATGGAGTAATCGGTATACCTTCCCTGCATCTGGGCTGTCATTGCCACAACGTTCATTAAACAACTCTATGCACTCAGGAACAACAGATTGGGCAGTCTCAAGAACTGTATAAATTATCGGAGTAATCGGTGAGAAATCCTTCTTAATTTCCTCTCTTAAGGCACTAATATTTTCGTCATTTTCTTCAAACATCCATAATCACCTCACTGTTTGTAATTTCTCTACAAAAATATTATCATAGACCAAGCATAAAGTCAAGAGCAAACATGATGAGTGTGTAAAATTTATTCCAAAATATTAGTATAAAGGTATTGACAATGCTTGAGCGGGATGATATAATTTAGTCAGTTAGAAAGGATGTAGATATGAACAAGCTAAGTCTGGAACGCAAAACTCAAGTCATAAGAGTCCTCTGTGAAGGTAACTCGATTCGCAGCACCGCTCGCATAACCGGAACGGCCATTAATACAGTGGTCAAACTACTTAGAGAAGTTGGCGCAGCTTGTCTGGACTACCAGGACAAAGCAATCCGCAATCTAACGTGCAAAAAACTGCAATGTGATGAGATTTGGAGCTTCGTTTACGCAAAGGACAAAAACGTGCCGGAAGAGTACAATGGCGAATTTGGCTATGGTGATGTCTGGACCTTTACAGCGGTAGACGCAGACACAAAGCTAGTTCCTGCTTGGCTCGTTGGATTAAGGAATGCAGACTATGCCTATCAATTTGCTAGTGGTATCAAGAACAGGTTGGCAAACAGAGTTCAGCTTACTACTGATGGGCATGGAATGTACCTAGAAGCAATGGAACACGCCTTTGGCGCAGATATAGACTATGGAATGCTTGTTAAGTTGTATGGGCCAGAACCTGACGAGGTCCGAAAGCGTTATAGCCCCGCTAAGTGTCTAAGTGCCACAAAACACGTTGTGCAAGGCAAACCTGATTATGAGGCGATTTCAACAAGTTATGTAGAACGTCAAAACCTTACAATGAGAATGGGAATGAGGCGATTCACAAGGCTGACCAACGCCTTTTCAAAGAAGCTAGAAAACCACGAGTATGCTTTGGCTCTCTACTTCATGCATTATAACTTTGCTCGTCCACACAAGACTTTAACTGACCCTTATCCTAAGACCCCAGCAATGGCAGCCAAGTTAACTGACCATGTTTGGAGCATTGAAGAAATCGTAAGGCTAACTAAGTGATATGATTGCCGTGTTAATCTACGTCTGAATGTTCTTGAGCGGGACTCATTGTCTCAGCTTTTTCCAAGCGCTCCGCCTTGCGGCTTCTAGTACCATATATGAAAGCTGAGATTATACCCACCAAATCCACGCTTCCCAATGCCACACCAGCCCAATCATGACCTTCGTGAATCAAGAATACCGCGCCAACCAAAAACAGAACGGCAATTACGCCGCCTACCCACAGGCCATGATTAGCACGCTTGCTGTCACCAACTATAACAGTCTTTTCTAAAAACTGTCGGTGGTCGCTTTGTTTCTCGGCCATTCGGATAATGCGTTCAGCACAACCTGGGACTACAGAATCAAATTCTTTGAGAATGGCTGGACTAGGAAGAGGGCCCCTATATACTTGTTGTTGGATATGTGTTTCAGTGCGTTGGCTAATCAGCTTCTTCGGGGTTTCAGATACTGGAGACTGGTTATCTGCCGAGGGTTGCATACCTGTCTTTCTCAATCTGCCCCGCATAAGATGTCATTGCTCTACGGAGAGTGTCACCCACTATCAGCCAATCTGTGCGCAATGCAATATCATCGGGGGCAGAGGAATAGTTATATTCGTTAAGAGTGTTGCCAAAATCTATTATTCGTGCTACACCCTCCCAAACAGATGGCCTCGCGAATAGAAAACCAGATGTCCGGTCCATAGATACCTCCCTTGACGTGTTAATTAATAACACACATCTTCTACCCTGTCAAACAGTCTGACGTAAATGTGGGATTTCAAAATGATACACTACCGAAATCCCGCACCTCTTGTCTAAATTCATTTTGCTCTTCCGTGAAGCTGAAATCCACTTTCGTGCTCCTTTCTCAGAGATTGATGTTGGAATACTTTCTCCATGGCCTAGCCACGTATTTCCCTTCCAGAACATCCAGTGCCCTGTTTATGACCTTTCTAGTATCGGCAGGGTCTATCACATCATCCACATAGCCCCGCTCCGCAGCGCGGTATGGGTTTTCATACATTTCTGAGAATTCTTTGATTCTTTGCGCCTGCACTTCATCAGGCTTATCCGCCTCCTTTATTTCTCTGGCAAAGATCACGCTGGCAGCAGTTTCGGCACCGACAATGGTAACCTGGGCGGTAGGCCAGGCAAA
>Ga0315554_1000422_pt1 | contig 24903 bp, 24 predicted proteins | sample SalMarSW160370MG_FD_202114 | JGI IMG/M metagenome (GOLD analysis project Ga0315554, IMG submission 202114) | Salt marsh sediment microbial communities from the Plum Island Ecosystem LTER, Massachusetts, United States - Salt Marsh Sediment SW1603-70 ...
CTCCAATGATCAGCGCGGCGTCAGCCGCCCACAAGGGCCGCAATGCGATCGGGGCGCCTACGAAAAAGACGTGCTCGTGCCCTCGATCGAACTGACACCCATCACGGCCGTGCCGCTCGAATTGGGCGAAGTGACGGGCCAGATTTGCTACCCCTCCGAATTCATCCCACCGCTGACGCTCTACTTCGAGAACGTCGGCAACAATCTCGTCAGCCAATTCGATCACAGCGACGGCTCGGACAGCTACAGCGTCAATTTGTTCCCGGGCACGTACGTGGCCTACGCCTACCGCCAGGGAACGAACATCGGCGGCTCGTACTCGCAGGCCGTCTTGTGCGGACTGAGCGTGAACTGCACGGATCACACACTGATCGAGTTCGACGTCCTGGCCGGACAAACGACGATGGACATCGATATCTGCGATTACTACGGCAATCCGGGCGACATTCCCGCATCACCGGGTGGGTCACCGACGGAAACGCCGACCCCACCGGCGCCGATCTCGATCAACTTCAACGCGGACAGCTACTCCATCAAACAAGGTAAATGCACGATACTTCGCTGGGCGGTGGAGAACGCGGAAGAGGTGTTCCTGGACGGCGAACTGGTCGAGGTCCTGGGCGCACAGCAAGTGTGTCCCAAGAAGACGACGCAGTACGAGCTTCTAGCGATGGCAGGCGACGAGGAAGAAACGGCACACGTGACCATCGAAGTGGAAATATTGCCCGAGCCGCCGCAAGCACCGGCGCGGCTTAGCTTCGAACGTGTCTGCAACGCAAAGATGTATCAGATCACCCTATCGTGGCTGGATAGAGCGGACAACGAGACCGGATATCGCGTTTACCGGAATGGGACGTTGATCGCCACACTTTCTGCGAACACAACCAGCTACGTGGACAACCCTCCTTTCGGCGGTCCATACACCTACGCCGTCGAGGCGTTCAACGCAGGCGGCGCATCCGCACAAGTCACGGTTCAACCGGAGAAATGCAACCCAGTGCAGTGATGCTGCGCCACAGGTAAACCAAAGTTTGCAGCTCGATGACCTCCCGGCGAACCATTCGGGAGGTCATTCAATTTAATATATCGCCTCGGGCCATCAATTAGCCGGCAGCAATGGATGACGAAAGATCGCAGCCAGCATGACGAGCGTCATCTGGTAAATTTCCGAAAATCTAGTAAAGTAAGGTTGACCTAATATGAGTATATACGGATTGCCTTGTATAAATGTCCGTGCGACATGACGTCACGGTTGGCTGGTTAGAAGGAGTGGGGACATGACCAACAAAGATGTACCCTTTGGCGAAAGCGTCGAAATGTATCTGAAGACGATCGCAGAGCTTTCGAATCTGCGTAAACCCGTACCGATCACCAGCATCGCCGAACGACTGGGGATTTCGACGGTATCTGCGAGCGAGATGATCCACAGATTACAGGATCACGATCTGCTTCGACACACACCCTACAAAGGCGTGCAGCTCACAAAGCGCGGAGTGCGCAGGGCGAACATGGTGATACGCAACCACCGTCTTTGGGAGAGGTTTTTGGTTGACAAGCTCGGCATCGCCTGGGAGCGGGTAAACGAACATGCCTGTCGATTGGAGCACGCGGTGGACGACGACGTCATTGAGGCGCTCGCCGAATTCCTGGAACATCCTCAGACTTGTCCACACGGAAATCCGATTCCCGATTCCGAGGGGAAGATGCCGCAGATCGCGGGAGAACAACTTCTCGATTTCGCCGCGGGCGAGTCGGGCATGATTCTGCGTATCCTGCCGAACGACGATTACGACATTTTGTGTGCGTATCTCGCCGCGCGTGACATCAAACCCGGAGAGAGACTCACCGTGGAAGAAATTGCTCCCTTCGACGGCCCGATTTCGATCCGCCTGGGCGGGAACGTGCATGCGTTGGGACGCAAGATGGCACAGCAAATTGTAATGAAACGCGAGAAGAACTTCGTGGAGGCTGCGGCGTGAGGCACGACCAGACGATGCCTTTGGACCAGATGTGGGAAGGCGCAATCGTTGAATTGGTTGACGTTCATGCCAACCACAAATTCGGCCAACGCCTGGCCGATCTGGGCTTACTGCCTCATACCCGAGTCGTCGTGCTGAGTTGCGTACATGGTCAGCCTTTAATCATCCGCGTGCGCGGCAGTAAAATAGCCGTCGATCGCCGGACGGCGCATCGGATTATGGCGCGCCCCGTCTGTCACAGACCCGAATCAAAACGAGGCCGTCGAGCTTGGCATCGTCGACGGGGACGACGATCGCGGGGAAAGGGGTCCCATCGCGATTCTCGAGCACGCTGGGTGGAAATTTTGTTGAACGCCCTGCAGACGATGACGGACGAGGATGATATAGAGCAGTAATTCCTTCTTGAAATGCGAGGAATTGGACATTAGCGGCAAGGACAAAATGACATTCACATGACAGACTTGAAAATTGCGCTGGTTGGAAACCCCAACGCCGGAAAGACGACTTTATTCAACGCGCTCACCGGATCGCGGCAGCACGTCGGTAACTGGCCGGGAAAAACCGTCGAATGTAAGCAAGGCTTTTTCCGGTTTCGGGGTAAAAGAATTGAGGTTATGGATCTCCCCGGCACGTACAGCCTCACGGCATACTCGGAAGAGGAGATCATCGCCCGCGACTACATCCTGTTCGAAAAACCGGATGTGGTTGTGGCGGTCGTCGATGCGACCAATTTGGAGCGCAATCTGTACCTCGTGGTCCAGGTGCTCGAGCTTCAAGTGCCCATGATATTGGTCCTGAACATGTCGGATCGGGTTCGAAGCCTGGCTTACGAGATCGACGAGGATGCCTTGTCGAAGCATCTCGATGACACCCCCGTGATCCCCATGTGCGCCAAACGACAGGAAGGGTTGGATGAACTTCGAGAGGAAATCATGAACCTCGCGGAAACGAACGAGCCGGTGCCGCGGAAGAAGGTCCCCTCGTGATCGTTCGGCAGAGAGAAACGCAGTTCAAGATCGACTACGGCGGTGAGATCGAAGCAGAAATTCAAGGGATTGTCGAGAGCATCGCTCAGCATCCTGCGATCAAACAGATTTATGATCCGCGCTGGTTGGCGATCAAGCTGCTCGAAGGCGAAGGCGACCTCATCAGCAGAGTCAAAGCACTGGATGGGGGGAGCGCCGTGTTGAATACAACGCAGGCTGCGCGGAAACGCTTGCTCGATTCGACTCCGAACGGAGTAGAATTTGCCATCGCCGATCGGCGCTACGCGTTTGTAAGTCACGTCGTCGAAGAGATCGGTCCCTGCCCCGAGTCGGCCATCGAGGGCCGCTCCGAGCGCATCGATCGGATCGTGACTCACCCATTGCTGAGCCTGCCGATTTTCTTCGCTGTCATGTACGTGGTTTTCAACCTCGTGGCAAACGTTTCCGCACCGTATCTGGATTGGATCGACGCGGTTTTCAACGGACCCATCACGCGTTGGGCGGCCGCGCTGTTAACGCTGCTGCGAGCACCGGCGTGGCTGCAGGGGTTGATTCTGGACGGAGTCATCGCTGGCGTCGGCGGCGTGCTTATTTTCATCCCGGGCTTGTTCTTCCTGTTTCTGTGCATCGGATTCTTGGAGGACAGCGGCTACCTGGCGCGTGCCGCGGTCGTCATGGACCGGTTCATGGGCCTTCTGGGACTGCGAGGCAAGAGTTTCGTTCCCATGATCCTGGGATTCGGATGCGCCGTTCCGGCCATTTACGCCACGCGCACGTTGGAGAATAAACGGGACCGTCTCCTGACCTCGCTGCTCATACCCCTCATGTCATGTTCGGCACGCATGCCCGTGTACGTGATTTTTGGATTGGCTTTTTTCAACCATCGTGCCAACTGGGTGCTTTGGGGCCTATATGCTCTTGGCGTGTTCGTCGCAGCTGTCGTCGGCGTTATCTTCTCGCGCACGCTATTCAAACAAGACTACGAGACGTCATTTGTCATCGAGTTGCCCCCTTATCAACTCCCTTCGCTGAGGTGTCTCTGGGATCAGATCGCCGCACGTACCGGAAGATTCATCCGTAACGCAGGGACGGTGATATTGGCGGCCTCCGTTGTGATCTGGCTGCTGCTCAACATGCCCTGGGGCGTCACGAAGATGGGCGAAAGCTGGTTTGGACAAGTAGGCGAAGCGATAGCACCAGTGCTTCGTCCGGCAGGATTTGGAAATTGGGAAAGTGCGGGCTCGCTCGTGTCCGGGCTTGTGGCCAAGGAGGTCGTGATTTCCACCATGTCTCAGATTTACATCGGGGAGGGACAGCCAGCGGTAGACATCGAAGAGTCGAACTTCGGCCAGGATCTTGCAGATATCGGCATGGGATTCATCCAGGCGACGGGAGAGGCGGGAAAACAGCTGCTCGAGTTGTTAACACCGGGCATACCCCTCTTCAAAGAAGCGGGTCCGGTAGCAGAAGATACGCAGCTGGGGTCTGCTTTGCAGCAGGTATACACTCCCTTGGCCGCCCTGGCGTTCCTCGTGTTCGTGCTGCTCTATGTTCCCTGTGTAGCGACTCTGGGGACGATCCGCGGCGAATTCGGTTGGAGATGGGCGCTCTTCGCTGCGGTCTGGCAGACGGGGGCAGCGTGGACGATGGCGACGCTCGTTTACCAGGCCGGTCGCCTGTTGGGGTTCGCCTAGCACCGGTATGGACTACCATGATGTTGACCGAGATCCTGAAAGCCTGTGAGACCTCTCCACAAGGGCTTTGCCTGGAAGAAATCTCGCGGCGGCTGAAGAAAGACCCCTCCACCGTCGAGGGAATGATCGATCTATTGGTGCACTTGGGAAAAATCGTTGAACAACCTGCGGAGACGGTCTGTGAAACGTGCCCGGCGCGCACTTCCTGCGTCCTGATCGGGCGCTCGGATCGTTTGTATTCCGTTCCAATGAACACGATTAAAGAATGAAGTGACGTCTGCGGGGAATTTCTCACAGCGTGGCGAGGAAGCGAAGTCGATAAGGACAACTCCCTTCCCATCTCCATGAGGAGTCATTCAATGGAATCCACTTCAGCCTCCACATTGATCCTCCCCCCGCCTTCCCGATCCGATCAGAACGTCAGCGATTGGTTCATCCCCTCGGGTACTGAAGCCCTGGAACATTTCATCAGCATCGAAATCTTGAAGCGCACTGCTGCGATTCGAGAGTGGCAGGCTGCCCGCTTGTCGTCCGCGGTTTTCATTTACCGCGAGATGACAACACTCAGAACCATCGTGGCGAAATTCTATTCGGTCAAGACGGGGTTCGAGGCCGAGAAGTATGCCAACCGTGAAATCCACTACAACAAAATTGCTTGCGAGATCTTCCGAGGCGACCGCTCGATGCGTGCCGTGCTGCCGTTGGGGGTCTTTCGCGGCGTACTGCTGCTGGAGCATGTCGACGGATTGACGCTGGAAGACACGATTGCCATTCGCCGGAGCCATCCTGGAATATTGCAGCCTGCGTTGGAAAGCACGGTCGATTTTTTGGAGAAACTTCATCGTCTCGGCCGGCGCGCGAACGAAGTGCCCCACTTCGATCCGGCGGCAGAGAAGGCGCGGAGCATCGTTAACACGCTCAGCAAACATGGGGTGTTAAAACGACACCCGCTCTTACGTCGAAACCTCTCGCGTCTGATCGACGCCTGGCAGGCATACCCCATCATGTCGACCTTTCATCCGTGCCTGACGCATGGCGACGCAACGAGCACCAACTTCGTCTTCCCCCAAGATGGCGGGGTTGTCGCCATCGACTGGGAACGCGCCAAAGTGGCCGATCCCGCAGCCGACCTGGGTCGTTTGATGGCGGAGGTATCGCACGCCGTCGCACAGCAGGGCGGCCACCAGCAGGAAATCGCCAGAATGGAAGAAATCCTTCACCAGCGATATTGTGCCCGGCAGGAAAGCGAAGAGGATCCAGAGACGCTGCTGACCAGAGCGCGTTTCTATCAGGGCTCGAGCACCTTGCGGATCGCCCGCAACGGGTGGCTTTCCGGCGCGTATCGCAAAGGCCTCGTTGAAAAAGCCCTCGTTCTGCTGTCGCACGAATCATAAAACACAACGGGCAACGCTGCGGTTTCTACGCACAAGACACTCAAGCTTCGATCAATGGGAAGGAAACAGATTTATGTGTGCCATCCGCCAGTGCGCAAAGTTATCGGGCAACCCGAACGGATGGACCTAGAACACCAAGAGGGTCTGCAGCGCCATCATGGCGAGAAATCCGGTCATGCCGGCGACGGCGCTCGAGCGCCGCTGCTGTTCATCGGCCCGGCTTTCGGGGATCATTTCTCCCATCACCAGGTAAATCATCGCGCCCGCCGCGAATCCAAATGCATAGGGAAGCAGGGGGCGGAACTGTATCACAGCGAGGTAAGCGGGTACGGCGGCCAAAACCTGGGGCACACCGGAGAAAATCGCCCAGCCAACGCACTTCCATCCACTCACGCCTTCCGCACGCAAGGGCAGGGAAACGGCAACCCCCTCGGGGATGTTGTGGATGGCAATTGCGATCGTCATGATCAAACCCAGCGTCGCCTGGCCCGACCCAAAGGAGACCCCGATCGCCAGTCCCTCGGGAATGCTGTGGATGAAAAGCGTAACCAGAACCAGAATGATCCGGCGTCCGCCCCCTTCTGAGACGCCTTGCAAGGTATAATTTCGTTTCTCCAGAAACCACGAAGTAATCGCCATGAGTGAGGCGCCGAGCAGAATTCCGACTCCGACCGAAACCACCCCGTCCTCCGCAAGTCCGGGAATGATGAGGTTGAACACGGAGGCCGAAAGCATCAGGCCGCCGGCTCCCGCCCAGCCGAGGCGCGCGAGCTGCTCCGGGAAGTTCTCAATGAAGACGAAAGGCAACCCGCCGAGACCGTTGGCGAGAACGGTAATCGTGGCTGCGATGATCGTATCGCTTATCGAAGCCATTATCCTCCACCCCCTTCCGGCGCTAACAGGCTCTCGAAGATCTGACGATCTTCGGGTTCCAGACGCTCGAGCATGTCTGCGCCAAGCTGCCGATATACGCGTTGGGCGAACAGTTCCATCCAGACGAATTGACGTGCGATCAGGACCAGGTTGTTGCTCTTGGTGATGGTCGCATAGGTTTCCTGGCCGACGTCGGCGATCAAAGCTTCAGCTTGATCCACGACGATCATCAGCGTGCCGGTCAATTCTTGAAGCTCGCTCTCGAGTGGTGGGTGCCGGGCCACATAGCCATAGGGCAACGGATTCTGTCCCGTGAGCAGCGTGCACATCGACACACTGCGGTCACTCGCCGCAGCAATTTCCTCCTGCAAAGCATTTACTCCCTCGTCGTTCAGCACCAGGTAAACTTCGTTCTTCGCTTCCGAGAGCATCTGCTTGGCGTAGATAAAGACGGCCGATGTGTTGCGTATGGACCAGACACAATCCTCGTCGGTATCGGTGTATACATCTTGTAGTTTCTCGCGGAGGTTGTCGATCAGGCGCATCTGCCGCTCTTCGTGACGGTCGAGCAGCAATTTTGGAGAAACCGGGCGATAGAGAGTCGCTCTGCCCTCGATGGATTCGAGCACGGCGCCTCGTCCGACCAAGCGGCTCAAGGTTTCGTACACCATCGAACGCGGCACACCGGAGTCCTTACTGATCTGGTATCCGGTAGCCGGATTGTCCCCCAGCAGCGCCAGATACACCTTGGCCTCGTATTCCGTGAAGCCGATTTCGGTCAAACCGCGCTTTAAATCCATCTTCTCTCCGACATTGTTGTTGCTATTATTACTAGTAGCTAGTTTACTTACAACTATTGGGTTTGTCAATCACCAATTACCGCCGCCGCTTTCAATCTGGGCGCAAATTGTGGTAAGCTCTTGCCTCGCGGGAGTGAGTATGCGAAAAACGATCAACGCGCTGCGCAAGGGCACGACCATCGTGCGCCAACGGTTTAAGACCCAAGGCGTTCGGACGACCCTGCTGTGGTTTCTGGTTCGGGGGACGACCTTCCTGACCGGGATACCAACGATTCGCTACTCGCGCATCTCCCCCCAAATCTACGTCGGTCCGCAATACCGGGCACGCGGCATGGCGAAATTAGTAAACGAGGGAATACGCGCCGGGTTGAATCTGCGCGTCGAATTCGACGATGCGGCACACGGTTTGGCGCTGCCGAGCTACTGCCATTTGCCCACCGTCGATGACACGCCTCCCAGTCTGGAACATCTCCAGCGCGGGATCGAATTCGTCGATCAGGCTGTCAAAGCGGGCGAGAAGGTGTACATCCATTGCGCGGGCGGGATCGGCCGGGCCCCAACGATGGCCGCGGCGTACTTCATCAGCCAGGGCGACGATCTGGCCGGCGCAATCCGACGCATCCGTACGGTCCGCCCATTCATTCGCATCATGCCCTCACAAATGGATCAGCTCGAGAAACTCGAAGCTCAATTTCGTAATAAACGACGCGGGGATCAGCGTTCTGCCGATAGCACCTGAGGAGTTGTACCGATGTTGAGTCTCTATTCCTGGAACGTAAACGGCATCCGCGCCGCACTGCGTAAAGGTTTTCTGGACTGGCTCCAGGAAGCTCAGCCCGATGTGCTCTGCATTCAAGAAACCAAGGCCCACCCCGAACAACTGGATGCGGAGTTGGCGCAGCCCGAGGGCTATCATGCCTACTGGTCGTCGGCGGAACGCAAAGGCTACAGCGGTGTGGCTCTGTTTTCCAAACGGGAACCGATTTCCGTCGAGTTGGGACTGGGCATCGAGGAGTACGACAGCGAAGGGCGCACGATCGTCGCCGATTACGATGATTTCGTGCTCATCGCCGCATACTTCCCCAACGGGGGCCGCGATCTCAGCCGTGTGCCTTTCAAGATGGCGTACAAGGAAGCCTTCCTCGACTATTGCAATCGTTTGCGAGACGCTGGACGTTCCGTGGTTTTTTGCGGGGACGTTAACACGGCGCACCAGGAGATCGATCTCGCGCGTCCGAAGCAGAACGAAAAATCGACCGGTTTTTTACCGGAGGAGCGCGCCTGGATCGACAAGGTGGTCTCGCAGGGATACGTCGACACCTTCCGCAGCCAGCACCCCGATGCCGAAGATGCATACAGCTGGTGGGCCTATTGGGGAAAAGCCCGCGAGCGCAACGTGGGCTGGCGCATCGATTATTTCTTCGTCTCCCCGGATCTACAGGCTCGAATCGCGGCGGCCGAGATTCACGCCGACGTCATGGGATCAGACCACTGCCCGGTCAGCCTGACTCTCCAACCGCCCCAGGCGTAACGCTCCAATTCGCAGTACACTCAACGTCACATTGTCACTCACGCCTCTCGTCATAAGCGCCCTGACGGCACCCACAACAACACTATCACCGAGCTAAAAGGGGCTTGACAAGCCCGAATAAATTATGTATATTATGGGCACTACCCGCTTATATGGGTAAACCGCATAAGTGGGTAAAGAGAGAACGGAGAGAATCATGCCCAAACTCGAAACAGAATTGGTAATGGCGCCCAAAACGGCCACGCTGACAGTAGCCGTAGAACCGGCGATCAACGTGTTGAACAGCCTGGTGCTGCTGAGTCAGGTGGATAAATTCTCGGGACTCGGCGAATGGATCAACACGACCGCCGTCGAGATGGAAACAGCGATGTGGGAGAGGCACCGGGTCGTCACCGAAGGTCTTTACTACGCCCTCGTCCCACGTCGCAGTCACGCATCATTCGAGGCGTTCATCGACAGCCTGGCGGAATCGGATCCCGTCATGCTGCGGGACAAGGTGCTCGACGCATACTGCTGCAAAGCCCCGGTTGAAGACAACGAACGCTATCGTGCGAACGACTGGGAAGCCGCATTGTCTAGCGAAGACGCCTATATCGAATTCATGTACGAACGCTTCGAACACGATCATATCGACGAACCCGTCGAACGGGCCGCCTATAACGAACTCATCGATCCCCCGGCCATGCGCGACCTGATCGTGACCCATCTGCGCTACATGTGGCAGGAGTATATGGCCGAAGAGTGGAAGCGGGTGTTGCCGACCATAACCGAATCCGTTGCCGCGTTTCAAAAAACGGACTTATCTACGATGTCGCTTAGGCAAGCAACGCAGTTCATCACCGGCAGGGAGCCGGATGACAAATTCGAAGAAAGCGTGCGCGACGCCGAAAAGATCGTCTTCGTTCCGAATACGCATGGTGGACCGTATGTGCTCAAATACCACGGCGACGGCATCATCTGGATGACGTTTGGCGCCAGAGTGCCGGAAGGTATGCAATTCGCATCGCCCGATTTAAAGCGCTCGGATTTGCTGGTTCGACTTACGGCGCTGGCCGACGAAACACGACTGCGCATTTTGGCGATCATCCGCGAACGAGGCGAGACGTGCAGCCAGGAGCTGATCGACGAGATGGGTATCAGCCAGTCTTCGATCTCGCGCCATTTGAGGCAGCTTACTGCAACGGGATATCTCGTGGAACACCGTACGGAGGCAGGAAAATGCTACCAGTTGAATACGGAACGCATCGGAGAGACTTTACAAGCATTGGACGGATTTTTCGATTAGAAAAGGTGCCGCCAAATTTGAATTTGATCCGATATTCACAAAAGAAAACCCGTCAAACCAGGGAAGATATCAAACGAAGCGCAGAACGCTCGTGAACGGGAAAGGAAGTGGATCATGTTACGATGGAGCGAAGTAATCGCAAGCGAAGCGAGAGTCGAAGCATTACGGTGTGATGCTGCTCACGAGCAATGGGTACGCTCGGTAGCGAGTGGAGCAAACCAGCGTCCGCACTTCTATTACACCATTGCATTCCGCCTCGGAGGTTGGCTGACATCCTTTGGCCAGCGAATACAGCAGCGTTATTCAACGATCGCGGAACCGACGTTTTCTTCGAATATCGGATCGAATCAAGGTGCTTGCTGAAAGTCTAATGACTTCCAAATAGGAACATTATACTTTCGCCTCGACACACAACTCCCCGGGCACCCGGGGAGTTGTTCCATTTCTCGCCCATCAGCGCAGAAACAGGAGCGATATAATTCACCCATGTCGATTCAGGACGCACTCGAGCGACTGCGGCTCGATACCGATTTCATGAAAAATGTGGCCACCTGGGAGCGTATCGCGCCGCGCCCGGCCCGCTATGCAGAATTCCCGGAGGGCCTCGATGCACGTTTGATTGCCGCGTTACGTGCGGACCACATCGCCCCGCTCTACACCCACCAGGCCGCAGCGGTTGAGTCCGCGCTTGCTGGCGAGAATGTGGTGATCGTCACCGGCACCGCATCCGGCAAGACACTGTGTTACAACCTGCCCGTTCTGAATACACTGCTCAACACGCCGCAGGCGCGTGCCCTGTACCTTTTCCCAACCAAGGCGCTTTCACAAGACCAGGCTTCCGCACTTGGGCATTTCCTCGACTCGCTCAACGCCGCCGAAACGGTCCCCGTGCGCACGTACGACGGGGATACGCCGCAAAACGCTCGCCGCCGAATCCGCGACGAGGCGCGCATACTGATCACCAATCCGGACATGCTGCATACCGGCATCTTACCCCACCACCCGCGCTGGGCCGGGATGCTGGCAAATCTGCATTGGATCGTGTTGGACGAGATGCACGTTTACCGCGGCGTGTTTGGCTCCAACGTGGCAAATCTAATCCGGCGCTTGCGCCGCGTTTGTCGTTTTCACGGCTCCGACCCGAAATTCGTTCTGACCTCCGCCACGATCGCCAATCCCAAGGAGCTCGCCGAACGGTTGATCGAAGCACCGGTCAACCTCGTGCCGCCCGACCTGGATGGCTCACCGCGCGCAGAGAAACACGTCATTCTATACAATCCGCCGGTCATCGATCCGAGCCTGGGGATCCGCCGCGCCTACACGCTGGAAACTACTCGCATCACCGAGCGCTTCTTACAGGCCGGCGTACAAACCGCGGTATTCGCCCGCGCTCGCCGCACGACCGAGGTCCTGCTGGGTTACGTGCGTGACGCCTTCGAACGCCTGGGTGGAGATCCGAAAGCCATCCGCGGGTATCGCGGCGGCTACCTGCCGCTGGAGCGCCGGGAGATCGAACGCGGATTGCGCCAGGCGGATGTTTTGGGCGTCGTGGCGACCAACGCACTCGAACTCGGCGTGGACATTGGCCAACTCGGCGCAGCCGTCATTGCCGGTTATCCGGGGACCATCGCCAGTTTATGGCAGCAAGCCGGCCGCGCCGGGCGACGGAGTGAGACTTCTGCTGCGGTACTCGTGGCCTCGGCATCTCCTCTGGATCAGTTCGTGGTCGCACACCCCCGCTACGTTTTCGAGCATTCTCCCGAGATGGGATTGATCAACCCCGATAATCTTGCCATCCTCCTGCGTCACCTACGCTGCGCCGCGTTCGAACTGCCCTTCGAGAGCAACGAACCTTTTGGTAAATTCGAAGACATGGCTGATCTGCTGACATTTCTGGAAGAGGAGGGCGTACTGCACCGCTCGGCAGAGACCTATCACTGGGTGGCTGAGGGATACCCGGCCGAAGATGTTTCCCTGCGCGCCAGCAGCGATGAGCCGGTCGTCATCCAGCGCGTCGGGGAAGGCCGTCCGGTGGTCATCGGCGAAGTCGACAGGGAGGCGGCGCCCATACTCCTGCACGAAGGTGCCGTCTACACCCACGAAGGCCGCACGCATTTGGTGACCGAATTGGATTGGGAAAAGGGTCTCGCCGCGGTCGAAGCGGCGGAGGTCGACTATTACACGGACGCCTCCGAAACCGCCGACCTGGAAGTATTGGAGGTGTACGACGCGGACGAAAGCAGCCCTGCCCGCCGCGCCCACGGCTGGGCGCAGATCACGGCGCAAGCGACTTCATTCCGCAAGGTCAAGCGATACACCCACGAGACCCTGGGCTACGGCGAGATCGATTTGCCCCCGCGTCAATTTGAAACCAGCGCATACTGGTTATGGATCGCACCGGAAACGGTCGAACGCCTCGAGGCCGATGGCGTTTTATTGGCGCCGGTGGATTACGGGCCCAGTTGGCCGCAGGCACGCAATGCCGCCATTTCCCGCGATCAACACCTCTGCCGGCAGTGTGGCGCACCGGAACGCGAGGGAAAATCCCACGACGTTCATCACATTCGCCCGTTCCGGGAATTTGGATACGTCCCGGGAGAAAACCGCGCCGATCGTCAGGCCAACCACATCGACAACCTGATCACCCTCTGCTCGGCGTGCCACCACCGGGCGGAGTCGGCCCGCGGTGCACGCAGCGCCCTCGGTGGCCTGCGTTACACGCTGGGAAACATCGCCCCACTCTACCTCATGTGTGATCCGCGCGATCTGGGGACGCTTGGCGAGAGCCGATCCAAACACACGAAAAGCCCCACGATTACGATTTACGATCGCATCCCGGAAGGCCTGGGTCTTTCGGAGAGATTGTATTCGATGCATCATGAGTTACTCGAAGCAGCGCTCGATCTCGTTCGATCCTGCCGCTGCCAGGACGGATGCCCGGCTTGCGTCGGACCTCTGGGTCCCGGCGGAGTGGAGGTCAAGCAGCTGACGGCGCAACTGCTTGAAGCGCTTCTGATTCAATAACGAACCCTGCAAGTATCTAAAAGACCTCCCAATATTGTCGAGCGGACTTCTCCCACCGACCCATGAAATTCAACACATCGGTGTTCCACCGGCCTTCTCCACATGGCTTTACTATTTCACAATCATCCTACTTAAAATGGCTCTCACGTAAGTGCGGGATAAATTGCGGTAGAATTTGCATCGAGGTGCACCGGAATGTCGAATCGAACCACACAAAAGAACCTCGAAAAATCCAGCGGCGAGCGCCCGAAGCGCCGGCCGGATTGGATCAAGGTCCGTGCCCCATCCGGAGAAACCTACGAACAGCTGCGCCTGATGATGCGCAGCAAATCTTTGCACACGGTTTGTGAAGAAGCCATGTGTCCCAACATTGGGGAATGTTGGGGCTCTGGAACGGCCACCTTCCTCATGATGGGTGACACATGTACCCGCTCGTGCGGCTTCTGCGACATTCAAACAGGGCGACCTGCACCGCTCGATTGGCTCGAACCGGAACGTGTGGCACGCGCCGTGCAAAGCATGGATCTAAGGCACGTCGTCATCACGAGCGTCAATCGCGATGAACGGCCCGATGGCGGTGCCCCGATCTTTGCAATGGTCATCCAACGGATTCGGGAATTACAGCCCGGCTGCTCGATCGAAGTGCTGATTCCGGATTTTAAAGGCTCGATCGAGGCGCTGCGCATCGTCATGGATGCCCGACCGGAGATTCTCAATCACAATGTAGAGACGGTCCCGCGCCTTTTCCGGCGAGTCCAACCTCAAGATCACTACGAGTGGGCTGAAGCGACATTGAGCAACGCGAAAAAATTGGATCCAGAAGTACTGACGAAATCGGGCGTGATGGTCGGTTTGGGGGAAACGCCAGAAGAGATCAAGGCAGTGATGCGAGATCTGCGCCGATGGAACGTGGACATCCTTACCATCGGTCAGTACCTACAGCCATCGAAGAAACACTTGCCCATCGAACGCTACTACACCCCGGACGAGTTTGAAGCGCTTAAAAGCTACGGTTATGAGATCGGCTTCAAATGGGTGGAAAGCGGCCCGCTTGTGCGCTCATCCTATCGTGCGGAAGAGCAAGTGCGCCATTTAAGCGTCATCCATCGGAATATGCAGAAAGAAAATTCATAACACATCATTCGTAAAAAAACCTCGTGAATTTCGCTCAAATCCAGAGCAGTACCTCCGTTTCATAGAAAAACACTTCAAAATAGTAGACAATTTGGTTTCAGCCGAGATGTGAAGAACCATTTTTAGCCGTTAAATCGCTGCCGTTATTTTCACACTGAAATCTTTTATAATCGTGCATCATTTTTGCAGGGGCGATTGCCCTATTATAAGGAGAGGAATAATGAGAATCATGGCGATGAGAAATTGGGAAAGACCTTTCCGGATCGCTGTCATCCTGGCCATGGCGCTGACGCTGCTCAGCCCACTGGGATCAGCCGTCTTCGCCGACGATGGAACGACAGAGGATCCACCCAGTTCGGAAGAAAGCGAATCACCCCCGGAAGGAAATTCCGAAGGAGAGAAGCAAGCTCCAGCGCAGGCTGCGCCGGTTGAAGATGCAGCGCCGGCGGAAGAAGCCGCTCCAGCGGAAGAAGCCGCGCCCACCGAAGAAGTCGCACCAACACAAGATGCAGAAGCAGTGGAAGCCAGCACGCCCGCCGAGGACGAAGAAGCCGTCGCGGAAGACGTGCCTATCGAAGACGAGACATGCCTCGCAAGCGAGGCCGTGTCAACCGCCGCAGATCCGGCCGTGGAAGTAACGGAAGAATCGGAAGAAACCTCAACGGTTGCCGATCCCTACTTCTACTACGGCGGCACGCTGTACAACTACACATCGATCCAGGATGCGATCGACGAACTCAGCGCAAACGGTTGGACGCCGGATGACGGCATGATCGTCGTCGAAGACGGCACCTTCACGGAAGACATCGTCATCGACGGCAGTGCATGGAACGGGGGTGCAGACACGCCGTTCGAACTCATCCTGCAGAGCGAAAACGGCAGCGGCACGACCGTGATCGACGGCAACGTGATCATCCAGAACATGTTGAACATGGTTCTCGGCGGTTTTGAGATCACTGGCGGCGTTACGGCCGTAGACAACACGGGCACGCTGACTATCGAAGACGTCGTCGCGACCAACGCAGATGGAGATGCGATTTCGGTCGAGAATCAGACCGGCGACGTGATCCTGAGCAACGTGAATGCAAGCAACGCAGGCAACGGCGTCGAAGGCGATAACATCGGCAACGGCGTGTACATCGACGTTAACGCCGGCGGCTCTGTCACGATGACAAATGTGACCGCAAACAACAACGAGGAATCGGGGGCGCTTGTGGTGTTCGACGGCGATGACGAAAACAACGAGATCAACGTCACCAACAGCCAGCTCAGCGAGAACGGCCAATATGGCGTTTGGGCACAGCCCGAAAACGGCACCGTGACACTGACCTGCATCCTCGCATCCGCCAACGAATACGGCGCCGTGATGGTGCCCGTCGGCGAGGAAGTGATCTGGATTAAATGTGAGCCGAAAGAGGATAAGGAAGAAGATCCCTACGAGGACTGCGAAATCAGCGACCAGTCATCCAAATATGTCAACGCCGGCGATGGAATGATGGTTGAATTCCCGCCCATCGATCCAATCGAAGAAGAAGATGCTTCGTACGCCAGCTACATGACGATTACAGATCCCAGCAAACTACCCGCCAATCTACCCGAGGGTGATATTTTCGTGGTTGGCATCGACATTCTGCTCTTCAACGCTGAAATACCGGAAGGCGAGACGATCAGGATCGAGTTCTTCATTCCTGGATATCAGTGGGAAGAGAATTTCGCCGTGTTGTGGTTTGACGCCGATGCCGTGAATTGGGTGGACATACCGTTCGCTCGGGAGCCGCATCAGCGCATCCCCGGCGGCAAAATTGTCGCAGAGTGGGATCAACCCGGAACCTTCGTTCTGGTCATTCGTGGCTAAAACACACCAGACGAATGAAACACAGAATAAAACATTTCGAGCATAATAAACACACACCCCGAAGCGCTTCGGGGTGTGTGTTTAAGCCACTCATTCTACGTCTGTCCAAGTAAGATCGCAGCGAGATGGAATGTAACAGGACGTGAAGGGATGTGCCCGTCAGATGTCGTTTCCTCGCTGACGAGCAAATTTTCCGTGCCATTCACGGATAATGCAGTGAGCATGCTTTCGTTCTATGCCCAAGCACGAGTGTTCACCACGGCCGGGCAGGCCGCATGGTCTTATTGGCTTTGGAGAGAAAGTTCGTTGGTCAGTATTCGGGATGAAATGGATCGGTGCACTAAATGATCATGACATTTGCAGCTTGAGGTCCTTTTGGTCCTTCTTCGATGGTAAATTCAACTTGCTGGCCCTGCATGAGTGTCTTGAAGCCCTCGGCTTGGATGGCGCTGTAATGGACAAAAACGTCCGGCGCATCTTCGCGCTCGATAAAGCCCCAGCCCTTTTCGCTGTTGAACCACTTAACCGTGCCGATGATGCGGTCTTCCATGAGTGTGATCTCCTTTCGAAAGCAGTTTGTGCAAGGAGTTGTGTTCATTCGTCGACGGTCGTATTCAGCATGGCTGTCGGCTGGGCCAAAGGTTCACACAATTTGGAAAACCAACGGCGGCTTGAACGACTCATGAGATTGAACTCGCGTGCATCCTGCTACGATTTATCCTATCAGTAGTCAATCATTGTGTATACTCAACTCTGGTAAGGGGTCGATGCACAGTAGAAAAATCGTGGTTCAAATCCTAAATTCTCGTAGATCTATCTGCCGTTCTGTGGCCATTCGATCTGTGAAATGAAATGCACAATTAAGCTACAATTGTATGGTACTTCTCGATGGAAAGCGAAATGATAGAAATCCGGAAATTGCCCGTCGGCGAATATCAAACGAATTGTTACCTCCTGGTCGACGCTGCACGCGAGGAAGCGGTTCTCATTGATCCCGGAGGTCAAGCGGAGGAAATTCTGCGCTGGGTAGGTTCGATCAAGGTTCTTTGCATCCTGATCACCCATGGACATCAAGACCACGTCGCCGCTTTGGAAGGCGTGCGTCGCAGATTGAACAGCCCAGTTTACATCCACCCGGCGGACTCGGAATCCCTGGATCAGGAAGCGGATTTCGCCGTCCGCGATGGTGCGAAGATCGACCTGGGTGGCGACTGCATCGAATTCGTCCACATCCCCGGACATACGCCGGGAAGTGTAGGATTCATGATCATCGAATCCGGTCTCATTAAACGTGCGGTCGTGGGCGATGCGATCTTTCCAGGAGGACCCGGCCACACCGAGTCTCCGGAAGCATTGGCAACTTCGATTGAATCTCTTTGCGCGTCCGTCTTTTCGTGGCCAGACAACGTCATCCTCTATCCCGGTCATGGCGATCCGACGACGGTCGGTTTGGAGCGCGAGGCGTTTGAAGCGTTTCGTTCGAAACCTCTGCCGCCCGGTTTGTGCGGCGACGTGACCTGGTTGTGATCGCCGCTAGCGAAGACGGCCCTGCTGCTTGATTGTCTTGTGAAGGCCATATTTTTTCCACGTTTCCCAACGGAAGTGAGTAACAATGAAATTCGACGCAAGTATTCAAGCTCGCGATCTGAATCAATTACCGGCACTGGTGCGCGCCGCGGAAGTCATCGGGTTTGACGCGCTCTGGTCCCACGAAACGCAACACGATCCGTTTCTTCCGTTGACCTTAATCGGCGAGCACAGTGAAACACTGTCCTTCGGCACGTCAGTCGCCATCGCCTTCGCACGCAGTCCGGCAACGGTGGGTTACAGCGCCTGGGATCTGGCCCGAGCTTCCAGAGGTCGATTTATCCTCGGATTGGGAACACAGGTGCGTCCCCACATCGAACGCCGGTTTGGAATGCCCTGGCCGGATTCTCCGGTGGGCCGATTGCGTGAATTCATACATGCGATTCAATCCCTGTGGAGAACCTGGCAAACCGGGGAGCGGTTGAACTTTCGCGGGGAACACTACAAACTCACCCTGATGACCCCGTTTTTCAACCCGGGGCCGATCGACCATCCCGATATACCGATTTACATCGCAGGGGTGAACGTTGGCCTTTGTCGTTTGGCGGGAGAAATCGCCGACGGTTTCATCGCCCATCCGTATCATTCCGCACGCTACTTGCGGGAGGTCGTACTTCCGGCGATCGAGCAGGGAGCTTCCCAATCGGGGCGGGATGCCGATCAGGTCGCACTGACGACGAGCGTGATGGTGAGCACGAGGCCGGAGGAAAGCGCGTTCGTGCGATCGCAAATCGCTTTCTACGCATCCACACCCACGTACCGGCCCGTAATGGCACTGCACGGCTGGGGAGAAATCGCCGATCAGCTGCAAGGATTATCCCGCAAGAAAGCGTGGAACCAGATGCCCGCCTTAATCGACGACGAGATGCTCGACACCTTTGCGATCTCCGCCCCGTCGGGCGGCTTGGCAGAGGCATTGAAACAAAGATATCAAGGCCTTGTTGATCGCTTGTCGATTTACCGGCCCTTCGTACCTGACGAGGAAGATGAATTCTGGAAAGAATTGGTATCGGCGTTGCGCCAAATATAAGGCCGGCATTCATACGGATGCAACCGGACCCGGAAATATTGTCCGTCGCCGGCGGGATGCGAATCGTCCTGTGGGAATCTGCGAGGCGAGGAAGAAATCGCAGCGGCACCCTCGGACCTTGACAGCAGCTTAGAATTACGGTTAATTGACTTCGCCTCGACACGGGATTAAGATTCCCCCGAGGCCGGATAAGATGTTGTCGAAATACAAATTGCTACCATGTCCTAGAACATCACCGGAGTATTGATACATGCCATCGCCCCCCTTAAAGCCATACCAGATTCGATGGGCGCGTTACTGGATGACCATCGTATTCGTAGGTTTCATGATCTTTATTATCGGCGTCCAACCAGATCTCATCGGCATGAACCGCAGCGAAGTCGTCGGATTCGTTCAGGTGGATGTCTGGCTGGTTGGGTTGGCGATATTGCTTGCAAGCGCGTATGCCAGTGTACGCGTCATTCGCAATCATCGACCGATGTCGCTGCGGGCAGACATCGGGGTGCGCCTGATCGCCACCGGATATGTCGTATCTGCGGCGGCATCGCTTGCCGATTTCATCGGCCTCGGCGCACAACACCTTCCCAACGTCACATTTGGTCCCATACAGGTGATCGGACTGGCGACCGGAGTCGCCATCAGCCTGCTTGGACTGCTGCTGTATTGGCCGCGTAATCCAAAGCCGAAGGATGCCTCGAAAGGACGGCACTTTCCAAGATTGAGATTGCCGCACTTGAGCAGAAAGAGGACACCGGGAAACGATTCTCCGGACGAGATAGCGAACCCAACACCGTCCGAATCTGGAACACCGCCGCGGCGCTTTCCCCGTTTTCGCCTGCCGTTCCTGCGCAACAAACAATCCAAACAGGAACAGGCGGGTGAAGAGAATCCGGCTTCGGAATAAACGTTTCGCCGAGACATGGTATCAGGATTTATTTGAAAGCTTTTCGCTGGAGTGACCGGGGAACACCTTTTCACCCGGTTTTATCTTCGTGTAGGCATAGTTGACAGCCACAGTCACCTGACCATAACCAATCACGATTAAGTTGAGCGGATCGAGATCTTCCTGCAACGCCACATCCCCAGCGGCATACACACCCGGCAAGTTCGTTTCCATGCGCTTGTTCACCTGAATATAGCGGCGCCCGATGGTCTCGAGCTCCCAGGAGCGAATCGGCCCCAAATCAGCCTTAAATCCCAGAGCGAGGACGACGGCATCGACGTCGAGCGTGCGTTCTTCTTGGGTTTGATTGTTGAAAATCACGGCTCGCTCGAGGTGAGATCCCCCCTGCAGTTCGCGCAACTCATGAAAGACGAGTACTTCGACCGGCGATTTATTAAGCGCATCGACCGAAGATTCATGGGCACGGAATCCGTCCCGGCGGTGAATTAGCGTGACCTTCTCGGCGATGGATTCGAGCGCCAGCGCCCAATCCACTGCGCTATCCCCGCCACCGACGACGAGAACGCGCTGTCCCGCATACGTTTCGAGATCGTGAACTATGTATGTGACGCCTTTGTTTTCGAAACGATCCACGCTTTCATTTTTCAAGTGAATCGGTTCGAAAGCGCCTATCCCGGCAGCGATCACGACGGTTTTCGTATAGTGGCGCTCTTTATCGGTTTCGATCACCCAGACCTGTTCGTCCGGGTCCGCGTCGGGATGGTTATCTCGTATCAGTTTCAATGCCCGCTGGTTGAACACAAACTCCGGCTGCCACTGTGAAGCTTGTTGGAGTAGATTTTCTACGAGATCTTTCGACCGTATCTTATAGAAACCCGGAGTATCGTAGATCCATTTTTCGGGATAGAGTGTAATCAACTGCCCACCCGCTTTTGGTAGCGCGTCGATGACTTTCACGGATAACTCGCGTAGGCCGGCACAAAATGCGCCAAACAAGCCCGTGGGACCAGCACCCACGAAGGTTATGTCGAACAATGCAGGGACTTTTTTACCGGCCATTATTTGATGTCCTCATTCCATAGTCGTTGATATACCAAGCTGAAAAATGCGTCTATTCCTGCCCAATCGACTATCCAACTGCGGATGAATTCAAGAATTCCTCATTGGTCTGGTTTGCGCAAAACGGATGTCCCACGCCGCCCTTCGTATACATCCTCGATCTAACAAGCCGCAGAGGGCCGTCCATTAATATAGTGTATCCGAAACTATTGATTGAAGGGGCTGAAGATCGCCGCGAGACAGACGGATGCAACGATAACGACTGCGAATAAGGTATTCGCTTGAACGTCCTCCCAGGGCCGCTTATCGACCAGCCGGTTGGGTTGTTCCGGAGTTTGAATTATTTCCCACTGGGGTCCGATGAACCATCCGATGAATATCCCGCCAAGAAGACCGCCGATGTGCCCCCAGTTGTCGATCATGGCAGACGTACCCAGCATCAGATTCAAGAAAATGATGAAAATGATACGCTGCAGTTGATTCTTGGCAACGGCGCCGAAAATATTCCGGTGTCGAAAGAGAAACAACGCAAGCGCACCGACGATCCCAAAAATGGCGCCTGAAGCACCCACCGAAACGTAGGAGTTGAAAGCGAGGCTGAAGGCAACTCCAGAAATTCCACTCAGCAGGTATACGATCGCCGTCCGTTGCTTTCCGTAGAACATTTCCACAGAGGGTCCGACGGCATGAAGGGAATACATGTTGACCAGGATGTGCCAGATATCAACATGAATGAATATCGGCGTGACGAAGCGCCAAATTTCCCCAGCGGCAATGGCTTGGTTGATTTTCGCGCCAACCTGGCAGATTACGTCTCCCTGTCCGCACACAACGCCATTGCCGTTGACATACGCACCAAGCCACTGAAAAATGAAAACGATGACCGTAAAGCCGATGGTGCCATACGTAACCGGAAAACGCGACATAATCGTGCGGAAATCGACGGGTCTGCTCCGCCGGGGTGTTTCCGTTGCCGTATGGCTGAAACCGTCGTTCACAGTTGCACTCGTCGCGGTATTACGCGGTGGTGTTCGGCTTCGATGATCGCTAGAATCGTTTCGACGGCGTCGTCCAATTCACCCTCTGCGTTGACCACCACGTAATCGAAGATGCCGATCTGCGCCATTTCCTTGCGGGCCATCTCGATGCGCAACTTGCGCGCACCCGGCGTCTCGGATTTTCGTGCTTCGAGGCGCCGGAGTAATTCCTGCTCCGTACGCGTCGTGAGGAAGATCAGCAGCGCCTCGGTAAAAAGATTTCGGATCGTCCCTGCCCCCTGTACATCGAGACGCATCACGACGTCCTTTCCGCTCCGCATCGCTTCACGTACTTGTTGTTTGGGAATGCCTTTGTAATCGTCGTATACGACGGCATGTTCGAGCAGTTCGTCCCGTTCGATCATCTCGGCAAATTCCTCGCGGCTGACAAAGAAGTAATCCAACCCTTCGACTTCTTCTGCTCGCCTGGGACGGGTTGTGGCGGTAACGACAAAATGAAAGGACGTGCCATTTTCCTTCAAGCGCTGGATCACTGAATCCTTTCCCACACCTGAAGGTCCTGAGATTACGATCAAAAGCGGAAACCGTTCTCTGGTGAACAGCTGCTCGTCCATGCGTTGATATCTCCTATCCGGGCCAGTATAATCGATTTGGCAGTTGTTGCGAATCAGCCGTTTCCTTGAGGTCGAATCCGGGGGAATGGCTGGCGTAAGGAGCCCATCGTGCCAACCTATGATTATCTGTGTGGGGATTGTGAAAAACGAATTTCAGTGCACCAGTCGTATGAGGAGTACGGCCGTGTCTCTGTTTCATGCCCGCATTGTGGTGGGACAAATCTTCAACGTCTGATCAACCGGGTGCGATTCGCCCGCTCGGAGGATTCGCGCCTGGAATCTTTGGCCGATCCAGGCGAGTGGGGAAACTTCGACGAGAACGATCCCCGCTCGATGGCGCGCATGATGCGTAAGATGGGGCAAGAAATGGGAGAGGAACTGCCCGGCGAATTCGACGAAGTCGTAGATCGATTGGAGGCCGGACAGAGTCCAGAGGAGATCGAAAAAAACATGCCGGATCTCGATATCTAATCAATGAGGCGAGTGGTTTGCCAGCGTTTTGATTCTCCCCGAAACCCGCCCACGAAGCGGTCTCCTGTCGCAGGAAAAGATCGTCCCGGAAGTGATCAACCTCACCCCCCAGAGTTCAAACGACCACACGGAAACCCGAAGGCGTCGCCCTCAGGCCGAGGGTGACTGAGCTAATTTTGTCTCGACGGCTTGCTGGATTTCGGCATGAACCTGATCGACGTGCTGCAGCCCGTCGATGACGATCCAGCGCTGAGGTTGGCTTTCCGCCAGCGCCAGATATCCCTGCCGTACCCGGCGATGAAATTCCAGATCATATGCGTCGAGACGATTCCAGTTGCCGCCTTGTTCTCTACGCTGCAAACCTTTTTCCACAGGCAGGTCGAGGAGCAGCGTGAGATCGGGCGTCAAGTCTTGTGTGGCAAAAGACGTGATCGTACGCAGCGAATCCAGATCCAGGCGATGACCATAGCCTTGATACGCCAGAGAAGCATCAAAATATCGATCGCAGATCACGATCCCACCATGCTCGAGATGCGGGCGGATGCGTTCGGATACGTGCTGTGCCCGGGACGCGGAGAAAAGCAGGAACTCGGTGCGCGGGTCCATGAGCGTATTATCGAGAGACATCAACACCTGCCGGATTTGCTCGCCGATTTCCGTTCCACCGGGTTCACGGGTGAGAAGAACATCATGCCCCAGCGTGCGAAGCCGCTTTGCAAGCAATGAGGCTTGGCGGGTTTTTCCACTTCCGTCGGGCCCTTCCAGCGTGATGAATAGACTCAATTGCGATAAATCCTTACCCGTCGTTGCGGTTCATTGCCATAGGAATGAGAAACCAGGTTGGCCTGTCGAGCCATCTGATGTTGCAGCCGGCGAACGTAGGCCGATGCCGGAGAAAGGTCCACCGAACGGGCGCCGTCGAGTACGGATTGGACGGCTCGACGGGCCTCCTCCATACCCGCCTCCAACGCCGGGTCATCGGAGGACAGCCCATCCAGATTGAACATGTCTGCGAGGAAGCTCTCCATTTGATTGACCGTATTCGATCGCAAGACGTAGATGGGCATGCGGCGGCTCTCGGCGTTGGAGATCACCTTCTGCCGCTTCCGATAGTAAGAGCGCAAAGTCACCATCACGTCGGCTTCACCCAAATCATTTACCAGGACAACCGGCACACGCAGGCGTTTGGCCGCCTGGCGCAAACGATTGCGAGCAACACCGTAGGCGTAAATACGAACCGTTTCCAGCGCCGTACCGGGCATGCGGGGCGGTGTTGGGGAATAGGGCAGTCCATTATCGGAAGACATGGGCGTCGAGGGAAGCGCAGCCTGACGCCGATATCCTTCTTGGCCGCGGCCTCGAGCGGAAGTTGTCTGCGGAGGCGTTTCGATCTTCACCTCGCCATTTTCATCCCTGTAGCGAAGCTCGGGGGTCAGCGGGCGGCCGCGCAACATGGCGTCGACGGAGGCGGCAACATCACGGTGAACCGCCAGTCGTTCACGATCCTGGATTTCGATCAGCACAGGGAAGGTAGGCGCAGCACGGCGTTCGAGCACCGTCTTCTGCGTACCTCGACGGCGGGCTTCCTCGTCGGAGAGTGTGACGGATTCGATGCCACCCACGAGATCGGACAACGTGGGATTGAGCAGGAGATTTTCCAGCGTGTTTCCGTGTGCCGTACCGAT